>Ga0247727_10005234_pt1 | contig 26596 bp, 27 predicted proteins | sample WisWelCaveWW1625_FD_202498 | JGI IMG/M metagenome (GOLD analysis project Ga0247727, IMG submission 202498) | Biofilm microbial communities from Wishing Well Cave, Virginia, United States - WW16-25 | ecosystem: Environmental > Aquatic > Deep subsurface > Groundwater > Cave microbial mat | place...
TCGGCGAGCAGCGGCAAGGCTTCCGGGAGCGCGAAGCCCACCGCCGCGAGCCCGCGCTCGAGCTTGGCGATCTTCTCCGCGGCCGTGTCATCAGGCGTAAAGGCGAGCCCCTGCTCGAGCAGCTCGATCACCGGAAAGAAGGGCGTCCGCTCCGTGTAGGGCGTGGCGCGCGACTCGAGCCACGTATGCGGTACTGCGGCCAGCCGCTCGCGCAGCTGGTAGGCGAGCCGCGACTTGCCCACGCCCGCCTCGCCCTGCACGAGCACGCTCTGCCCCTCGCCGTCGGCTGCGCGCTCGAAGCGATCGACGAGCGTCGCGAGCTCGGGCTCCCGCCCAACGAGCGGTGTCAGCCGCCCCGCCGCGAGATCCAGTCGGCTCCGGACGCCGCTCGGGCGGACGGCGCGATGGACGAGCACCGGCTCGGCGAAGCCCTTCAGGCGCTGCGCGCCCAGCTCCTCGAGCACGAAGATCCCGCGCACGAGCCGGCGCGTCGCCTCGCTCAGCACCACCGTGTCGGGCGCGGCGAGCGCCTGGAGGCGCGCCGCGAGGTTCGTGGTCTCGCCGAGCGCGAGCGTCTCCCGCTTCTCTCCGCTCCCCATCGCCTGCACCACGACGGGGCCCGTGTGGATGCCGATGCGCACGGCGCTCTTGCCGGCGAGCGCCTCGACGATGCCGAGCCCCGCGCGCACCGCGCGCTCGGCGTCGTCGTCGTGCGCCTGCGGGTAGCCGAAGTAGACGAGCAGGCCATCGCCGAGATACTGCGCGACGTGGCCCCCGAAGCGCTCGATCACTTCGACGCAGGTGCCCTGGTAGCGCCGAACGATCGCGGCCAGCTCCTCTGCATCGAGCCGCGTCGAGAGCTCGGTCGAGCCCACCAGGTCGCAGAAGAGCACCGTGAGCTGCCGCCGCTCGCCTGCCTCGGGCGGCGCGGGCTTGGCGGGCCGCTCCGCCGTTTCGAGGGGCCCGCCGCACGCGCTACAGAAGTGGGCGTCGGGCGGGCTCTCGTGGTCGCAGGCCGGGCAGCGCACGTTCAAGCCTCGCGCTGCGAGCGCAGGGGCGCCTTCAGCTCCGCCACGAAGCGCGCGACGGCCTCGACCGCAGCCGCCGGGCTCTTCGCCTGCTCGATGCGGTCCACGATCGCGCCGCCGACTACGACGCCGTCGGCGTAGCGCGCGATCTCGGCGGCCAGTACGGGCGTCGAGACCCCGAAGCCGACGCAGACCGGCACGTCCGAAAGTGCGCGTACCGCGCGCACACCGACCTCCACGCCCTGCGCGAGCGTGGCGCGTGCGCCGGTGACACCAGTGAGCGACACGTAGTAGAGGAAGCCGCGTGTGCGTTCCGCCAGCAGCGCGAGACGCGCCGGGGTGGTGGTGGGAGCCGCGAGCAGCACGGCGTCGATGCCGGCCTTCTCGAGGGCAAAGTAGAGGTCAGCGCCTTCCTCCGGCGGGAGATCGGGGCAGATGATCCCGTCTACTCCCGCGGCCGCCGCCTCCTGGGCGAAGCCGTCCGCACCGAGCGCGTAGAAGGGGTTCGCGTAGCCCATCAAGAGGAGCGGCACCTCGACCTGCGGGCGCAGGCGCATAACGAGCGCGAGCACGCGGCGCAGCGTGGTGCCGCGCGCCAGTGAGCGTTCGCTCGCGCGCTGGATGCTGGGCCCGTCGGCGGTCGGGTCCGAGAACGGGATGCCGAGCTCGATGGCGTCGGCGCCGGCCTCGGCCAGCGCGAGCACCAGCTCGCCCGTCGTGTCGAGATCCGGGTCGCCGGCCGTCACGAAGGGGATCAGGGCCTTCTCGCCGGCCGCGCGCAGCCGGACGAAGCGCTCGCCGATTCTGCCCATCAGTGGGCGGGCCCCGACTCCGACCGCAGCAGCTCACGCACCTGCGGCGCATCCTTGTCGCCGCGGCCCGAGAGATTCACGATCACGATCGACTCACTTCCCAGGCTGGGCCCGAGCTTGCGCAGGTGCGCGATCGCGTGCGCCGACTCGAGTGCCGGGATGATGCCCTCGCTGCGCGACAGGTACTGGAACGCGTCGAGTGCCTCGGCGTCGGTGGCGCTGACGTAGCTCGCACGCCCGCTGTCTTGCAGGAAGGCGTGCTCCGGCCCGACGCCTGGATAGTCGAGGCCGGCCGAGACCGAGTGCGCCGGACAGATCTGCCCGTCGTCGTCCGACAGCACGAGGGTGCGCTGGCCGTGGAAGATGCCGGGCACGCCGGTGCCGAGCGTCGCGCCGTGACGCGAGGTGTGCAGGCCCTCGCCGGCCGGCTCCACGCCGATCATGCGCACGCTCGCGTCGTCGAGGAACGCGTGAAAGAGGCCGATCGCATTCGAGCCGCCGCCCACGCAGGCCAGCAGCAGGTCCGGCAGACGCCCTTCCCGTTCGAGGATCTGCGCGCGCGCCTCGATGCCGATCACGCGCTGGAAGTCGCGCACCAGGGTCGGATAGGGATGGGGCCCCATCACCGAGCCGATGCAGTAGTAGGTGGTGCGGACGTTCGTCACCCAGTCGCGCATCGCTTCGTTGATGGCGTCCTTGAGCGTGCGCGAGCCGCAGGTCACGGTGTGCACCTGCGCGCCGAGCAGCTCCATCTTGAAGACGTTGAGCGCCTGGCGCGCGACGTCCTCCTCGCCCATGAAGACCTCGCACGCGATGCCGAGCAGCGCGCACGCGGTGGCCGCGGCGACGCCGTGCTGCCCCGCGCCGGTCTCGGCGATCACGCGCTGCTTGCCCATGTACTTCGCCAGCAGCACCTGACCGAGCACGTTGTTGATCTTGTGCGCGCCAGTGTGAGCGAGGTCTTCGCGCTTCAAGAAGATCTTCGCGCCCAGCTCTTCGCTCATGCGCCGCGCCCGATAGAGCGGCGTCGGCCGGCCCGCGTACTCGGAGAGCAGACCCTGGAGCTCGCGCTGGAACGCCTCGCTCGGCACGATCCGCGGGATCGCCGCCTCGAGCTCGTCGAGCGCGGCCATCAAGGTCTCGGGCACGTAGCGGCCGCCGTAGGGACCGAAGCGGCCGCGCACGCCGGGGTCGCTGCTCACGCGGCCTTCTCCTGGCTGCGCACCGCAGCGACGAACGCCTGCATGCGTTCGAGATCCTTGCGGAAGGCTTCGCCTTCGACGCCGGTCGCGACGTCCACGCCCCAGGGCAGGTAGTCGCCGAGCGCCTCGAGCGCCTGCGCCACGTTGTCGGGCGAGAGCCCGCCGGCCAGGATGATGTCGATGCCCTCGCGGATCAGGGCGGCGGCCTCGGCCCAGTTCCAGGCCTGGCCTTGTCCGCCGCCGCGCGTCGGGTGATCCAGCAGCAGCAGCGTGCCCGGGTAGGTCTCGGCCGCCTCGCGATCGGCGCCGCGCACGGCCTTGATGACCGGGTAGTCGAGCATCTCGACGTCCTGCTCGGTCTCGTCGCCGTGGAGCTGGATGCGCTCGAGATCCACGCGCCGCGTCACGCGCTCGATCTCGTCCCAGCTCGCGTTCTGGAACACCGCCACCCGCTCCACCTGCCCCGCCACGCGCGTCGCGATGCGCTCCGCCATGTCGAGCGAGAGTCGGCGCGGCGAGCCCGGCACGAAGTTGAGGCCGATCAGCTCCGCCCCGGCGTCGACCGCAGCCGCCGCGTCGTCCGGGTGAACGATTCCGCAGATCTTGATGCGCACCGTCACGGGGTGCCTAGAAGCCTCCGTAGCGCGAGGCCCGGGTCCGCCTCGCGCATCAGCGATGTTCCGACGAGAAACGCGCTCGCGCCAGCCCTCGCCAGCCGCGCCACGTCCGCGCGCCCGGAAATCCCACTCTCCGCCACCACCAGGGCGCCCTGCGGCGCCCGTTTCGCGAGCCGCTCGGCCACGGCGAGGTCGGTGAACAGGCTCTTCAGGTCGCGATTGTTGATGCCGATCAGGTCCGCCCCGATGCCCTTGGCGACGTCGAGCTCGGCCTCGTCGTGCACCTCGACCAGCACGTCGAGGCCGAGGCCGCGGGCGTATTCGAACGAGCGCTCGAGCGCCGCGGGCGCGAGCGCCGCCACGATCAGCAGCACCGCGTCCGCTCCGGCCACGCGCGCCTCGTCGATCTGGTAGGCATCGATCACGAAGTCCTTGCGCAGCAGGGGCAGCGCCGTCACCGCCCGTACGGCCTCGAGCACGGCGAGCGAGCCACCGAAGTAGCGCTCGTCGGTCAGCACCGAGAGCGCCGCTGCGCCACCTGCCTGATATGCGCGTGCGATCGCGAGCGGGTCGAAGTCGGGCCGGATCTCGCCCTCGCTGGGCGAGCGACGCTTGAGCTCCGCGATCACTCGCGTGCCCGGCCCCAAGAGCGCGCGCCGGAAGCCGCGGGTCGGCGCCATCGCCGCGGCACGCTCCGCCAGCGCGGCCGGCGCGACGCGCTGCCGCGCGGCCTCGAGCTCGACGCGCTTGTGCGCCAGGATCTCGTCGAGGATGGTCACGCGCCCGCCAGCGCCCGCGAGGCTTCGACCAACGCCGCGAGCTTCGCCTTGGCCGCGCCCGACGCGATGCTGCGCCGCGCGAGCGCAACGCCGGCCACCAGGTCGGGCGCAGCGTCCGCGATCCAGAGCGCGGCGCCGGCGTTGAGCAGCACGATGTCCTGGCGCGGGCCGGGCTCGCCTTCGAGAATCGCGCGGGTGATGCGCGCGTTCTCGGCGGCGTCGCCACCCGCGAGCGCCCCGGCCGGGGCAAGGGGGATACCGACCGCCGACGGCTCGATCATGAACGTCCGTACCTTCCCCCGCTCGAGCAGGGCCGCGTGCGTCGGCCCCGTGACGGTGATCTCGTCGAGCCCGTCCACGCCGTGCACCACCAGCGCACGCTCGCTGCCGAGCGCCGACAGCACCTGCGCCAGCGGCTCGACCAGCGCCCGTGCATAGACGCCGACGAGCTGTCGCCGCGCGCCCACTGGGTTGAGTAGCGGGCCGAGGCAGTTCATCACGGTGCGGACCGGTAGCTCCGCCCGCACGGGCGCCACGTGCCGCATGGCCGGGTGGGCGCGACGCGCGAAGAAGGGGCCGATCCCGACCTCGTGCAGCAGGCGTGCGGCCGCCACCACCGGCAGGTCCGCGTGCACGCCGAGCGCCTCGAGCACGTCGAAGGAGCCGGTGCGGCTCGAGGCGGCGCGGTTGCCGTGCTTGGCGACCGGCACGCCTGCACCCGCTACCACGAAGGCGGCGGTGGTGGACACGTTGAAGCTGCCGCTGCCGTCGCCGCCCGTGCCGCAGGTATCGACCGTGCGAGGGTCGAGCAGCGGCGCCGTCTCCGCGAAGCGCCGCAGCGCGCGCGCGGCCGCCGCGATCTCGCTCACCGTCTCGCCTTTGGTGCAGAGGGCCACGAGCAGCGCGGCGATGCGCACGGGGCTCACCTCGCCGCGCGCGATCGCCTCGAACGCGGCCTCGAGCGTCGCAGCCGGCACCTCGTGGCCGCGCGTGGCGGCGCTGATCGCGGCGGCGATGCTCACGCCGCCCTCCGCCGCGGACCGCAGCGCGAGAGAAAATTCGCGAGCAGGCGCTTGCCCTCGTGTGTGAGGATCGACTCCGGATGGAACTGCACGCCGGCCACCGGCAGCTCGCGGTGGCGCACGCCCATGATCTCGCCGTCCTCGGTCCAGGCCGAGATCTCGAGCACGGCCGGACAGCTCTCGCGCTCGATCACCAGGCTGTGGTAGCGCGTCGCCTCGAACGGGTTCGGCAGGCCGGCGAACAGGCCGCGCTCGTCATGCTGGATCCACGAGGTCTTGCCGTGCATCAGCGTGCGCGCGCCCACCACACGCCCGCCGAAGGTCTCGCCGATGCCCTGATGGCCGAGGCACACGCCGAGCACGGGGATGCCCTGCTCCGCGAAGGGGCGGATGGCCGGAATGGTGAGCCCTGCGTCCGCCGGCCGGCCCGGCCCGGGAGAGATCACGAGCCCGTCGGGTCGCCGCGCCAGCAGCTCCGCGAGCGGTGCGGCATCGTTGCGCAGCACCTCGACCTCTGCGCCCAGCTCACCCAGGTATTGGAACAGGTTGTAGGTGAACGAGTCGTAGTTATCGATCAGCAAGAGGCGCGGCATCAGTCCGTGCCCTCCCGCGCGAGATCGATGGCCTGGACCAGCGCGCGCGCCTTGTTCTCGCACTCGAGGTACTCGAGGCGCGGGTCCGAGTCCGCCACGATGCCGGCGCCGGCCTGGAGCGAGACCTCGCCGCGATTCACCAGCATGGTGCGGATGGTGATCGCGAGATCCATGTTGCCCGAGTAGTCGAGGTAGCCACAGCAGCCGCCGAAGGGGCCGCGCCGCACCGTCTCGAGCTCGTCGATGATCTCCATCGCGCGCACCTTGGGTGCCCCCGTGAGCGTGCCGGCCGGAAAGGTCGCGCGCAGCAGGTCGAGCCAGTCGAGACCCGCGCGCAGCCGGCCCTGCACGTTCGAGACCAGGTGCATCACGCGCGAGTACTTCTCGACGCCGGCGTACTCGGTGACCTGCACCGAGCCGATCTCGGCGACGCGCCCGACGTCGTTGCGCCCGAGGTCCACCAGCATGAGATGCTCGGCCCGCTCCTTCGGATCCGTGGTGAGCTCCTGCTCCATGCGGCGCTCGTCCTCGGCGTCGCGCCCACGACGGCGCGTGCCCGCGAGCGGGCGCACGTCGATCTGGCGCCCCTCGAGGCGCACCAGGATCTCGGGCGACGAGCTGATCAGCACCGGACCCTCCATGCGCACGAACAGCAGATACGGGCTCGGGTTCACCAGGCGCAGCTGCCGATACAAGGCGAACGGGTCGACCTGCAGCGGCACCGTCTGCCGGTAGGTCAGCACCACCTGGAAGATGTCGCCGGCGACCACGTACTCCTTCGCACGCTTCACCGCTTCCGCGTACGCCTCGCGCTCCATGCTGCGGCGCACTTGCATCGGTGCGCGCACGGCCTCGGAGCGCGGCTGCGCCTCGCGCGGGCCGCGCAGCTTCGCCACCACCGCATCGATCGCAGCCTCGGCCTCGCGGTAGGCCGCTCGAGGGTCCGCCCTGCCGCGCAGATCCACGTGACGCACCACACGCGCCATGTGCCGCACGTTGTCGTAGACGACCACCGTCTCGGGCAGCACGAACCACAGGTCCGGCAGCCCCAGCTCGTCGGGGTTCGCGTCGGGAATGCGCTCGACGAAGCGCACCCAGTCGTAGCCGATCATCCCCACCGCGCCGCCCGTGAAACGCGGCAGCTCGAGGCCCGGCGGCGCGACCGGCCGGTACTCGGCAAGCCGCGCGCGCAGCAGCTCGAGCGGATCCCCCGGCGCTTCGAAGCGTTGCGTCTCGCCGCCTTCGACCCATTCGACCGAGCGCCCGTGCGCGCGGAAGATGGCGCGCGCGCCAGTACCCACGAAGCTGTAACGCGCCCACTTCTCGCCGCCTTCCACGGACTCGAGCAGGAAGCTCGTGCGCCCGTCGTCGAGCGCGCGAAACAGCGAGAGCGGTGTGTCGAGGTCCGCGAGGATCTCGCGCACGACGGGGATCAGGTTCCCCTGCGCAGCGAGCCGGACGAACTCGTGAAGCTCCGGGCGGAGCACGAAACCCTCGGGTGTGGGCGAAAAGCCAGGCGAAACCGCTTGTTATCAAAGGGGCTTCGACCTGGCAACAGGGCCTACAGCCGGTCGATCAGCGGGTCGTTGGCGCTGCGGCGACGCGAGTCGAAGGGCCGGACGCTGTCGTCGCCGAGGCCGACGATGCGGTAGCGAAGCGCCGCCCGGTAGCCGGCCTGGCGATCCTGTTCGAACTCGAGGCGCACGGCCCAGCACTGGCAGCGCGAGATGTACTCGAGCCCGGCCTGATTGGTGAGCGCGAGGTCGCCCTCGAACGAGTACCGCAGCCGATAGCTCGCGGCCCAGAAGCGCGTGAACGCATAGCGCCCGAACAGCTCGATCTGGTTGATCTCGTCGAAGTCCTCTTCCGCGTCGTCGAAGCGCTCGTCCTCGATCGAGAAGTTGTCGAAGAACACCGGCACGTTCCGGACCTTGCGGTAGGCGATGCCGAGGTCGTTTCCGACCTCGGAGGAGTAGGCGAACTCGAACAGCGCCTCCGAGATCTCCGTCTCGTCGAGATCCCAGCCCGTGTCGAAGCGCGTACGCCACTGCCGCGCCGGGAACATCACGCCATCCAGGAAGACGTTGCGGAAGTCCTCGTCCGCGAAGTCCCAGGAGCTGGAGAGCGTGACGTCCGCGAACAGACGGGGGGGCTCGAGTCTGCCCTCCTTACCCGAGGGCGCGGGCACGAACAGCCGATTGCCGAAGGCGAGCGTGACCGCGTTCGTCTCCTCGATGCGATCGGAGGGATCGCGTAGCACGTTGCTCAGCTCGAGCTGCCGGATGCGCTCCTGCAGCACCGCGCCGCGCGGCACCAGCAGAGGGTTGTCGTCCTGCGAAGCGTCCGTGATGCCCGTCCAGGCCAGCCGAGGCTCGAGCAGATGGGTGGCCGCGCCGGCCCCGAACGGCAGCGTTAGCTCGCGCCGCAGCCGGCTGCGCAGATCCACCATGGCCGTTCCCAGATGCCGCGCTTCGAAGGACTGCGCGTGCGTGTTGTAGAGCGTCCCGTGATAGCCGAGCTCGCTGCGCAGCTCTGCGACGTCGCCGATCCGCAGCGGCACTGCGAGGCGCGGATTCAGCAGCAGGCGCCGGCCGCGGTCGAGCAGCGGCTCGCCCTCCTGGAAGATGCCGTCGCCCTCGAAGTGGGTCCCTTTCGCCACCGCGAAGTCGTCTTCGTGCGGGTCGGTGGTCGGCGGCGAAAGCCTCGGGTCGAGGTAGCCGGGCTCCAGCGGATCCGGCAGCGCATCGACTCCCGTGTCCAGGAACAGATCGTCACCGACGACGTCGCCGAAGCCGAGGAACGAGCGCGCGCCCTCGCGGGCGTCGAAGTTCACGAGCTGCGCGTCGAAGGAGAAGTCGAGCGGCAGCTTGTCCGTGACCGGCGCGGGCATGCCGGTGAGCGCCAGCTCGCCGGCGCGCTGCAACAGGAAGCGGTCCCGGTCGAGGTCGTCGGGGTTCTGGATGTCGTCGGCCCAGCGCCCGCCCGCGAAGAAGCCGTACCGGTCGAGCGCGCCGAAGCGCTTCTCCACGAACGCGACCGACTCGACGTAGCGATCGCTGCGTAGGCCCCTGAACTCGTTGAAGTCGAAGGGGTACAGGTTGTCCGAGAACAGCCGGCCATCCACCTTGAAGCGAAAGCCCTCGGGTAGGTGCTGGTCGTGCAGCCAGGCGAGCGCGTAGCGGTCCTCGCTGAACGGCGTGTCCGCGTCGTCGGGATCGACCTCGTCGTCGTTCAGGATCCCGCTCACGAACAGCTCACCGTACGACTTCTCACCGAACACGTACTCGAGCTCGAGCTCGGGCTTGAAGCCGCGGTCGCTGAGCCAATGCGGCGTAAAGGTGACGTTCAGGTTGGGCAGCGCCGCCCAGAACAGCGGCAGGCCGACGTCGAAGCCCGTGCGCGAGGACGTGTCGAAGACCGGGAAGAGCACTCCGCTGGCGCGATCCGTGAGCAGCGGATAGCGCATCCAGGGCAGCCAGAAGACCGGCACGCCCAGCACGTCCACGACGGTGTTGCGTGCGGTGCCGTAGCCACCGATCTCGAGATCGGCCTGCTCCGCGCGCACCACCCAGGGCTCGCGCTCGTCGTCCGGGCAGCGGCAGGTCGTGAAGGTGCCCCTGCGGAATTCGTACTCCTGCTCACCGAGCTTGCGCACCTCTTCACCGGTGGCGATGAAGGGCGTGTCCTTCCCTTCGAGTCGCCCCCCGAACAGGATCCCGCGCAGGTCGTCCAGCTCGAAGTGGATCACCTCGGCCTCTAGCTTCTGGCCCTCGTCTTCGATCACCACGTGGCCCGTGGCGACGCCGCGCCGCGTGGTGTTGCTGAAGGCCACCCAGTCGGCGGCGAGAGAGCGCTCGGGCTGCACGATGCGCACGTTGCCGCGCGCGGTGTAGACGTCGCGATCGCGCTCGTAGGAGATGGAGTCGGCGGTGATGTCCCAGGCACGGCCGCCGGGTTCCCCGGCCGCTCCGGCCGTCGGCTGCTGAGCGGAGACAGAGGCGCCCGAGATGCAGAGAAGCGCCGACCCCAAGCACGTGAGGAATGCCCGCCGCAAAGGCCCCCGTCCTGCCCTCGGGCCGCACTGGGGCCCGCCGTCGCGGCACGCTAGCGCCGCTTGCGGGCAATGACGAAGGCCGTGCTCGCGCCCGCTCTCAGTCGCTATCGAGCGCGGCGGAGAGCGCCTCGACGTCCGCGATCGCGAGCGCGTCATCGGCCAGTCGGACCAGGCGCTGGTCCATCAGCTGGCAGAGCGCCCGATGCGCCTCCACGAGCGAGAGCCCCGCCTCGCGGGCGAGCGCGCGCAGCGTGGTTTCGACTCGCGCAGCGTTCCCGTCGCGCTGCGCGTGCCGCACCAGCACGCGCACCACCGGGCGCAGCAGGTCGTCGGCCCCGAGAGCGGCGAGTCGCTGCTCCAGGTGGATCATGCGGGCGGCCAGGCGCTGGATCACCCGGATCGCGATCTCGGGCTGATCCACGCACATCGCCTCGAAGGTTCGCGCGTCGAGCTGGAGCAGGCGGGTGTCGGCGACGGCCACCGCGCGGGACATCCGCGGCCGGCCGAGCAGCACGGACATCTCGCCGAAGAACTCGCCGGGCCCGAGCCGCGAGATCAAGCGCCCGCCGCCATCGGCGGCACGAATCAGCTCGACCTGCCCTGCCTGGATCACGAACAGCGCATCGCCGTCCTGGCCTTCGTCGAAGATCGTCTCGCCGCTCTCGAAGCTGCGCTCGAAGACCGAGCGGATGCGCGCGCCGGTATCGGCGTAGCTCGGCGCGGTCGCGGGCGAGGAGAGCACCACGGGGGCGTCTTCGACCGGCCTCGCACTCGACTTGAGCCTCAGCCGGCCCACTCGGCGACGGCCGACTCGAGTGCCTCCGGCGACACCACCCCGACGTGAGCCGAGTGGATGGTTCCGTCGGGCCGGATCACGTACAGCGTGGGAAAGCCGAAGGCGTCGTAGTCCTGCGCCAGGTCTTCGTCGCCGAGCAAGACCCGGTAGCGCAGGTCGTGCTGCTGCACGAAGGGCGCGACCGCGGAAGCCCCGTCCACGTCCACCGCGATGCCGAGCACCGGAATGCGGTCGCCGTGCTTCGCATGGAACGCGTTCAGCACCGGCACCTGTCGCTCACAGGGCGCGCACCAGGTCGCCCAGAAGTCGATCACGACGGGGCGTCCGCGCAACGCAGCCAGCGAGACCAGGCCGCCCGCGAGATCGGGCAGCGTGAAGCCGGGCGCCGCGACTGCGGCGCTCGGCTCGCGCGCCCGCCCGCTGGCGCCGGACGCGGGTGCCGGATCGAGACGCTCGCAGCCGAGGGCGATCGCGAGCGGCAGCAGCGCCAGCGCGCGCAGCCTCACAGCAGCCACGCCTCCGCACGTTCCACCCACCCGTTGAGGAAGGACAGGTACTCGTTCATCAGCGTGAGTCGATTGCTGGCGACGAGCAGCCCGAGCACGATCAAGAACGCGCCCGAGAGCTGCTCGATGCGCCGCAAGTGGCGCCGCACGCGGGCGAGCGAGCGGAAGAACCACTCGACCGACAGCCCGGCCAGCAGGAATGGCACAGCCAGGCCGGACGCATACACCGCGAGCAGCCCCATGCCCTGGTATACGGTGTCGTGGCTTCCGGCCATGGTGAGGATGCCGCCGAGGATCGGTCCCACGCACGGCGACCAGCCGAAGGCGAAGGCAGCGCCGACCAGGAAGGTGCCGACCAGGCCGCGCGGCGTTGCGCGCAGCTGGAAGCGGGTGTCGCGGTAGAGCAGCGGGATGCGCAGCACGCCGAGCAGGTGCAGTCCCATGGCCACGATCACGAGCCCCGCCAGCTGGATCGCGTCGATCCGCAGCCCGAACAGCGAGAGCTCGAAGCCGCGCAGGAAGCCCCCGATCGCGGTCGCGGACGCGCCGAGCAGCACGAACACGCTCGAGAAGCCCGCGACGAAGCCGGCGCTGCCGCGGCGGATCCGACGGCGCAGCTGCGCCGGATCGTCGCTCTCGTGCAGGTCGTCGATCGAGACGCCCGACACGAGCGAGAGGTAGCCCGGCAGCAGCGGCACGACGCAGGGCGAGAGCACCGAGATCAGACCCGCGCCGAACGCGGTCGCCCACGTGGAGAGGGAGATGCTCTCGCCGGCCATGTCCCTGAGGATGGCGGCCGGACGCCCGACCACCAGGCCCGGGCGTCCGCAGGCCCCCTAGAAGCCGCTGTTCGCGGGCGGAGCGCTCCAGTCGTCGGCCGGCGGCGGCGTGGCGTTGCCGATGAACTCCAGCGGCTTCTCGCCCCGGATGTGGGCGGGCTCGACCAGGTAGTCACCCATCACCGAGCTGTCGAGGATCGTGCGCGCCACGTCGATGTCGCCGGCCGTGACGGCGTAGGCGAAGCCGCTCGTGATGCTGCCCACGACCGCGACGATCAGCTTGGCGGGGCCGTAGAACACGTTCGAGAGCGCACATGCCGCCCCCACGCCGATGTGCTCGGCATCCGCGGCCTGCGCGGTCGCCGGCGCGACCGTGAGAACGCCGGCGAGTACGACCGCCGACACCACTCCGCGTGTGCGGAGCGAACGAAGCTCGAATTGCATTCCATCCCCCTCGTAGCGGCGGCCCGTCCGGCTGCACCGCCCCCATCGCGCCCGATTCTCCGTACTGGCCGCAGCCCGCGCAAGCCCCACCCGGGCTCAGAACAGACGGCGGGTGTCGAGCAGCACGGTCACCGGCCCGGCGTTCACGAGCGCGACTTCCATCTCGGCATGGAAGCGACCGGTCACGACGGGTGCGCCCAGCCGGCGGGCAGCGTCCGCGACCGCCGTGACGAGCGGCTCCGCCCGCTCCGGGGGCGCGGCTTCCAGCCAAGAGGGCCGGCGCCCTTTCCGCGCATCGCCGAGCAGCGTGAACTGCGAGACCACCCCGAGCGTGCCGCCGGTCTCGAGCAGCGAACGGTTCATGCGGCCCTGCGCATCCGCCAGCACACGCAGGTGCACGAGCTTCTCGGCCAGCTGCTCCGCATCCGCAGGCTCGTCGTCGCGCGCCACGCCGATCAGGGCGAGCAGCCCTTCTCCCATCTCCGCCACCGGGGCGCCGCCCACGCTCACGCGCGCCTCGCGCACGCGCTGCACCACCGCTCGCAACCTAGAGCGCTTCCTGGCGGGCGAAGCGGCCCCGATAGACCGCGCTGCCTTCGGCGCGCAGCACCACGAGCTGGCAGATGCGCACGCCGGCGTGGATCTCGAGCGGGTGCCCCGACACGTTCCCCATCTCGAGCACCTGGCGGTTCGAGACGCCCGGCTGCACGAAGGCCGAGGTCACGTGGATCATCAGGCCGAGCCGCGCGAAGCGACTGCGCCCCTCGAGCAGCCCACACAGCGACGGCGAGAGCGTGATGCGCTCGCGCGTGATCCCGTGGATCGTCTCTCCCCGGCCGAGCACGAAGGGGCGCTCGAGCCGTTCGACGCGTGTGTAGAGGCGGTAGTCCGAGTCGTCGCGGATCGGAATCGGGTCGGCCCCCGGCGCGAGCACGCGGATCTCGTCGCCGAGCGTGAGATCGATCGAGGCCGGGCCCACGGCCGTGGGATCGAAGGGATCGATGACGAGTCCGCCCGCCGCGATCTCGGCGAGGAGCGCGTCGCGCGTGAGCACCCCCATGGCGCGCACGATAACGTAGGCTGCGTGCGTCACCCGTTCCTCGATCTGCCGCGGCCGATCGTGTTCGGGCATCGCGGCGCGAGCGGTGAAGCTCCCGAGAACACCCTCGTTGCGTTCGAGCGGGCGCTCGCGCAGGGCGCAGAGGTCATCGAGACCGACGTGCACCTGACGCACGACGGCGAGGTGGTGATCGCGCACGATGCGGACGTGTCGCGCACCACCGATGGCAGCGGACAGATCGCCGCGCTGCGCCTGTCCGAGCTCTCCGCCCTCGACGCCGGCCACGGCTTCAGTCCGGACGGCGGTCGCAGCCATCCCTACCGCGGGCGCGGTCTCTCGATCCCGACGCTTCGCGAGGTATTTCGCAGGCTTCCGGGCGTACGTTTCAACATCGAGCTGAAGTCGGAGGAGGCGCGTCTCGTCGCGGCGGTGGTGGCGCTCGTGGCCGAGCACGAGCGCGCCCCGCTCAGCTTGCTCGCCGCGGGGGAGGAGCAGACGCTCGCCGCGGTGCGCCTCGAGGTCGCACGCCGCTCCGTGCCCGTCGCGCTCGGCGCCTCGGTGGCGGACGTGCTCGGCTTCGTGCGCGCCGCACTCGGCCAGGGCGAAGCGCCACGCGGGCCGATGGCGCTGCAGATTCCGCCGAGCTTCGCCGGGCAGCCCCTCGTCACGCGCGAGCTGATCGACTTCGCCCACAGCCGCGACGTCCAGGTGCACGTCTGGACCATCAACGACGAGCCCGAGATGGAGCGCCTCCTCGACCTCGGCGTGGACGGCCTGATGAGCGACTTCCCGGGACGGCTCCGCGGGGTCGTGGACGCGCGCCGCCGTGCACGAGGCTGAAGCAGAGCCGGCCGCGCTGCTGCGCGCGGAGCTCGAGCGACTGCGCGCGGCGGCGAGCGCGGGGCCGGTGCTGGATCTCGCGTGTGGCCGCGGCCGCAACGCGCTCGCGTTGGCGCGCGCCGGCTTGCCGGTGATCGGACTCGATCTCGATCGCGAGCGCCTCGAGGCACTCCGCGCCAGCGCGCTTGCGGGCGCGCTCCCTGTAGCGCTGCTGCGCGCCGACCTCGAGGCCGGCGCTCGCATCCCGCTCGCCGACGCGAGCTGCGGCGCCGTGGTGGTGTTCCGCTACCTGCACCGCGCACTGGCGCGAGAGATCGTGCGCGTGCTCGCACCCGGCGGCCTCCTGCTCTACGAGACCTTCACGCGAAGCCAGAGAGGGATCGCGCAACACCCGAAGAACCCGGCGTTTCTGCTCGAGCCAGGGGAGCTGCCCAAGCTGTTCGCCGCGCTCGAGCCGCTCCACGTCGAGGAGGCCGTGGTCTCGGCTCCGGTGCCCGAGGCCGTCGCCCGACTGGTGGCACGCAAGCGCGGCTCGCCGCTCTAGGAGACCGACCCAAGATAGCCCGCAACTTTCACCACGGCGCGTCGCAAGGCGGCCCTGAGCGCTGCAGATTCGCGGCCCTCGGACCGGAGAGCGCCGAAGGCGTACCTGGCGGTACGCCCTGGGGCCCGGAGGGAGAAGGTCGCAAAGATGCGGCGCTATCGGCCGCCGCAGTAGCGGTGTGGTGAGAAGTGCGGGCTCTAGCCGGGCTCTCCGGAGCGCGCGAGCCGGGCGAGCGACCAGCGCGCGTGCTCGGCGAGCAGCGGATCGTCGCCTTCGGCATGGCGGCGCAGCGCATCCGCGAGCGATGCATCCTGGCTGTTGCCCGCGGCGACGACGGCGTTGCGCACGAGCCCGCGCCACTTCGGTCGCGTCAGCGCGGTGCCCGAGGCTGCGTAGCGGAAGGCCGCTTCGTCGAGCGCGAGCAGCGTCGCCAGGCTCGGCTCGCGCCAGGCTGTGCGTGGCGCGAGGGCTCCGCGCAGGCCGGCCGCGTCCTCCGGCACGCGCCGCCGCGAGCGCAGGTTGAAGGGGCAGACGTCCTGGCACGCGTCACAGCCGAAGATGCGATCGCCCTGCGCTTCGCGCAGCGGCTCCGGGATCGTGCCCCGCAGCTCGATCGTCGTGTACGAGAGGCAGCGCGAGGCGTCGAGCACGTAGGGCTCGGGGAAGGCCGCGGTCGGGCAGGCATCGAGACAGGCGCGACAGCTCCCGCAGTGATCGGGCTCCGCCGCGTCCGGCGCCAGGGCGAGATCCGTGAGCACGACGCCGAGGAAGAGGTACGAGCCGAGCGCCGGCGAGATCAGCAACGTGTGCTTGCCGATCCAACCGAGACCCGCCCGCGCGGCGAGCGGTCGCTCGAGCACCGGCCCGGTGTCGACGTAGCTGCGTGTGCGCGCGTTCGGTGCGAGCGCGACGATCTCGCGTTCGAGGGCCTCGAGCCGCGGGAGCATCAGCGCGTGGTAGTCGTCGCCGCCGGCGTAGCGCGCGACACGCCCCCGCGGCCCGCCTGCGACGGGGCCCGACGCCGCTGCTGCTCCGGCGGTCTCCGCCGTGTCGTAGACCAGCGCCGCGACCACGACGCTCCGAGCACCCGGCAGCACGCGCCGCGGGTCGGCGCGCTCGGCGGCGCGGCGGCCGATGTAGCTCATCTCGCCCGCGTAGCCGCGGGCCAGCCATTCGCGGAGGAAATCGGCGTGCGGGGGCGGCTCGGCCGGCGCCACGCCGATGGCGTCGAAGCCGAGCGCACGCCCTGCGGCGCGCACTCGCTCGGTCAGCTCACGCTCGTCCACGCGGGCAGGCTATCGCTTGCGGGGCCTTCGGGGCCTGCCACTCTCCCGTGCGCCGTGAACGGCCGATGGACCCCCCGATGCAGCCGCCTGCCTTCTTGATCAGCGCACCGCGCTCCGGCTCCACGCTGCTCGCGCGGATGCTCGGCAGCCACTCGGCGATCTTCGCGCCGGCGGAGCCGCATCTGATGCCGCCGCTCGCGCATCTCGGCTTCCACGAACGCGTGGACCAGGCACCCTACGACCCGCTCATCACGCAGCTGGGTCAGCGCAGCTTCGTGGCGCTGCTGCCTGGCGGCGAGGCCGACTGGTTCGCCGCGCTGCGCCGCGCTACCGATCACCTCTACGAGCGTGCGCTCGCGCCCTCGGGCCGCTCGCTGTTCCTCGACAAGACGCCGGCCTACGCGCTCGTGCTCGACTTCCTGGCGCGGCTCTACCCCGACGCGCGCTACATCGTGCTGACCCGCCATCCGCTGGCGGTCTGGTCGTCCTGCGTCGAGTCCTTCTTCGGCGGTGACGCGGTGGCGGCGCACGCGCGCAATCCCGTGCTCGAACGCTACGTGCCCGCCATCGCGCGCTTTCTGCGCGAGCGTCCGGTGCCCCTCGTCCACGTGCGTTACGAGGCCCTGGTCGCGGATCCAGAGAGCGCGCTGCGCCAGATCTGCACGTTCCTCGGCCTGCCCTACGAGGCCGGCATGATCGACTACGGCCGCAGCGAGGAGGTCGCGCCCAAGGCCGGGCGCGGCCTCGGGGATCCGATCACCGTGAACCGCGAGAGCCGGCCGACCACGCGCTCGGTCGGCAAGTGGGCCGAGGCGCTGGGGGCCGACCCGGCCCTCCTCGTGCAGTGCCGCGAGATCGCCGAGCGCCTCACGGACGCCGACCTCGCGCTCTGGGGCACACCCGGCGCCGAGCTGCGCCGGAGCCTCGCCGAGCTCACGCCGACCGGGGCCGGGCCCTCGCGGGCGCAGCTCAGCCGTTACGGCCTCGAGCGGCGACTGCTGGTGCTGCTGCGGCGCAACATCCAGCGAAATGCCCTGGGCCGGCTGCTGCGGCGGGTGCGAACGCTGTGCGACGTGCTGCTTCGCTGACTCCGTGCTAGAACCGACGCCATGCCGAACACCGATGCCCCTATGACCCAGGCCGTGCCCGCCTCCCGCTGGGAGGCCCCGCGCGTCGAGGTGATCTCGCTCTCCTGCGAGATCACGGCCTACGCGCCGGACGGCGAGCCGCTCTTCTAGAGCGCATCTCACGAATCACTCCCGTCGCCGGGCCCGCGTCTTCGACCGTCTGGCAAACTCGTTCGCTCCCGCGCCCTTCGGGCGTGGGCCCGTGCGCCGTAGCGAGAGCTACGGCTCGGTCGCGCGCCTTGCCAGCCGGCCGAATCCGCAGGCCGGGCTCGGTCCGGATTCGTGAGATTCGCTCTAGATCACTGGGTTCTCCTCGCCGAGCCAGAGCGGAGAGCGCGCCAGGTCGATGAAGCGCCGCTCGTCCGCGAGCAGCTCCGCGCCGGCTTGCTGAGCCCCGGGCGTCGCGAGCGCAGCCTCGAAGCTGGCACGATCCCGCCACCAGAGCTCGGCCACGCCGTCGTACGCCTCCGGCGCCGAACGGCTCGCACGCAGCGCGGCACCGAGATCGTCGTGCGCGGCATGCACCTGCACATAGCGCTCGATTCCGAGCGCTCTCGCGTGCCGCCGAACCAGGCGTGCGTGGGTCTCGCGCCAATAGCGCTGGAACTCCTCGCGCGAGAGCCCGGGCAGTCGGTGCAGACAGAAGCTGAGCTTGAGCACGGCGTCCTCCTCCTGGAGGAGCAGCCTATCGCGTGGCGTGCGCGAGGAGCGCGTGGAGGCGCGGATCGCTCAGCAGCGCGAGCGTGTTGCCCTGCTCGAGGCTCGCGCGCACGGCCGGATCGGCGAGCAGGGATACGAGGGCCGGATCCCGGCGCAAGGCTTCGAGGCGTGGCCCGAGGTCGGAAAGCGCCGCCGCGAGCTCCGCGTGGAAGCGCCGCCCGTCGTGGCTCGCCTCCTCTGAAACCGCACCGAGCGCCGCGAGGCGGGTCCGGAACGCCGGGTCGTTCACGAGCTGCCGCGCCGTCGGGCGCGCCAGCGCCGAGGCCACTGCGCCACGCTCGACCTCGCGCCAGAACGCAGCGTCCCGCTGCAGCGCCACGACGCGCGGATCGGCCATCACCTGCTGGACCGCCTCGACGGTCTCCGCCGGACGCACGGCGATCTGCAGCGCGAGCCTGCCGTCGGCTTCGCGCTCGTCCACGACCGCCCCGGCTCCCGCCCCGAGCACCTGGCCCGCGAGCTCCGGCAGCTGCGCCGCCGACAGGTCCGGTAGGTCGGGCCGCAGACCGGCCACACGCGCGCCCTCCGCAAGCCCGCCGAGCCACAGCAGCGGCAGCGCGAACAGCACGCCGCGCAGCGCGCCGAACGCGGCGCCGGCGGCTCGAGAGCCGGAGCCGGCCTCCTCCCCCCGGTCGCGCAGGGCTCGTGCGCCGAGGCCCGTGAGAACCTGCACGCCCAAGAGGCCGAGGGTTCCCGCCACGAGGCCCGCCGCGAGGCCGGGCCAGCCCAGCTCGCGGGCCAGCGCCGGACCGAACGCGTGCGCCGCTCCGATCGCTCCGGCGTAGGCAAGCGGCAGCCCGACCAGCTGGAGGGCGGCAGCGCCCGCTCCGGCCTGCGCACCGCGCCAGGCCAGAAGGGCAATCAGGAGCAGGACCGCCGCGTCGAGCCACATGCTCGGCGGGGAATCGACCGGACCCGGCCGTTACTTGATGGGACCGCTGCAGCGAGCCCGCTGCACCCTGTCGCCTGTACGCTGCACCCGAGCGCCTGCTGGGACCGCCAGGCGGCGTCTCGGCATCTCCGCGGGCCGGCACGCGGCTTGCGTAGGGACTCGGCCATGCGCTGCCGAGCCCACGGAATCGAAAGCGAGGACGGCGACATGAGCAGGGAACGACGCGACGAGCTGCGCCACCAGCGCCGCGAGCGCCAGCGCGCGCGACGGGCGCGGCACTTCGTACGCTACGGCTGGGACGATGCCGAGGAGCCGGAGAACGCGGAGCCCGCCGGCCGCGCCGACCTCACGCCGGAAGAGCGCGCGCTGCGCGAGGCGCGCGCCGAGGCGAACCGCAAGATCGGCTTCCTCGCGCACCTCGTCCCGTACCTCACCGTCGTCACCTTCCTGACCTTCGTGGCGGGCCCCCGCGCCGCAGCGATCGTCGCGCTCGCCTGGGGCATCGGTGTCGCCAGCCACTTCTTCGGCGCGGTGCTGGCCCCGCGACTGCGCGCTCGCATCGTGGAGCACGAGGTGGCGAAGCGCGTTCATGCCGGCGTGTCGCGCGAGCGCCGCAGCCTGGTGGACGCGCACACCCGCCACGTCGAGGAGCTCGCCGCCGGCGTCGCGCACGAGATCCGCAATCCGATCACCGCCGCCAAGAGCCTGGTGCAGCAGATGGGCGAGGATCCGACTGCGGGCGAGAACGTCGAGTACGCCGGCGTCGCGTTGGCGGAGCTCGAGCGCGTCGAGCGCAGCATCTCCCACCTGCTGCGCTTCGCCCGCGAGGAAGACCTGGCGCTCGCGGAGCTGAAGCTCGGCGACGTGGTCGACGCCGCGCTCGCGACGCTCGCCGAACGCAGCGCCGCGCTCGGGGTCGAGGTCGAGCGCGACGTCGCCGCCCCGAGGCCCGTGCGCGGCGATCCCGAGAAGCTGCGCCGCGTGCTGATCAACCTGATCGGCAATGCGCTCGATGCCTTCGCCGAGGCGAAGACGCCCGCACCGCGGCTCGTGCTGCAGGCGGGCGAGAACCTGGCGGGCAGCGAGGTGTGGCTGCGCGTCCGCGACAACGGCCCGGGCATGGACGCCGAGCGACTCGCCCGGATCTGGAGTCCGTTCTACACCTCGAAGGCCACCGGCACGGGCCTCGGCCTCGCGCTCTCGCGCAAGGTGATCGAGGCGCACGCCGGCTCGATCGAGGTCAGCTCTGCGCCGGGCGCGGGCACCGAGTTCCTGATCACGCTGCCGCGCGCTGCCGCCCCGCGAGAACCCCGATGAACGCGCCGCGCATTCTGGTGGTCGAGGACGAGGCCGGCATCCGGCTCGCGCTCGCGGGCCTCTTGAAGCGCGAGGGCTACGAGGTGATCCCCTGCGAGCACGGCAGCGCCGCGCTCGCCCAGCTCGAGCGCCATGCCTTCGACTTCGTGCTGACCGACCTGGCGCTCGGCGAGGGCCCCTCGGGCCTCGACGTCCTGCGCGCTGCGAAGGGACGGCAGCCCGAGACGCCGGTGGTGATGATCACCGCCCACGGCAACGAGAAGATCGCCGTCGAGGCGATGAAGCTCGGCGCCGAAGACTACGTGCCGAAGCCCTTCGACAACGACGAGATCCGCCTGGTCGTGCGCCGCGCGCTCGAGCGCACCCAGCTCGCGCGCGAGAACCGCCTGCTGCGCGCGCGCGTGGAGCGCGAATTCGGCATGGGCAATCTGATCGGGAGCGGGCCCGCCATGCGTTCCGTGTTCGAGACGATGCGCAAGGTGGCCGAGACCGACCTCACCGTGCTGATCCGCGGCGAATCGGGCACGGGCAAGGAGCTGGTGGCGCAGGCGCTCCACGAGGCCAGCCCGCGCAAGAGCGCGCCCTTCGTGGCGGTGAACTGCGCCGCCATCAGCCGCGAGCTGGTCGAGAGCGAGCTGTTCGGCCACGAGAAGGGGGCCTTCACCGGCGCGGACGCGCGGCGCGTCGGTCGCTTCGAGGCCGCGCACGGCGGCACCATCTTCCTCGACGAGATCGGCGACATGGCGCCCGACACGCAGGCCAAGGTGCTGCGCGTGCTCCAGGAGCGCAGCTTCGAGCGCGTCGGCGGCGGGAAGCCGATCCAGGTGGACGTGCGGGTGATCGCAGCCACCCACCGCGACCTCGAAAGAGACGTCGCATCCGGGCGCTTCCGTGAGGACCTCTACTACCGCCTCAAGGTCGTGGAGATCCCCTTGCCGCCGCTGCGCGAGCGTCCGGAAGACCTGCCGGCACTGGCCGAGCGCTTCCTCGCCCAGGTCGCGGAGCGACTCGGGCGTCCGGAGAAGCGCCTCTCCCCCGCTGCGCAGGCCGCGCTCGCCGCCCACGCCTGGCCGGGCAATGCACGCGAGCTGCGCAATCGCATCGAGCAGTCGGCCGTGCTGGCCGCCGGCGAGGAGATCGAGGCCGCGGACCTGCGTCTCGACGCCGCCGCCGGCGCGCCCGCGCCAGCGAGCGCCGAGCTGCCCTTCTCCGAAGCCAAGCGCGCGGCGGTCGAGGGCTTCGAGCGCGAGTTCCTGCTGCGCGCGTTGCGCGCCAACGCCGGCAACGTGTCCCGCACCGCCGAGGCGATCGGGATGGTGCGCCAGAGCTTGCAGCAGAAGATCCGCGAGCTCGGCCTGCGCGACGAAGACTGGAGCCCGTCGGACTGAGCCGACGGCGAAAGGAGCCCCGATGACGAAGCGACCCGGAATCTTGTCCCGTCTGACTGGACTGCTGCGCGGCGGCGCCAGCAACTGGATGCGCGAACGCGAGGAGCAGAACCCGCGCGCCGTCTACGAGCAAGCCATCACCGAGCGGGTGCGGCGCTACCACGAGCTCAAGCAGGCCGTGGCCGGCATCCTGTTCATGCGCAACAAGCTCGAGGCCGAGCTCGGCGAGCGCCGCGGCGAGCTGTCGCGCACCCACGAGGACATTCGGCGCGCCGTGCTGAAGTCCGATGACGAGGCCGGCCTCGCGCTGATCCAGCACAAGCAGCTGCTGGCCGGCGAGATCGAGCGCGCCGAACGCGAGTGGAGCGGAATCGTGCGCGAGGCCGAGGAGGCCAAGGGGAATCTGCTGCGCTTCCGCGAAGAGATCCGCGGGCTGGAGCGCGAGCGCGGGCGCACCCTCGTCACGCTGGCGAACGCCCGCGCGCGGCGCCGCCTGCGCGCGGCCTTCGACGGCCTCTCGGTGGACGCGGACATGCGTGCGCTCGAGAGCGTGCGCTCGCACGTCGCCGAGCTCGTCTCGGAGGGCGAGCTCGACCGCGAGCTGGGCGTGTCCGACGACACCGGCCGCCGCATTCGCGCACTACGCGCCGACGCCGAGCAGGAGACGGCTCGCCGCGAGCTCGACGCGCTCAAGCAGGAGCTGCTACCCCGCACCCTGCCGGCGCTCGCGAGCGCCGTCGCCGCGGGTGCGCCGCGCTGAGCCCATCTGCCGCCTGGCGCCGGCCGGCGCTGACGATCGCGCCTATGCTCCGTCCCCTTCGTAGGCGAGGGAGCCCGATGAGCGAACCCGTCCTCCGCGTCGAGAAGTCCGAGGGCATCGCCACCCTGACGCTGAACCGGCCGGGCGCCCGCAATGCGCTGAACCGCGAGCTGCGCGATGCGATCCGCAGCGCCTTCGCGGCGCTCGAGCAGGACGAGGGGGTGGGCGTCGTGATCCTGACCGGCGCCGGCGCCGCGTTCTGCGCCGGCCTCGACCTGAAGGAGCTGTCGCAGCCGGGCGCGGATCGCGGCAGCGACCGGCCGGCGGAGAGCGCCCACGACATCGTGGACGCCATCGAGCGCTTCGACCGCCCGGTGATCGGCGCCATCAACGGCGTGGCCGTCACCGGCGGCTTCGAGCTCGCCCTCGCCTGCGACGTATTGATCGGCTCGAGCGAGGCGCGCTTCGCCGACACCCACGCGCGCGTCGGCATCCTGCCCGGCTGGGGCCTGTCGGTGAAGCTGCCGCGCCTGATCGGCGTGGTGCGCGCGAAGCTGGTCTCGCTCACCGGCAACTACGTGAGCGCCGCGGAGGCCGAGCGCTGGGGGCTGCTCGCGCGCGTGGTGCCCGCGGCCGAGCTGCTGCCGGCCTGCCGGGCGCTGGCGCGCGACATGCTCTCGTGCGAGCCCCGTGCACTGCGTGGCTACAAGCGCGTGATCGACGAGACCTTCGGCATGAGCGCACGCGAAGCGCGCCGCCACGAGGTCGAGGTCTCCGCCGCTCACATGAAGGGCGTCACACCCGACGACGTGGCAGCGAGGCGACTCGGCGTCGTCGCGCGCGGCCGCGCGCAAACCCGCGAGTAACAGGCTAGGAGCGACGCCGGAGCCGCAGCTCCGCCGGCAGGCGCAGCTCGTCCTCACCGATCTCGCGCAGCGCCTGGCGCAGCGCAGGCGGGAGCGTCTCCAGCGCGAGCGCGACCTCGACGACCCACTCCACGGCGCCGGGTCGCACGGCCGCGGGAGGCGCCGCCGCCACGATCTCGTCCGCGACCTCGAGCACTTTCTCGAGGTCGAGCGGCAGCTCGTCTTCGTCGTCGCTCGCCGTTACCAGGTCGCGCTCGGGGATGCTCGAAAGTGGCGCGCCGTGCAGCACCGTCATATGCCCGGCGGAGCCCTCCGCGGGCGCGGCCGGGGCGCTGCGCACTGCCTCGTCGAGCGGCGCGCGATCGAGGACGAAGGTCAGCGTGTAGTCGTCGATGTCGATCACGTCCCCCAGCTGGAGCGTCCGAGCGTCAGCCGGTTCGCCGTTCACCCGGATGCCGTTGGCCGAGCCGAGATCGAGCACGCGGAAGCTCTCGCCTTCGCGCACGAAGCGCGCGTGCCGGCGCGAGACGCCGGCCGTGGCCAGCGTCAGGCCGCAGTGCGGGCTGCGCCCGACCACCAGCTCGTCGCCGAGGAACGGCACGACGCGCTCCACCCTTCGGCCTCGCGCAACGATCAGGCCGGCGTGCATGGGCGTTTCGAGCGCCTGCGGCAGGGCCGGCTTCGCCCCGCCCGCGCGCGCGAGCGAACGGTCGGACAGGCCGAGGTCAGCCGTACCTCCGAAGTCGAACAGCGCGGTCTGGCCACCGACCTCCGCAGGCACTGGCGACACACACGCGGCGGTCTCGGGCGCGCAGACATCGAACTCGGGCGCGGCGAGGACAGGCGCCGGCGGCACGACCAGCTCGTCCTCGCCGAACGCGAACAGGCCTTCCGGATCGGGTAGGTCGAGCGAGACCGCCGGCGCGCGTGCCGCCGCTTCGACTGCAACAGCGACCGCGGCGTTCGCAGCGCTCCCTTCCAGCGCCTGGACCGCCACCACCTCGTCTTCGTCGTCGTGCGCGAGCGCCGCCTCGGGCGTGCTCGCCGGGCTCGCCTCGCTGGCGGGATCCGCCGCACGCGGTGCGAGATCCGGTGCGAAGTAGGTCTGCGCCGCGTCCCAGACGTCGCTGCGTCCGGCGCGGGGCGGCTGCGTGTTGCCGTCGCCGCGGGCCTGGATCGAGAGCACGTGCTTGCCGATCGTCAGCTCCGCGCCGCTCGGCACCAGCGCGGCGCCGCGCACCGCGATGCCGGCCACGAAGGTGCCGTTCTCGCTCCCCAGATCCTCGACCTCGAAGGCCTCGCCGACCCGCCGCAACACGGCGTGGAAGCGGCTCACGGCCAGGTTGTTGATGACGAGATCGTTCTCCTTCATGCGACCGATGCGCATCTCGTCGCCGTGAAAGGCGACCTCTGCGACGACCCGATCGCCGAGGCGCAGCTGGACCTTGGTGCCGGCAGCCATTGTGCCCTCCAACCCCATCCTTTTCGCGCCGCCGAGGCTCGAACTTGACCTCGGGCACGCGGCGCCCGGCGGCGGCCGCGGCTACGCTGCGCCGCGTCGAAAGTGAGGGGATCTGCGATGCCGCGTTACAGCTACGACCGGCTCACGGCGCTCGACCACTCGTTTCTCTTCCTCGAGCGCCCGCACGCTCCGCTGCACGTCGGCACCGTCGCCCTGCACGAGGTCGGCGCGCTGCAGAGCCGCGAGGGCGGCGTCGACATCGACCTGGTGCGCCGGGGCATCGCGGGAGTGCTGCACCGCATCCCGCGCTACCGGCAGCGGCTGGCCTGGATCCCCGTCGAGGGCACCCCCGTCTGGGTGGACGACGAGGGCTTCAACCTCGACTACCACGTCCGCCACACCAGCCTGCCCCGCCCCGGCGATGCCGCCCAGCTGCGCCAGTTGGCGGCGCGCGTGATGGCGCAACGCCTCGATCGTTCGCGGCCGCTCTGGGAGATGTGGGTGGTCGAAGGCCTCGAGGACAACCACTTCGCGCTGATCTCGAAGGTGCACCACTGCATGATCGACGGCGTCTCGGGCGTCGACCTGATGAACGTGCTGATGAGCCAGTCGCCCGACGCCGAGATCTTCGAGCCCGCCCCGTTCGTGCCGCGCCCCGCACCGACCTCGTTCGAGCTGCTGCGCGACGAGCTGATCCGGCGCGCCAAGCTGCCCTTCGAAGCGCTGCGCGACACCCGCAAGCTGCTGCGCGAGGCAGAGGACGCGCGACGCGAGCTCTCGGTCCGGGTGCGCGCACTACGCGAGCTGCTGGGCGGCGCCCTCCAGCGCATCGCTCCGACCCCGCTCAACGAACGCGTGAGCCCGCACCGGCGCCTCGACTGGCTCGTCCTCGAGCTGGACGAGCTGAAGGCCGTGCGCCGCGCCCTCGGCGGCTCGCTCAACGACGTCGTGCTCACGATCGTGACGGGGGCGGTGCGCCGCTTCCTCGACCAGCGCCACTTCCCGATCGAGGGCATCGACTTCCGCGTGATGGCGCCGGTCAGCGTGCGCGCTTCGAACGAACGCGGTCGCCTCGGCAACCGCGTGTCGGCGTGGATCGTGCCGCTCCCGCTCGCGGAGCCCGACCCGGCGCTGCGCCTCAAGACTCTCGCCGCCTTCACGGAGGAGCTCAAGCGGACGCGCCAGGCCGTGGCCGCCGAGGTGCTCACGCAGGCCGCCGACTGGACGCCCGCCACCCTGCTCTCGCTCGCCGCGCGCAACGCCACCCGGCAGCTGCCCTTCCACCTGGTGGTCACGAACGTGCCCGGGCCGCAGCTGCCCCTCTACCTGCTCGGCAGCCGCATGCTCGAGACCTACCCGGTGGTGCCCCTGCTCGACGGCCTCGGCCTCGGCATCGCGCTGTTCAGCTACGACGGCAAGCTGTGCTGGGGCTTCGACGCCGACTGGGATCTGGTGCCCGACCTCGAGCAGTTCGTGGGCTTCGTGCGCGAGTCCTTCGACGAGCTGCGCGACATCGCGCGCCGCGCCCGGCCCGAGCCGAAGCGGCCCGCTGCCGGCCGGCGCAGTGCGGCTCGAGGTTCCACACCGCCGGCGGCCGACCCGCAGCCTTGAGCGGGCGCAGCCCGCGGACCCGGGAGCGGGATCAGCCCGCGGACCCGGGACGGGCGCAGCCCGCGGCCGCGGGACGGGATCAGCGCGCGGG
>Ga0247727_10005235_pt1 | contig 26594 bp, 16 predicted proteins | sample WisWelCaveWW1625_FD_202498 | JGI IMG/M metagenome (GOLD analysis project Ga0247727, IMG submission 202498) | Biofilm microbial communities from Wishing Well Cave, Virginia, United States - WW16-25 | ecosystem: Environmental > Aquatic > Deep subsurface > Groundwater > Cave microbial mat | place...
GGCCAAAGTCACCATGAGAAAATCCTACGGGTTCCGCACCTTCAGAGTCACGGAACTGGCCCTTTATCACACTCTTGGGAAGCTACCCGAGCCCGACCTCACCCACAGATTCTACTGACGAGTCCCCTTTCCCAGGAATGTGAAGGTCAGGCTGGTTGGAGCGGCTGCAAGGACTGCGTTTAATCCTGGCATCGCTCAAGGTTCGCTGGACGGTGCGGTGTAGCTGACGAGGCAATTGAGCGGCAGTCTGACGCTGAAGCGAGGGCCACAAAGAGCAATAAGTGAGCGAACGGTTGGGTGTTCGGCCTGACTTGTGTGCCCCGATGGCGCCATCCCCGCTTCGAGTTGCGTGGATTGGCGGGTCTGAAGGATAACCCGAGTCGGGGGCGTCTATGGGCACATAGGGGCGCGTTTGCGAGCGCAAGGGTGCCCGAACGCAGCAGGGAGGCAAATCCATTGAGCAGCGTAGCAGGCCACACCTTCAATTGGATCACGTCTAACACTAGCGTGCTTGTGCTGTTAGCCACCCTTGCGGCCTCCCTCTCTCTGAATGTTGGTCTCGGCTGGAGAGTACAAGCGCTGACCGCGACTCGGCGAGCTCTTCGGCCTGGCGGCATCAGAGTCGGAACCACTCTAACCAGCATTCCCGTCCTCGACAGACGTGGCCAGAGAGGGACAATTAGCTTCCGCGGCCAACCGCAGACAGTTCTCTATGTGATGTCGCCCCTGTGCGCCTGGTGCGAGAAGGATTACGACAACATTCGCGTGCTCGCAGCCGAACGAGGTTCCGGCTTCCGCTTTGTCGGTCTATCCACGACGGCCGATAAGCTCGATCAGTACCTGTTGGTCCGGCCTCTGCCCTTTGAGGTTTATGTGGCTGGCTCTCGTGGACTTCCTAACCTGGACCTGTCGGCAACACCGCAGACCGTTGTGGTCAGGCCGGATGGCGTGGTCGACGAGGCATGGGTCGGCGCTCTCTCCGCGGAACGCCGAGATGAGGCTGAGAGGTTTTTCGGGCTCAAGCTTCCCGGAATTCGGGACCACAAAGATTCACCACCACATTGAACGAGAAGATCATATGCGACTGATTCGCCACCCACGAACAGGATTATCCCTCGGACTGATCTTGACCATCCCTTTACTCTTGTGGGTTATTCTCACAACGCTGAGCGAGAGAAAGAGACCCGCACCTGTAGCGCCTCGCGTGGCAGCCGCGCCGTGCGTTCTGGAGGGAAAGCGCTATTCCCAGGGCGCCCTCGTCAGAACTAAGGACGGCATTGTACGATGCGAAGCCGCGAGATGGGTGCCCATCGTGGGTAAGTGATCACGATAACCGAGCGAGGCGCAACGCGGTGGATGCCATGGCGGTCCTATGACTGCACCAGCAGTCTTATTCGTCTACTTTCCCCCGATTTCGCAATCTATCACCGGGGTTTACGGAACACCGGCAGGCCTAACCTGGCTTCTTGAGTCGATCCAGGGCATTGGGTCCTTCGCTCGGCTAAAGGTTCTCACCAGCCGCGGGTACGAGCCGATCGAACTCAAGGCTGCGTTATGTTCCACGGCGGGGATTTCCGTCTATCACTATTCCGATCCCTCTCCGCTCGGTGCAATCCAGGAGGCCACACGGCTTTTCGACCCAGCAGAGTACCGATACGTCTGCGCCCCTTTGGCCTCCGCACTCGCCCCGCGCTTGTGCCTGGACGACCTCATCGAGTTGCACACCAGCTCGGGGAGTTGGTGTACTATGTTTTCGGGCCTCCCGAGAGGCGTCAGTCCAGTGGTATTCGAGAACCGAATGCTGGATATGGCTGCAGCCGCTCACCGCCTCGCGGGCAATGTCGAGGTCGATTACGATCTCGGCGATCTGTTCCGTCGGTGCGTCTCGGTGTGCCGCGCGACCGAGCACCCGGAAGCGTGCGATCGGGAGCTAGATGCGGTTGCACGCTATTCCCTTGCCCCGGAGGGTTTGCCGGAGGCTGTTGCGTTGTTTACGCCGGCCGCACAGACACGTCTGTGCGGCGTTACGCACGACTTCTCCGTCAAAAGCTTTAGTGGCGCGACGCTGTTGTATCGGTGGAAGACCCAGCTCCTGAGAGAACAGACGGAGTGGGATTGGAAGCCTTGGGCAACGCCGAAGCAGAGCTCCAAGGCGCGCGTTCTCTTCGCTTCCAATCCCTCCGCGTACTCAGGGGCGGAGCAAGCACTTTGTCTAACGATCCAAGCTCTATCGCGCGAGAAATACAGTCTCTCAGCAATCGTCGCACTGGACGGCTTCTTCGCCGAGCAACTCTGTAGCCTTGGAGTCAACGTTCACGTTGTGGGCCGTGAATTCCTCACGCCAAGCATGGAAAATGCTCGCACGCTGAGCGGCTTGATCAGCTGTTGCGACCCAGACGTTCTCCATATCAACAGTGCTTGTGGATCATTGCTGCCTGCCCTTGCCAAACTGCACGGCGCCACTCTGCTCTACCACTTGCGCGTTCCACCTTCGGCCCGAGTAAGCGATGTCGTTTGCTCGGCGGACACAATTGTAGCAGTTTCACATTACGTCAAGAGCTTAGCCCTCCGCCTGGAATTGCCCGAGGCCAGGATCCGCGTCGTATACGACGGCGTGGACACATCCCGGTGGGTGCCAGTGTCGGATGAGGAAAAGCGCCGCGCCAAAGGACGCCTGGGAATAGATCCGAGCAAGATTTGTGTACTGATGATCGCGAGGTACGCTCCTAACAAACGCCATGATGTTTTGGTCGAGGCGCTTGCCCGACTCCCGCATCGCGACAGGCTGCACCTTATCCTGGTCGGGGAATCGATGGGTTCGCTTAAGTGGGAGGCGAACATTGGGAGGCTGCTGGAGGAGACGGGTATATCCGCGCACACTACGAGGCTCGGCTTCCAGAACGACATAATAGCAGTAGAGGCCGCTGCGGATATTTGCGTGTTGTGTTCGGAACGGGAGCCCCTGGGTATGGCGGTACTCGAAGCTATGGCGATGGGAATTCCAGTCGTCGTTACAGAAGACGGCGGCCCGAAAGAACTGGTTGTGCGCCGGGAGCAAAGCGGTCTGGTTGTAAAGGCCGGTTCACCAGAGGCGTTGGCGCATGCGTTAGCCACGCTGGTTGATGATCAAGGCCTTCGGCGCAAGCTGGGTGCCAAGGGGAGGCGTCTTTGTACGGACTTGCTGGACGCGCGACATTGTGCTGCGCAAATCGAGGAGATCTACGATGAGCTGGTTCAAGGTGCCGACGGAGGATCCTCGAAGCTTCAGGGCGGGGTGACGCGTGCAGGAGTGGGTCTGTGAGAGTTGCAGGGAATGGGGGCTTCACCAATGGCACCAATGGAGGAGGGCGGGTCGAAATCGAGTGGCCCATGACCCGGTGGATCTAAGATTGTGCGGACGGACATAAGGCTTGCGTGGCGAGCGCTGTGGCGCGACCGAGGGACCGTGTCCATAATCATTGCAACCCTCGGCATAGCGATCGGACTGCTACGCACAGTGGCGGGTATCAGCGAGTCTTTGATCCTGCTTCCGTTGCCACTGAAGCATCCGGATCGTGTGGTCGCCCTGGGAGGTCTCGCCCTCCAAACGCCCGACCACGATGCGGTCTCGTGGTGGGGGCAGGCCAAGGCATTTGAGAAGATCGCGCTTTATTTTAGCGGAGCGGCCAATGTTTCGACGGAAGGACGCCTGAAATACACTCGGCTGACGGCAGTCTCACCGGCATTCTTTGAAGTCTTCGACGTAACTCCGCGTATGGGCCGTTCGTTTACAGAACATGACACCCTGGCCGGTTCCCATCAGATTGCGGTACTGAGCCACGAGTTTTGGCGAAGCCAGCTCGGCGGAAATGAATCGGCCATCGGCAGCGAGATCCGTGTGAACAATACGCCGTACGCGGTAGTTGGTGTCATGCCGCGAGAGTTCCACTTTCCTGGGTGGACAGATGTCTGGGTGCCCCGGCTACGCAATGCAGTCGCGGCCCCGGTGCTGGCCGGGGAGGACGACGATCTGCTTCCCAACCCGCGCGGCAGCGGCTGGGTGGCGAAGCTCAGCGAAGGAACGTCGATCGCGGCGACGAACAGCGAGCTCAAAGTCCTCCTGACGCGCCTTAGCGAGCTGTACACTCCAAAGACGGGTGTTCGCTACGGACAGGTGATTTCTGCACGGCCCCTACGGCAAACCATAGCCCGCGGCTACCGACCGGCGCTGCTTGCCCTATTCAGCGGCGCTGCCCTTCTCTTGCTGTTGGCTACGGCTGGCTCGTCGACTGTTCTGCTGGCCCGAATGCTGGCGCGACGAAAGGAGATCGCGGTTCAGCTCAGCCTCGGGGCAACGCCAGGAAGGATACTGCGACAGACTGCAGTGGAGGCGGCGATTCTGGGAGCGATAAGCGGCTTGGCGGGGATACTCGTGGCCACCTGGTCCCCGACTTTGCTCAGGGCGATGTTTCCTACGTACTTGTCATTTCTTTCGCGTGCCCCCATGTTCCCGCCAATTGCTACTGGACTTTCCTTTGCGCTGGCGGTCCTCGTCGCAGTTGTGGCTGTTCTCGGCCCGGCGATTCAGGCCGTCAGCCCCGCGGCCCTCCACGCGCTAAAGGAGATGGCTCCTCAGTCAGGCGGCAGCGACGCCGGGAGATTGCGGATCCTGCTCGTCACCTTCCAGCTTGCGCTCGCCGTTGTGCTCACGACAGCCGGGGTCGTGTGTCTAAAAAGCTTCTTGAAACTGTCCGATGTGGGGCCGGGGTTTGAGGCGAAGGCAGTGGTCGCCGCTCAATTGGTGGTCCGCAGATCTCAACTGAACCTGGAGGGGTTCCTGGCTCTTCAGGAAACCATTCTGGAAGCCGCCAGAGGTGTGCCGAATGTGGACTCTACAGGCTTGGCCAGCCAGCTACCTCTCTTGAGCAAGAGCCAGTCACACCTGTTCGTGCGTCGCGGATCGATGTACCGATCGTGTGTGTTTTTCAACGTGGCGGGGGAGTACTTCCGGACCATGGGCATGTCAGTGCTCTCCGGCCGACCTTTCGGTGATTCGGAGTCGCGAGTTGCCATTGTAGGCGAGACGATGGCTCGCCAGTTCTGGGGCAGCCAGAATGCGCTCGGGGACCACTTGCTCATCGACGGCGAAGAAACGCCTCGCGAGGTGATCGGTGTAGTGAACGACGTCAAGACAAGTGAGATGAGTCAAGACCCTGAACCGCAGATATACCTGCCGTACAACCGCTCGAACGCGGCGACGGTTCCGCTGACTTTGGTCGTGAGGTGCCGCCGAGATTGCGGTTCTGTGATTCGCGTTCTCCGAGAGCGTGTGGGAGCCGCTAGTCCGAACGTCCTCGCGGGCCGTGTGCTGCTGCTGGAAGACGCTATCACTGCAGCTCTTGGCCCTGCCAAGCTGCGAGCCCTCCTTTTGAGCGCGTACGGCTGTATTGGCGCGATGCTTGCGCTCGTGAGCGTCTACGGTCTGGTCTCTTACATCTCCATCTCGCGGAAGTGTGAGATGGGCGTGCGGATGGCGGTCGGCGCACAACCTTTCGACGTCTTCTTTCTAATACTGCGGCAGGGCATGGGCGCCTCGATCGTAGGCGTGCTCGTTGGGGTCGCTGGGGCCGTGGCAGCAGTTAGGCTGCTTAAGGGGCTTCTCTTCGGGGTGGAACCACTGGATCCGGGGAGCTTCGCTCTGGTGGCTTTTGTGCTGTTGAGTGGTTCGGCACTGGCCTCCTCGATTCCCGCTCTGCGGATTGCTCGAGCTGAGCCGCGGTGGGCCATGTTTGGAGGTCGAAGATCGGTCGGACGCGGTTGACAGCTTTCCTTCTTCTTATTGGTGGATTCCGGCGGCATGCCGGCTATTCGTAGAATCCCCCGACCAGCAGTCCGCTGGCCGGGTCCAGGACCCTGCCGCTGATCCGTCCCCCCGCCGTTTGCGCCGCGCCCGCCTGCCTACTGTACAACGAAGCCTTCACCCTCCGAGCGCAGGGCGTCTTACGCGCTGCTTTTCTTTTCCAAACGGAGATAGATGGCGGGCAAGACCAAGAGCGTAAGCAAGGTGGAGGTGACCAGGCCGCCGATGACCACCGTTGCCAGTGGGCGCTGCACTTCGGCCCCGGCCCCGCTGGACACAGCCATGGGGACCAAGCCCAGGCTGGCTACTAGCGCAGTCATCAAGACCGGACGGAGGCGGGTCTCGGCAGCCTGACTCACCGCCTGCCGCACCGGAACCCCCTGGCTCCGCAATTGGGAGACGTAAGTGAGTAGAACCACGCCGTTGAGAACCGCTACGCCGAACAGAGCGATGAATCCGACTCCGGCGGAAATGCTGAAGGGCATCCCGCGTGCAAGCAGCGCCAGGATGCCGCCAGTGGCAGCCAGGGGGATGTTCAGAAAAATCAGCATGGCCGGCCGAACCGACTGAAAGTTGAGGTACAGGAGCACGAAAATCATCAGCAGGGCCGCGGGAACCGCCAGGGCGAGTCGCCGGGTTGCACTCTCCAACTGTTCGAACTGACCGCCCCACTCGATCCAGTATCCGCTGGGGATCCGAACCTGCTTCTCGATGGCGTTGCGGGCGTCGGCGACAAAGGACGCTAGATCGCGGTTCCTCACATTGACCTCCACACTGATGCGCCGCTGGATGTTTTCGCGGCTGATCTGCGCAGGACCTTCCTCCTCGATGATGTCGGCGAGCTGCGCCAGCGGGATGAAGTGTCCCTCATCGTCTCCCACCTTGATGTTTCTCAGGGCCTCTACCGTCCCTCGATTGTGTGGGTCAAAGCGGACCTGCAACGCGAACCGTTTGCCGCCTTCGATCACCTGGCCCACGACCTTCCCCCCGATAGCCTCGACGGTGTCGAGCACGCGGGAGGCATCCAGGCCGTGGCGGGCGATGGCCTCGCGGCGGACCCGAATCCTGAGGTAAGGCAGACCCGCCACCTGCTCGGCCCTCACATCTGCGGCGCCGGGCACGTTTCGAAGCACGGCCTCCATCTGCTGGGCTTTTTGCCGGAGAAGGTCCAGGTCTTCGCCGTACAGCTTCACCGCCAAGTCCGACCGCAGCCCGGCCTCCATCAGCTCCTGCATCCGCATCTGGATGGGCTGAGAGAAACTGTAAACGGCGCCCGGCGCTTCTTTTCGCAGAGCCTCCTTCATGGCCTCGATCAATTCCTCTTTCGCGCGCTTGACAGGCCACTGGGATCTTGGCTTCAGCATGACGTAGACGTCGCTCTGGTCGATGGCCATGGGATCGGTGGCCACTTCCGGTCTTCCGGTCCGGCTCACGACCGTCTCCACCTCCGAGAAGTGGCGCAGCACGCTTTCCACGATCTCGTTGCCGTGAAGCGATTCGGTCACAGAAATGCCTGGCAAGCGGTACATCATGACCACGATGGAGCCTTCGTCGAGCCGGGGAATGAATTCCGCGCCGAGGAAGGGAACCGCGCCTAAGGAGGCCAGAAAAATGACAACGGCGATGGCCACCGTAACACGGGGGAACCGGATGGCGCGCCTCAGAGCGGGCGAGTAAAGGGTTGCCAGGCGGCGCATCAGCCAGGTGTCCCTCTCCCGGGCCTGCTTGCGGAAGCCGAACCAGCTCAGCGCCGGCATCAGGGTCAGGGCGATGAGCAGCGACGCTCCGAGGGCGAACAGCACCGTGGCCGCCATGGGCTTGAACATCTTCCCTTCGACCCCGCCCAGGGTCAGGATGGGAACGTACACCAGGAAGATGATCCCGACGCCGAAGAAGATCGGACGCGCCACCTCCTGAGCGGCGCTGCGAACGACGTCCAGCGCGTTCTCGCCGGGCTGGCGACGATTCAGCCGGCGCAGGATGTTCTCCACCATGACGACCGAGCCGTCCACGATCAAGCCAAAGTCGATCGCGCCCAGGCTCATGAGGTTGCCGGAAATACCAGCTCGCACCATGCCGGTAAAGGCAAACAGCATGGAGAGCGGAATCGCCGCCGCAACAATCAACCCTCCTTTGAAACTGCCCAGCAGGAACAGCAGAACGGCGATGACCAGCAGCCCGCCCTCGACCAGGTTCGTCGTAACTGTTCGGATCGTGCGCCGAACCAGCTCCGTCCGATCGTAGTAGGGAACAATCCGGACGCCAGGGGGCAAGGATTTCTCGATTTCGGCCAGCCGCGCCTTCACCCGGTCCACCACAACCCGGGAGTTTTCGCCAATCAGCATCATGGCCAGGCCAATGACCACCTCGCCTCTGCCGTCCTGGGTCGCGAACCCCTGCCGGACCATGGGCGCAAAGCGAGCTTGCGCGACATTACGGATCATGATCGGAGTCCCACTGCTGGATGCGCCGACGACGATGCTCTCGATATCCTGAAGGCTGGTGATCAGCCCCTCGCCCCGGATCAACGATTGCTGTTCGGAACGCTCCAGATACGCGCCTCCGGCGTTGGCATTGTTCTGTTCGAGCGCCCGGATCACTCGCGAGAGCGGGATGCGATAGGCGGTCAGCTTGTCGCTGTCGACCTGGACCTCGTAGGTTTTCAGCTCACCGCCGTGCGTGTTGACCTCAACGACGCCCGGTACAGAGCGCAGCTTGGGCGCAACATCCCAGTCCAGGATGCTTCGCAACTCCATCAGGGAATAGCCGTCGCCGGCGACCTTGAACTGGTAGATCTCCCCCAGGCCGGTGGTGAGGGGTCCCATCTCCGGGTTGCCCATCCCCGGCGGGATCCGCTCGCGCGCTTGCGGAAGCCGTTCCATCACCAGCCGGCGGCAGAAATAGACGTCCATGTCTTCGCGAAAGAAGATAGCCACGTAGGAGAGACCGTACTTGGAGACCGAGTGTATATCGGTTACGCCCGGCAGGCCGCTCATGGCCGACTCCACCGGGAACGTCAAATACTTCTCGACCTCCAACGGCGACAGGCTGGGCGCCTTCGTCAACACCAACACCTGGTTGGGGGTAATGTCCGGCACCGCGTCGATGGGCAGTTGTTGCAGCGAGAAGAGGCCCAGGGCGACCACCAGCAGGGTCGCCAAGATGACCAGGAAACGGTATTGGAGGGCCAGGGCCACCAGGCGTTGCATGGTGTTATTCCTCCTCCGCCAGCTTGCCGCCCATGGCCACGGACTTGAGGTGGAAAGCGCCCTGTACGACAGTCGGCTGGCCCTCAGTCAAGCCGGCCAGGATTTCCGTTTGACCGTCCACCACCTTGCCCAGCTTGACCGGGCGCGCCTCGAACTTCTCCTCGGACCGCCGCACGAAGACCACGTTCTTCCCCTCCACCTGCTGGATTGCTCCGCTAGGAACGGCGATCGCTTTCCGGCTGAATGTGGTGGGAACATCGACCGCCGCAAACATGTCGAGCTTGAGCCGGAAGCCTTTGTTCGAGACCTCGCAGCGCACTTTCGCCGTTCGGGTCTGCGGGTCCAGAATGTCGCTGATGTAGGTAACCAGGGCCGGGAGACGTTCTCCGGGGTAGGTATCGACGGAAACGAACGCCGTCCGCCCCAGATGGATACGTCCCAGGTCCTTCTCGTAGACCTCAGCCTGGACCCAAACCTCCGAAATGTCGGCGATGGAGAACAGCTCGGCGCCGCTATCCACCACCTCGCCCGGGGCGGCCTGCGCCTTGATCACCACGCCGCCAAACGGTGACAAAATCAGCGTGACCGAGGCCTGGGACTGGGTGTCCTCCGAGAGGCCGAAGCGCCGCAATCGGGCGGCGATACCCTCGTTAAGGCTCACTTGTCCCTTGATGGCGGCCAGCAACCCTTGTTGCTCGGCCTCGACCAGCTCCGCATCCTTCCGGGGCACGGCGCCGATCTCGAGCAGTCGCCGGTTCCGCTCCACCTGCCGGAGTAAAGCTGCCTGCTGGACGCGCAGTTTCTGCAATTCGGCCCCCGCGACCTGGATCTGTGCCAGGAGCTCGCCGGCCTCGATGTTGTCCAGGCGAGCCAGTGGCTGGCCGCTTCGCACGCGGTCGCCGACCTTGGCGAGAACCTCAAGCACGCGTCCTCTGGCCAGGGGCCGCAGGTGAGCGATGCGGCTGTCGATGGGTTGTACAGTCCCGGTTACGTTCAGGTACTCGCTGAGCTGGGCAACCACAGCCGGCGCCACCTTCAAGCCCACGTGCTTTTGCGCCTCCAGACCCATCTCCACCACGTTGCTGTCTTGCGGCTGAGACTTGGACTCGTCTTTTGCCTCCGGCCGCGATGCCCGGCACGATGCCAGCACCAGGCTGAGAGCCAGGACACCAAGTGTTTTCTTCATCGGACCGTCCCTCCCACCGCGCGTTCCAGCTCAGCGATCGACTGGAACAGTTCGGATTCTGCGTCGATGCCGGCCAGTTGCGTTTCAATCAGCCGGCGTTGCTCGTTCAGCACATCAAGGATGCGCAGTTGACCGAGGCTGTAAGCCTCGCGAATCACGGCCAGATTCTGCTCCGACTGGCGCAACACCCCGCGAGTCAGAATATCGAGCGCTCGTTGGCCAGCCGTCCGCCGGCGGAAGGCGCCTTCGACCTCCCCCCGAATGGAGGTCTCAAGATGCTCGCGGCGCAAGCGAGCCGCCGCCACTCGGGCCAGCGCGGCCTCCAGGGCGCCTTGATTTCTCCTCGACCGGAAAAGGGGAACCGAAAGACCGAACGTCAGAACGTTGTCCCGGTCGCGCAGCGGCGTCAGTTGGCCCGCTCGGTTGAAACCGAGCTGATCAAAACTCGAATTCCTGCGGGAGTAGCGAACCGAGGCGGTGAGGTCCGGCCTGGACTCGGCCTGGCTTAACTCGACCTCGGCAAGAGCCTGTTGCTCCAGAAGCCCCAATGTGCGCAGGTCCGGCCTGCTCTCGAGCGCGAGCTCCTGTAGCCGGAAGAGCGAGAGATCATGGACAGCTCCCTCCGGCTCAGTGGCGAGCGCGAGGGGCTCGGAAGGCGCAAGTCCTGCCGCCCTCTTCAGCTCCAGCAAGGCGCGCTCGGCCCGGCCGGAGAAAACCGCCTGCTGGGCTTCTGCCCGGCTCAAGTCGGCCAGCAGCAATTGCCGCTCGAGCGGCGCCGCGTCCCCCTGCTCAACCCTAACTTCGGTGACCCGGTAGGATTGGCGATTCACCTCGAGTAACCGGCGTATCGCTTCCAGCTTGCGCTGCTCGGCGACCGCTTCGGCATAGCGGATCTTGATCTCGTAACTGAGCTGGCGAACTCGATCCGCCACCTCAGCCTCGGCCAAATCGACGCCCCTGCGCGCTAGGCCGATTCTTTTCCCCCTTTTCCCGAACGTCTCAAAGGTGTGAAAGTAGCCGGCGGAGAACTCCTCTTCACCGCGCGTGCCCAGCGGCCGGCCTGTCGATTCTTCAATTTCGACGGTGGGGCTTGGCCTCACTCCAGCCTGCCGGAGCAACCCTTGCGCCTGAGCCACGCGCTGCTTCACAGCGAGAAAGTCCCGGTTTCTCTCGATCGCTATCCGCGCCAGATCGCCGGCATGGAGGCCGCTACTTTCGGCCTGGGGCTGCGCCCAAGCTAAACCGGACGCCAGCGCCGCCGTCACGGACACCACTTGACTCCAAGTCATACCAATCTCCTGAGAGTGGATTTGGGCTAAGCGCAGCTACAGCCAGATCAGGCTCTGGGAGGGTGGTAGATTGGCGTGGACTCCCAGACGGGCCCGGTCGGGTCGGGGGATATCAGCACGCGAGTGATGAATCGAGCGCGCGCCAGGCCGGTAGCGCGTCCAGGCACGACGTGGAGGCAACAGCAGAAGCAGTCGTCGTCCGGACTCTGGCGTGCATTGGTCCGCGACGTCTCGTTTGTGCCGCTACTCTCCGCGCAGGCTGAAGGGAGCAGAGTGTCGATCAGCAAGAGGTCAACGCCCGCGCTCAAGACCAGCGCCACGGCGACGCATCGCACGACCTTTTGCCAAGCCGACATCGCTCTTTCTATGATCGCATAAAGGCGCTTACTCCTACTGTACAATGAAGCCTTCACCCTCCGCGCGCCATGAAACCACGCGCCTTCTCGGCGGTCCAGCCCTCGGGCAACCTGCACATCGGCAACTATCTGGGGGCGCTCAAAAGCTGGGTCCAGATCCAATACGACTACCAGAGCTTCTTCGGCATCGTGGACCTGCACGCCATCACCGTCTACCAGGATCCGGCCGAGCTGGCCAGGAAGACCGAAGAGGTAGCGGCGTTGTTCCTGGCCTCGGGGATCGACGCCAGACACTCGGCGATCTTCGCGCAATCCTCAGTGCCGGCCCACCTCGAGCTGGCCTGGGTGCTGACCTGCGCCACCCCGGTCGGATGGCTCACCCGCATGACCCAGTACAAGACCAAGGCCGAGCAGCAGGACTCGGTGGGCGGCGGCTTGCTGCTCTACCCGGTCCTGATGGCGGCCGACATCCTGCTCTATCAGGCGGCGGTGGTGCCGGTCGGCGACGACCAGTCCCAGCATCTCGAGCTGACCCGCGATATCGCCCAGCGTTTCAACTCCCTCTACGGCGAGACCTTCGTGCTGCCCGAGACCAAGCTCCCCACCGTCGGCGCCCGGGTCATGGGGCTGGACGATCCCACCGTGAAGATGAGCAAGTCGGCGCCCGGATCGCTCCACGCCGTGGGCCTGCTCGACCCGCCCGAGCGGATCCGCAAGGTCATCGGCCGGGCCGCCACCGACGCCAACCCGGCCGTGGATTTCCAGAACCTCGGCCCCGGCGTCGCCAATCTGCTGGCGATCTTTCAGGGCTTCAGCGGCTGGGACGACGAGCGCCTGCGCGCGCATTTTTCGGGCAGCAATTACGCGAGCCTCAAGAAACAGGTGACCGAGATGGTCGTCTCCAGCCTGGAGCCCCTCCAGGGCAAGTACGCCGAGCTGACCGCGGAAACGGGTTATCTCCGGCGGATCCTGCGGGAAGGCGCCGAGCGGGCCGCCTCGGTCGCCAAGGCCACCGTCGAGTTGGTCAAGAAGAGGACGGGTCTGTACTCCTGAGGCTGGGCGCCCGCGATGACCCAGGTCGAGCCCGAGAGCCCTGAGCCCCCTATCTCCCTGGCCGGCTACTACCGGCTGATCCGGTACCAGCGCAACTTCCGGCGCCTGTGGATCGCCCAGATCATCAGCGAGCTGGGCGACTGGTTCTACTGGGTGGCCATCTGCGACCTGCTCTTGCGGCTGACCGGAACGGCGCAACTGGTGGGGCTGGCGGTTCTGGTGCAGGTGCTGCCGATGTTCCTGCTCGGTCCCACGGCCGGCGCGGTCAACGACCGGGTGAGCCGCAGGACGGCCATGATCGTCGCCGACCTGGCCCGGGCGGCGATCGTGCTGGGAATGGTGGCGGTCCGGACCCGCGATCAGCTCTGGCTGCTGTTCCTGCTGCAGGCGGGCGAGGTGGTCTCGGCCTCATTTTTCGAGCCGGCCAGGACCGCCGTCATCCCCAACATCGTCAGCGAGGCGGAGACGCTCCGGGCCAACGCCCTTTCTTCGGCTACCTGGTCCTTCAATTTGGCGGTGGGCTCGGGCCTGGGAGGTCTGGTGGTTCACTGGCTGGGCCGTGAGAGCGCCTTCGTGATGAATTCGCTCTCCTTCCTGGCTTCGGCGGCGCTGATTATGCGCATGCGTTTCACCGAGCCGCATCTCGAAGGACGCAAGTCGCTTGCTTGGGCCGAGATCCTGGGCCTGGCGCCGATCCTGGAAGGCGCTCGCTACGTGAAGGGCGACCCGCGGCTGGCCTCTTTGCTGTTTCTCAAGTTCGGCCTGGGGTTGCTGGGGGCCAATCTGGTGTTGCTGCCGCTGATGGGCGACCGGGAGTTTCATCTCGCCGGCACGGCTGTGCTGGGGATGAGCACACTGTTTCTTTTCCGCGGCGTGGGGGCCTTCCTGGGCCCGCTGCTGGTCGGACGGCTGGCCGGCTCGAGCCAGTCCCGCATGCGCCTCGGCGTGCTGGCCGGATTCCTGGTGGCCGGCGTCTGCTACCTGCTGTTCAGCCGCGCTCCCACTCTGGCCCTGGCGGCGGCTTGCGTGGCCGGGGCCCACGCTGGCGGATCCGTAGTCTGGGTCTTCTCGACCACGCTGCTGCAGTTGAACACCGAGGACCGGTTTCGCGGCCGCGTCTTCGCCGCCGATTTCGGCCTGTTCACCTTGACGGTGGCGGCCGCGGCCTACGCGGTCGGCTTCGCCGTGGACCACGGTGTCGCTCCCCGCTCGACGGCCCTGGGCTTGGGCCTGGCGATGTTCGTTCCTGCTGCGGTGTGGGGCCTGGCCCTGCGGTTGTGGCGGCCCAGGAATTGTAAGCTGTAGCCGCAAGATCGCCGGCCCGCCGCGTACTCATCCTGAGAGAAACAAGAGCAACCCGGCCGGTGTCTAAACCGTCCAGGAAGGAGAGGAGAGTGCGCTATGGCGAAAACGGTAGTGCGGCGGCTGGTTGCGGCTAGCGGAGTGGCGCTGGTTGGCGTGGCGGTGGTGGCCACGGTCGTCTCGCAACCGGCGCCTGCGGCGGCCACTGCCGGGCAGCTCATCAGCCTGGACTCGAAGGGCCAGCGGCGCGGTTTCTGCCCGCTCCAACGTACCGACGTCAAGGCCGAGATCAGCGGCTGTCTGGCGCGGGTCACCGTGGTCCAGGATTTCCAGAACACCTCAACCGACAAGATCGAGGCCGTCTACACCTTTCCACTGCCCCAGAATGCCGCCGTGGACGATATGACCATGCTGGTCGGGGACCGCACGGTCCGCGGCAAGATCAAGCGGCGCGAGGAAGCGCAGGCCATCTATGAAGCCGCCCGCGCGGCCGGCCGCGTGGCAGGATTGCTGGACCAGGAGCGCCCCAATATCTTCACCCAGTCGGTGGCCAACATCGAGCCCGGCGCGCGGGTCAAGATCACCATCCGGTACGTGGAAACTATGAAGTACGAAGCGGGGGCCTACGAGTTCGTCTATCCGATGGTGGTCGGGCCCCGCTATATCCCCGGCAAGGCGCGGGGCCGGCAAGGCGGGGGCTGGGCGCCGGATACGGACCAGGTTCCCGACGGCTCCCGGGTCACGCCGCCAGTGGCGCCGCCCGGGGAACGCGCCGGGCACGACATCTCTATCGAGGTTGCCCTCGACGCCGGCCTGCCCGTGGAGAGTCTCCTCTCGCCGACTCACGATATTTCCATTGACGGTTGGACCGCGGGCCAACCGGCAGGGCAGGCCACGGTGCGTCTGGCCAACAAGTCCGTCATACCCAACAAGGACTTCATCCTCAAATACCACGTGGCCGGCGGCAAAATCCAGGACGCCTTGCTCGCCCACCGCGGCGAGAAGGGCGGCTACTTCACCCTGATCCTGCAGCCCCCCGAGCGGGTCACCGTAGAAGATATAACCCCCAAGGAGCTGGTCTTCGTTCTCGACACTTCGGGCTCCATGGCTGGCTTTCCCATTGAGAAGGCCAAAGAGACGATGAAGATGGCGTTGGAGGGACTGTATCCGCAGGATACGTTCAACCTCATCACGTTTTCCGGCGACACCCATATCTTGTTTCCGGAACCGGTCCCGGCCACGGCGGAGAACCTGCGGCGGGCTCAGGAGTTTCTCCAGACTCGCGCCGGGGGCGGGGGGACAGAGATGATGAAGGCCATCCGGGCGGCCCTGGATCCCACCGATTCGCAGCGCCACCTCCGCATTGTTTGCTTCATGACGGATGGCTATGTCGGCAATGACCTGGAGATCATCGCCGAGGTGCAGAAGCACCCCCAGGCCAGGGTGTTTGCGTTCGGCATCGGAGGCTCGGTGAATCGCTTCCTGCTCGACAAGATGGCCGAGCACGGCCGGGGCGAGGTCGACTACGTGGGGCTGGGCGACGACGGCTCGGCCGCCGCCCGGCGCTTTCACGAGCGCGTACGGAATCCGCTGTGGACGGATCTTTCCATCGATTGGGGAGGCCTTCCCGTCGCCGATGTGTATCCACGGCGCATCCCGGATCTGTTCAGCGCCAGGCCGGTGGTCCTGAAGGGCCGGTTCGAAGGACCGGGCCGCGCCGTGATTCGGCTGCGCGGGAAGATGTCCGGGAGGGAGATTGTGCGCGAGGTCCCCGCGAGCCTGCCGGCGCTCGAGCCCCGCCACAACGTGCTCGCGACCCTGTGGGCGCGCGCCCGCGTCGAAGACCTGATGGGACAAGACTACGCTGGCATCCAGCAAGGAACGACGCGCGCGGAGCTTCGCGAGGCCATTACGCAGCTCGGGCTGGACTACGGCTTGATGACCCAGTTCACGTCCTTTGTGGCAGTCGAGGAGATGACCGTAACCATCGGCGGGGAGCCGCGCAGGGTCGAAGTGCCGGTGGAGATGCCGGAAGGCGTCAGTTATGAGGGCGTGTTTGGCCGGCTAGCCCTGTCCGAATTCGCCCGGACCGCTACAGCAGCTCCCTTGCGGGGAAGGGTCAGGGTTGGTGGCGTCGCCAGCGGCAGCGGTAGTGGCATCGGCGCGGGCAGCGGTGGTGGCATCGGCGGCGGCAGCGTCGGCGGCGTAATTGGTCAAGTTTCGGCGAGCAAGGGAGCGTTGCTGCTCCGGCAATCCCCGGAGGGGAAGCCGTCGAAACTGCATCCCTCGCTGGCGGCCATCGTCGAACGATGGAAGAACCGCCAGGCCGGCCCGGAGCCGCCCGGGCCGAACTTTGTCAAGGACGGCCAGGCGGAGATCCAGATATGGCTGGCGGACGCAGCGCCGCAAACGATTGCGGCGCTGGAGAAGCTGGGATTCGAGGTGGTGCTGCACCCTAAGGCAGGCAAGGTCATCCTGGGCCGGATAGCAATCGAGAGGCTCGAAGAGCTGGCGGCGCTCCCGGTGGTGCGCTACGTGGCCCCCTTGTCGGCGGCCTGAGCTTCTGCGGCGCATTTGTGGTAAACCAGTAGTTCACCGAAGGGATAGCCCAAACACAGGAGGAGTGCATGCCAGGGAGATTGTGCGCACTGCTGCTGGGACTGGCCGGGCTGCTGCTTGCCCAGCCCGAGGAGATCAAGCGAATCCGGGAAGCGGCGATGGTTCTTGACGATGTGATGGGGATCAAAGAACGGGCGATTCCCCAGGAGTTGCTGGACCGCGCCGAGTGCGTCGTCATCGTCCCGGGGCTCAAGAAGGGCGCCTTTCTGGTCGGCGGCAAGTACGGCAAAGGCTTGATCACCTGCCGTCCCGACAACGGCGAAGGCTGGAGCGGGCCGTCCACCGTGCGGATCGAAGGGGGCAGCTTCGGACTCCAGCTCGGAGGCACGTCGATCGATCTGGTCATGTTGCTCATGAACCGGCGCGGGGTCGAGAAGCTGCTGGCTAGCCGGTTCACGCTGGGGGGGGACGCCACGGTCGCCGCCGGACCGGTGGGCCGCTCCGCCGAGGCGCAGACCGACGCCCAAATGCACGCCGAGATTCTCTCCTGGTCCCGCTCGCGGGGCCTGTTTGCCGGGATTTCGCTGGCCGGCGCCACGCTGCGCCAGGATGAGAACGACAACCAGCGGATCTACGGCAAGCCGGTCACCCCGAGGCAGATTCTGCTGGAAGGGGAAAAGCCTTCCGCCTCCGCCGTTCGGCTCCTGGAGACGCTGTCGAAGTATTCCTCGCGGCGCAAGCCATAGTGCTCCATGCGCATCAGCGAATGCTTCGCCTCCGGCCAGCCGGTGTTTTCCTTCGAGTTTTTTCCGCCCAAAACCGAGGAGGGAGTCAAGAGCCTGTTTGCCAACGTCGAAGAGCTGGCGGCCCTGAAACCCTCCTTCGTGTCGGTGACCTACGGGGCCGGAGGCAGCACCCGGGAGCTGACCGTCAAGCTGACCTCGAGGATCAAGAAGGAGATCGGCCTGGAAGCCATGGCCCATCTCACTTGCGTTGGGCACAGCGCCTCCGAGCTGGCCGCCATCCTGAACCAGCTTGGCGAGGCAGGCATCGAAAACGTCCTGCCCCTGCGCGGCGATCCACCCCGCGGGGAGACTCGCTTCGTTCGTCCCGCGGACGGCTTCGGCTATGCCAGCGAGCTGGTGAGCTTCATCCGCTCCCGGTTTGATTTCTGCCTCGGCGGGGCCTGCTACCCGGAAGGCCATGTCGAGTGCCCGGACAAGGAAGCCGATCTGGGACACCTCCTGCACAAGGTCCAAGCCGGGGTCAATTTCCTCATCACCCAGTTGTTCTTCGACCCGGAGGATTACTTCCGGTTCCTGGGCCGAGCCAGAGCCATGGGCGTCACGCTGCCGATCGTGCCGGGGATCATGCCCATCACCAACGTCAGCCAGATCGAGCGGTTCGCCTCCATGTGCGGCGCCTCCCTGCCGGCGGCGCTGAGGCAGCGGCTGGAGCCGATCCGTGACGACGAGCAGGCGGTCGTCGCCGCGGGCGTCGAATGGGCCACCAACCAGTGCCGGACGCTGCTGGCCGGCGGCGCGCCGGGCATCCATTTCTACACCCTCAACCGATCCCACGCCACCCGCATGGTCCACAAGAACCTCCAGCCGGGAAACAGCGCCATTCAATGAGAAAGCCTGCCCTGTCGCCCGCGCGAGAAACCCACCAGATCGAAAACCAGCCGCCTCCGCTGGTGGATTACAACCTGTTCTGTTCCGACGCGGCTCTCCGAGAGGCCTTGCGTCGCGAAGGGGCGGCTTGGGCCGAGCCTCGCGTCGAGGAGTTTGGGCGCCTGGTGGGAACAAGGGAGGCGATCGAGTGGGGCTTCCAGGCCAATGAGCACCCGCCGGTTCTTCACACCCACGACCGGTTCGGCAACCGCCGGGACGAGGTGGAATATCATCCGGCCTGGCATCAGTTGATGCGCCTGTCGGTGGCGCACCGGCTCCACAACCTGCCCTGGGCGGAACCGGTCGAAGGCGCGCATGTGGCGCGGGCGGCGATGGCCCTGCTGGCCGCGCAGAACGAGGCCGGGCACTTCTGTCCGATTTCGATGACCTATGCGGTGGCGCCGGTGCTGCGCCTGCAGCCGAACCTCGCCGGCGAGTGGGAGCAGGGCCTGCTGTCGGGGGAATACGATCCCCGGTTCCGCCCCGCGTCGGAGAAATCCGGGATTCTGTTTGGAATGGCGCTGACCGAGAAGCAGGGAGGCTCAGATGTTCGGGCCAACACAACCCGCGCCGAGCAGGCCGGGGAGGGCGAGTATTGGATCACCGGCCACAAATGGTTTTGCTCGGCCCCCATGTGCGATGCCTTCCTGGTGCTGGCCCAGGCGCCGCGCGGGTTATCCTGTTTCCTTTTGCCTCGCTGGACGCCGGACAGGAAGCTCAACCACTTTCACCTCCAGCGGCTGAAGCGGAAGCTCGGCAATCGCTCCAACGCCTCGAGCGAAGTGGAGTTCGATGGGGCCTGGGCGCGCCTGGTGGGCGAGGAGGGTCGCGGCGTGGCGACGATCATCGAAATGGTCCACCACACGCGGCTGGACTGCGCGATCGGCTCGGCCGCGCTCATGCGCCAAGCTCTCGCCCAGGCCCTCCATCACTGCCGCCACCGATGCGCTTTCGGACGCCGGCTCGTCGAACAGCCCCTGATGCGGAATGTGCTGGCCGACCTGTCGATCGAGTCCGAGGCGGCGACGGTCTTAACGATGCGCCTGGCGCGGGCCTTTGACGCCCGGCCGGCGGACCGGCGCGAGCACGCTTTCGCCCGGCTGGCCACCGCCGTGGCGAAATACTGGATTGGGAAGCGCGCGGCATGGCAGGTGGTGGAAGCGCTGGAATGCCACGGCGGAAACGGCTACGTAGAGGAATCCATTCTGCCCCGGCTCTACCGCGAATCGCCCCTGAACTCGATTTGGGAAGGCTCGGGCAACGTAATCTGCCTCGATATGCTGCGGGCGATGCGCAAAGAACCGGCCTCGTTGGAGTCGGTGCGGGAGGAGATCCGGGCCGCCGCCGGCGCCGATCGCCGCCTGGACGCCTATGCCGCCTCTCTCGATCGGGACCTGGCCGAGTGGGAAAGGCTGGCCCATGGGCCCGAGAGCGACGTGCTGAATTCCGAAGCCGAAGCGCGCCGGCTGGCCGAGCGGATGTGCCTGGCGCTGGAGGGCTCGCTTCTGGTCCGCCACAGCTCCCCGCCGGTCGCCGATGCTTTCTGCGCCTCGAGGTTGGCCGGTCATTGGGGCCATGCCTTCGGCACCCTGCCCCGCGGGGTCGACTTGGCGGCAATTCTCGAGCGCGCCATGAAATAGACCAGGGGCGCTCTCACCCCGATAGCTCGCCCCAGCTCACCACCCGCCGCTCCCGGACCGATTTCTCCGCCGCCAGCGAGATATGGATCGCTTCCCGGCCCACCTCCCCGTCGCAGAAGGGCTTCTTCCCCGTGCGGATGCTTTCCACAAACGCCACGAGCTGCCGGTAGGTGCCGCTGTCTTTATCTTTGCCCGCGGGGCGGGCGCCGACGGCGGCGGGTCGGATCGACGGCCTCGATCATTTGCGGCTCGCCGCCGGTTCGGCGACGCAGGGCGATCCTCTGGCCGGGTCGGCTGCAGGTTGCCCTCGCTGCCGATAACCAGGATCTCGCGGCCGGCCGGACCCGAGTTGGGGGCGAACAAGCTGAAGCCGAAATCCACCTTCACGCCGCTCTCATATTCGATCACGATGGCGGCGTGATCGATCGTCTGGCGGTCCTTGAGCACGCTGTTGCCGCCCGCGGCGTAGACGCGGGCCACGCGGGCGCCGATCAGCCAGTGGATCACGTCGAGCTCGTGGATGCCGTCCTCGAGCAAGCTGCTGCCGGCGGCAGCGCTTAGGAAACGAAGGTCATGCCGGTCAATTGCCGCCGCTAGCCGGCGCGGCCGGTTTGGGCCGTCCCATCCACAGCTTGACGAGCAGATCGCGGGTCTTGGTCACGCCCTCGACCGAATCCATCTTGCCTTCAAACTCGATCGACAGTGCGGCGTTGTACCCGGTGTAAGCCAGGATTCCCAAGGCCTTCCGGTAGTCGATCGCGGGCTCGTTGCCGTACTTGTCAAAGGCGTAGGTCTTGACGTGGGTGTGGAAGGCGTAAGGGGCGAGCTTCTCGATCTCGCCGTACATGGCCATCCGGTCGGACCAGTTGCCGAAGTCCAGACAGGAGCCGACCCAGGCGGGGTCGGTTCCCTTGATGATGCGGAGGATGCCGTCGGCGGTCTTGCTGGGGCCGCCGTGGTTTTCGATGGTCAAGCGGATGCCGAGCTCCTTCGCCAGCGGGAGAAGCTGCCGGAAGGCGGCGATGGCGCGCTCGACGCCGGCCGTCTGATCGGCCTCCTCGCCGCGGCCGGTGCGGCCCACGTTGATGCGGACCACCGGAGCGCCCAGGTAGCGCGCGGCCCGCAGACGCTGCTGGTGCTCCTCGATCTGACGCCGGTTAGCCGCCTCGTCGTCTGAAACCATGTTGCCTTCCAGAATCAGCGCGGTCAGGACGCGCTGCTCGCGGGCGATGGCCTGCTTCAGGCGCTCCAAATAGGCCTGGTCCCAGGCGGTGAAGTAAAGGGAGTTGAGAGCGATGCCGCGGATGCCGAGCCGGCGATAGAACGCCGGCGCCGCCTCGAGCGTCAGCTCGCCTTTGCCGAACTTGTCCCGAAGACTGTAGGTTTCGCAGCTCAGGATGCCGCCGCCCTTCAGGAAATAGTCGGTGGTGGAGGGCCGCCGAGCGGCGGTCTTCCATCCGGCGTCTTCCGGTCTGGCCAAACCCGCCGGCACATTGACCACCAGCAGACGCTTCGGCGCCAGACCCACCGGGACGCGCGCGACTTCCCGGACGGCGTCGGTGTCGATCACGGAAACGTCGTTCGAGCCGGCGTTGCTGACGTAGAGCAGCTTACCCTCCGGCCCAAAGGTCATCCAGTTCGGCGCCAGTCCGACCGGGACCGTGCCCAGCAGCTTGTGCTCCGGGATGGACAAGACCTCGACGGCGTTGCCGAAGACGTTGGTGATCCAGAACTGTTTCTCGTCCGGACGGAGGGCCAGCCCGTGGGTTGGCGTGTAGCCGTAGGTGGAGATGGCCTCGACGTCGGCCGGGGGCAGTTCCACTTTGCTGATCACCTTGCGCTGGGCAATGTCGGCAACCACGAAGCCGTGCAGTCCGGTGAGGGCCACGTACATCCGCCGGTTGTCGCGGGTGATGGCGGCCGGACGGGGCTCGCCCCCCACCGGGATGGCCCCGATAGCGCTCTGGGTCTCGATGTCGATGATGGTGATCTTGTCCTCCCCCATGGAGGTCACGTAGACCCATTTTTTGTTGGGGGCCAGATAGGCGTTGTGCGGGGAGCGGCCCACCGGGATGGACTTGATGCGCCGGCGGGCGCGGGTGTCGACCACGTCGGCGTAGTCGGCGCTGCGGATGGGAGCGTAGAGGAAGCGCCCGTCGGCGGAGAGGGCGATGTGGTTGGGACGGTCGCCGATCGGCGTCTTCCACAAGACGGTCGAGGTGGCGGTGTCGATGGCCACGATGTCGTCGTCGGTCTCGCCGCTCACGTAGACCCGCGAGCCGTCGGGCGATGCTTCCAGCCCGTGCGGCGCCGAGCCGGTCTGGATGCTGCCGATGACCTGGCGGGTGGCCGCGTCGACCACGGTCACGTCGTCGCCGCCGCTGTTGGTGACGTAGAGGATGGCGCGGGCCCGGCTGTTGCCGGCGGCCAGGGCCCCGCTAGCGGTCAGGGCCAGGCCGAGTGCGGCGCCCGCGGCTGCTGAGCGCCAGGTCAATCCAGTCATGGCGTTCCCCTTTCGGCGCTGCCGGGACTGCGGTCCCGGCTGCCTTGGGAGCATTATATCTATCTGGGTGAATCTGCGTTCATCTGCGGTTTCGGTCTTCTTTCGAAAAACACGGCGGGCTCAGTGAGTGGTAACGGCCTCGACGTTCGGGCTGGAGATCAGCCACTGCGGGATCTGTTGCCGGGCGAGCTGGCGCCGGACGTGATCGGGGTCGCGACTGACCATCTTGCAACAGTAGGAGAAACTGAACTGGCGCTCGCTGGCGTCTTCGATCCACCGGAGGGCCTCAGCCTTTTTTCGCCCTGACCCACAGCGGATGTCCACGATGGCCTGCACCAGCACGGCGCCGGCCAGCCGGTACAGACCGCGCAAGCTAACTGATTCGTGATCGAGGCTCGCCAGCTCAGTCACGGTTGCTTTCTCCTGTATCATTGCGTCCATGATCCCCATTTTGACCAACCAGGGCGGCAATGAAAATAGAGCGCCGGTACCGAATTGCTAACTGATCGACCCTTAGGGACAGGTCGAACGACGGTACCTACCGTGACGGAGATTCACCTTAGGGCGGCGGCTGGAGGCGAATCGCTTCAACAACTTGCCGCCCAGCCTCGGCCGCCTCCGATGTAGAATGGTCCACTATGAAAGCCATCCGGATTCACCACACCGGCGGGGCCGACGCACTCCGCTATGAAGAGATCCCCCGGCCGGCGGCGGGCTCCGGCGAGGCGTTGCTGCGGATCGAGGCGGTCGGCGTCAACTTCATCGATATCTACTTTCGGCAGGGGCTGTATTCGGCGCCGCTGCCGCTGGTGCTGGGGCAGGAGGCGGCCGGCGTGGTGGAAGAGGTGGGGGCCGGCGTAGAGGGGGTGCGACCGGGCGACCGGGTGGGTTACGCCGGCGTGCTAGGAGCCTATTCGCAGTATGCTGCTGTCCCGGCGGCCCGGCTGGTTCCGCTGCCCGCCGCGGTGGACGCCCGCTGCGGAGCCGCCGCGCTGCTGCAAGGCATGACCGCCCACTACCTGGCCTGCGATACCTTCCCGCTGGGGCCGGCCCACACGGCGCTGGTGCACGCCGCCGCCGGCGGCGTCGGGCTGCTGCTGGTCCAGATCGCGAAAATGCGGGGGGCGCGCGTGATCGCCACCGTCTCGACCGAGGCCAAGGCGGAGCTGGCCCGGCAGGCCGGCGCCGATGAGGTGATCCTCTACAGCTCGCAGGACTTTCAGGTCGAGAGCAGCCGTCTCACCGGCGGCCGGGGCGTCGACGTGGTGTACGATTCGGTGGCCCGCGTCACCTGGGAAAAGAGCCTGCACTCGCTGCGGCCGCGCGGGATGCTGGCGCTCTACGGCAACTCGAGCGGCCCGGCGCCGGCCATCGACCCGCTGCTGCTGACCCAGCGCGGCTCCCTGTTTCTGACCCGCCCCAAGCTGGGCGACCACGTGGCCGGCCGGGAGGAGCTGCTGGCCCGCGCCGGGGAGGTCCTGGGATGGGTGGCCGCCGGGCGTCTCCGGCTGCGCATCGAGCACGTCTTCCCGCTGGGGGAGGCGGCCCGCGCCCAGCAGGAGCTGGAGTCCCGGCGGACCACCGGGAAAGTACTTCTGATACCGTAAAAGCGGTCAGCGCTCGGGGCCGCAGCCGATCGCGGTGATGGAGGAGCTACTCCAACAGCAAGCCGGCGTCACTGGGGTCGCTCTTGGCGCCGGAAGGGTAAAAGCTCCGGCGGTAGTGGGCCAAGGCGTACGGCGAGCGCTGGGCGCGCCATTGGCTGGACCTGGCCCGTTACGCCGAGAGCGAAGGCTTCAAGAGCGACGAGACGCGGCCGCACGTGTGGCGCTATCGCGACTACGTCATCAACGCCTTCAACAGCGACAAGCCCTACGACCGCTTCGTGCAGGAACAAATCGCCGGCGACGAGCTGTGGCCGGAGACCGCTGGGCAGCGCTGTGGCCGACATCGGCCGCGTCATCGCGCCGCACAAGCTGACACTCACTACAAAGTTTTACCGAGGTCGGAGGTTGAGCCTTTTTCTACTCGGACTGGAGTTCCCCACTGGTTGACGCGCAGCGGCCGTCACGTGCGATTCAGCGCGTCGTCTTCCTCAACATGGCCGGGGACTTGCGGTGCTATTCCGCTCTCAGCGTGCCCGCGCGGAGAGTTGTGGCGAGTTGCGGCCTGCGCCAGGGACGCACGCATGCCGGACGATAGTAACCAGCTCTTCTCTTCTTCTCTTCGGGTTGACCTCCGCTGGACCCGGGCGTACAATGGTGCCAACAAGGAGGGCCCTTGGTCGGCCGCACGATTTCCCACTACCGCATCGCGGAGAAGCTGGGCGCGGGTGGCATGGGCGTGGTTTACAAGGCCGAAGACACCAAGCTCGGCCGGGCCGTCGCGCTGAAGTTCCTGCCCCAGGATCTGGCCCAGGACCGGCAAGCCGTCGAGAGGTTCCGGCGCGAGGCCCGCGCCGCCTCGGCGCTGAATCACCCTAACATCTGCACCATCCACGACATTGACGAGCTCGAAGGCCGGCAGTTCATGGTCATGGAACTGCTCGAGGGCGAAACCCTCAAGCACCACATCGGCGGCAAGCCGATGGACAACGAGCGGCTGCTCGATCTGGCCCTGGAGCTGGCCGACGCGCTCGACGCGGCCCACTCGGAAGGCATCTTCCATCGTGACATCAAGCCGGCGAACCTGTTCATCACCCGCCGCGGGCGCCTCAAGATCCTGGATTTCGGCCTGGCCAAGCTGGCCCCGGAGCGTCGCGTCAAGCCCGAGGGCTCGGCGGCGCCCACCGTCACCATCGACCCCGAGGTTCTCACCAACCTGGGTGCGGTGATCGGCACGCTCGCCTACATGTCGCCCGAGCAGGCCCGCGGCCAGCAGCTCGACGCGCGCACCGACCTGTTCTCCTGCGGCGCGGTGCTCTACGAGATGGCCACCGGGCAGCAGGCCTTCACCGGCCCCACCACGGCCGTGATTCACGACGCGATTCTGAATCGAATGCCCCCGCCGGGCGCGCAGGTCAATCCGAGCCTGCCGCCGGAGCTCGACCACATCATCCAGAAAGCCCTGGAGAAGGACCGCGACGTGCGCTACCAGAGCGCCGCCGAGATGCGTGCCGACCTGAAGCGCCTCAAGCGCGACCGGGATTCGTCGCGCATCTCGGCGACTGCGCCGGCCGCGACCCCGGCTGCACCGCTGTGGCGCCGCCTGGCCGTCCCCGCGCTGTTGGGCGTGGTTGTAGCGGCGCTGTTGGTCGCCTGGAGGCTTGGCTGGTTCGCCGGCGAGTCCGGCGGGACATTGCCGGAATTGGCCCAGCGGCAGATCACCGCCAGCCCGGCCGAAGACCCCGTGATGCGCGCCGCGATCTCGCCCGACGGCAAGCTGATGGCCTACACGGACCTGACCGGGATCCACCTGCGGCAGGTCGACACCGGCGAAACCCGCCTGCTGCCGCTGCCGGACGGATTCTGTTTCCGTTGAGTGGACGTGACATGGTTCCGGGACGGAACCAAGGTGCTGGCGAGCGGCAGGGGCATGCCCGGCGAGCGGACAGGCATCTGGGCGGTTTCGGCCCTGACCGGCGTCTTGACCAAGCTGCGGGAGGACGCCTGGGGAGCAGCGGCGTCACCGGATGGTTCTCAGATCGCGTTCGCGAACGGCTCGCGCACCGAGCTGTGGCTGATGGGCTCCAATGGGGAGCAGCCGCGGAAGCTGCGCAGTGGGGAGCCGGGCGACCGGTTCTTTACACTGGCTTGGTCGCCCGACGGGCGGCGGATCGCCTCGCTTAAACGTCTCGCGCTGAGCGGCCAGGGGATCATTGAGAGCTTCGATCTGGAAGGAGGCCGGAGCCGGGTTCTGACCTCCAGTTCCGGCTTTGGCGGTTTTTGTTGGGCGCCCGACGGACGGATCATCTTCTCGATGGTCGAGCCTCCGCCGAACCAGAGCGAGAACCTGTGGGAGCTCCGCACCGATGCGCGCACCGGTG
>Ga0247727_10005236_pt1 | contig 26593 bp, 25 predicted proteins | sample WisWelCaveWW1625_FD_202498 | JGI IMG/M metagenome (GOLD analysis project Ga0247727, IMG submission 202498) | Biofilm microbial communities from Wishing Well Cave, Virginia, United States - WW16-25 | ecosystem: Environmental > Aquatic > Deep subsurface > Groundwater > Cave microbial mat | place...
CACAACGCAGTGCTCAACGAGATCTTCGACCTGTTCGCCAACCTCGACGCCAGCGACGAGCAGCTCGACTTCCCTGTGCTCTACGGCTCCGGCCGCGACGGCTGGATGGCCATCGACCCGAGCGGCCCCAAGACGGACCTGACACCGCTGTTCGAGCTGGTGATCTCTCACGTGCCGCCGCCCACGGTGGAAGACGGCCCCTTCCGCCTGCTGGCAACTACGCTGGAAGCCGATCCGTACTTGGGGCGTGTCCTCACGGGGCGCATCTCGGCCGGCAGCGTCAGGCCGAACCAGACCATTAAGGCCATCAGCCGCGACGGCGCGCTCATCGAGACGGCGCGCGTGACCAAGGTGCTCGCCTTCCGCGGCCTGGAACGCGCGGGGGTCGACCTGGCGGAAGCGGGCGACATCGTCGCCATTGCCGGTATCACGCAGGCAACCGTCGCCGACACGCTCTGCGACCCGTCCGTCGACCAGCCGTTTCTCGCCCAGCCGATCGACCCGCCGACGCTGGCGATGATGTTCCGCATCAACGACGGTCCGTTCGCCGGTCAGGAAGGCGACAAGGTGCAGAGCCGCGTCATCCGCGACCGGCTGCTCAAGGAGGCCGAGCGCAACGTCGCCATCCGCGTCACCGAGCAGGCCGACACCAAGGACGCCTACGAGGTCGCCGGCCGCGGCGAGCTGCAGCTCGGCATCCTGATCGAGACCATGCGCCGCGAGGGTTTCGAGCTCACCGTCTCGCGCCCGCGCGTCGTGCTCAAGATCGACCCCGTCACGGGCCAGAAGCTCGAGCCGATGGAGGAGGTCATCATCGACGTCGACGCGGAACACTCCGGCATCGTCGTGCAGAAGCTCTCCGAGCGTCGCGGCGAACTGATGGAGATGCGCCCCTCCGGCGGTGGCCGCCAGCGCCTCGTCTTCCACGCCCCGACGCGCGGGCTGATCGGCTATCAGAGCGAGCTGTTGACCGACACGCGCGGCACAGCCGTCATGAACCGCCTGTTCCACGGCTACGCAACGTTCAAGGGTGAGATCACCGGCAGGCGCACCGGCGTGCTCATCTCCAACGCCACCGGCGACGCCACGGCCTACTCGCTGTTCTACCTGCAGGACCGGGGCGCCATGCTGATCGACCCGCAAACGCGCGTGTATGAAGGCATGATCGTCGGCCAGCACACGCGCGACAACGACCTGATCGTCAACATCATCCAGGGCAAGAAGCTCACCAACGTCCGGGCCGCCGGCAAGGACGAGAACACCATTCTGACGCCGCCCATGCGCTTGCCCCTGGAGCGGGCGCTGTCCTACATCGAGGACGACGAGCTGCTGGAGGTGACGCCGAAGTCGATCCGTTTGCGCAAGCGCTGGCTCGATCCCAACGAGCGCAAGAAGCGGGAGCGCGCCGGCGCGGCGCAGGGATGACGGAGCGGGCCGAGGGGGGTATTATGCATTCCAACAGAAAACGTGAGCCCCGGCCGTGGCCCATCCGCGTATAACCTCTGATCCCAATGTGATGCTGGGCAAGGCCTGCATCAGGGGCACGCGCATCACGGTGGAGCTGATCCTGCGCTGGCTCTCGGAAGGGCGCACATTCGCCGAGTTGCTCGAAGCCTACCCGCACATCACCGAGCACGATATCAGGGCGGCGCTAGCCTATGCCGCTGACATGGTGGGCACGAGGAGGCCTGAGGCGGCCGAGTAGGCATGGACTTCCTTGCCGACGAAAACGTCCCGCGCCCGATCATCGAACGACTGCGGAGGGACGGGTTCACCGCCCACACCGTTGCCGAGAAGTGGCCTGGTATCGGTGACTCCCACGTTCTCGCTGTTGCCAGCGAGGGCGGATTGATACTGATCACGCAGGATCAAGACTTCGGCGAGCTTGCCATAGTGCGACAAGCGCCGGTCACCGGCGTCGTGTTGCTCGAACTCGCCCGGCTGCCGCTCAACGCCCAAGTAGAGCGCACTGCACGGTTTTTCGCAGCCAACCGCGCGAACTTGGCGGGCAAACTGACCGTAATCGAACCCGCGAGAGTTCGCGTCCGAGCATTGCCCAAGAGTTGATTGGCATATTCACACCTCGTGCTCCTTGGCGAACTGCTTGAGCTTGCCGAGCTTGATTGCCTGCTTGAGGTTCATTTCGTCAGTGTTTTCCTTAGTTCTACTAGCTCACTTTCCGCCTTGTCGACCGCAACGCGGAGGTGGCTGATTGCTTGATGGATATTAGGCCGAGTTGGCGCCATCAGATTCCAAAAATGATCATTGGGTGTATGGGGCAGAGCATAGCTCATTACAACGTGGAACTGTCTCTTGAAATCTGTCGCGGCGGTTTCAACGGCAACCCGGTAGACCGGTTTCGCGGCGGCTGCGATATCCGGGTACTCCATGGTTTGTTTAAGCATGGCCTCTAACTTTGCCATGGTATCGCGGACTAGGCTTACATAGGCCTCGAGCGCTTTTTGGTACCACGCATTGCGTTCTCTGTCCTGGAAGACGGGCCATGCCGCTTCATCCAGTTCTTGCCATTGATTTGTTACGTGACGCACCTCCTCTCTGAGGAATTGCAAAATCTTCGCCAGCGCCTTCAACTTTTCATCGATCTCGTACTGAGATAACCGGCGCTGGGGAACGTGGGGTTCGGTTAGCGGAGCAAACTCGCGATGCTCAGTGGTTACTGAAGATGAATTGCGTATCAAGGGCGCGCGCACCTCCCATTGGCGGAAGAAACGCGCGACAGGTGCCGTAACGGCAGAGAGTTGCTCTGAGTACAGATACGCTAGCGCCGCAAGCCCCATTACAAAGATTGCCCAGGAAAGGATGGTGGGCACCTGAGAGAGGGACACCATCAACTCCCGCGCATCTTTTGGGATGTTGACGATGCCGAAAAACTTGGCGATGCGGTCGGCGTTCGTGACGAGGGCGAACGCCAAGGAGGCCGCCGCGGTGCCCCAAGCGATCCTCCCCTTTTCCATGCTGTCAGATTGCCCCGAGTCCACTTACGTATGCAAGTGGGCCACGGTGCGTTGCAGGGATGCCACCATTGTCCGCATACCGTATACGGATGCAAGCGGGATACCCACGCCAGATTTGGCGATCCCGGCTGGACTCGAACCCGATTTCTCCCGCTTCGCGGCGGACCATCCATCCTTTGAGCTACGGGACCTGCGATGGGACGAGCCAACGACCTCGGGATTCCCACTGCGACGTGCCTGCCGCGCTGTCCTACATCGAGGACGACGAGCTGCTGGAGGTGACGCCGAAGTCGATCCGTTTGCGCAAGCGCTGGCCCGATCCCAACGAGCGCAAGAAGCGGGAGCGCGCCGGCGCGGCACAGGGCTAGTAGGCCGTGCGCAGTCGGGGCGGCCGCCGCTCTGCATCGCGCCTCAAACCTCCAAGCCAGGGCCTCGCGTGCGGGCAGCGGCGCGGCGTGTGCCCCACAGCACAGAAGATCCTTGGCGGGCACCCCACCTGCATCGCGGCGAACGGTAGCAATCGTGCTGGGGGATCGCTGCAGGAGTAGGAGGAAGACGCCATGAAGACCATCGTTGCCGCTCTGGTTGCACTCACCGTCGTCCTTGGCCTGGTGAGCCCAGTCAGCGCATTCGATCCCAAGACGTACTGGGAGCAGCAGGAGCGCAACCTGCCTTAGAAGGCGAGCTGCGCGCGAGGCCGGCATCCGATGTCAGGTGCCGGCCTTCATGAGCTCACGGTCTGTTTCGCTTGCCATGGCGCGACCTGCCGCGCGGCGGCGAGTGCGTTCCATGCTCGGTCTTCTCCCAAAAGTAAGGGTCCGTGGCCAGCTGGTACAATGCTCGGTAGGCCGCGGCCGAGACGAGCAGCCAGCAAAGCGGCATGAGCAGTGCGGACAGCGCGAGGCCGGGCTGTCCCCGGCGCCACGCGCTCAAAGCCCCGACCAAGATCGACATGAGGTAGCCGGCAGCCAGGTTGATCCAGGCGATGGTCCAGAACACGGCACCGGCAAAGGTTTCCGCGGGTGTGAAGAGCTGACCGGACAAGGCATGGTAGGCCAGCAGGACATAGAACAGGGGATGCACGAGCGCCGATAGAACGAGCCCGCCCATCAGTGCGTGAAACCCCAATGCTCCGCGCAGGCCGAGCTCGGCGCTGAGCCGCCAGGGTTGGCGCGTGTGTACCAGATACGTCTGCATCCAGCCTTTAAGCCACCGGGTGCGCTGCCTGAACCACTGGCCGAAGCTGACCGGCGCCTCTTCCCATGTCGTCGATGCCAAGACGGCGGTGCGCCATCCCTGCCGCGCCAGGCGGAAGCCGAGATCGGCATCCTCGGTGACGTTGAAGGGGTCCCACCCGCCCGCGGCGACGAGAATTTCCCGCGGGAAGTGGTTCGACGTGCCGCCCAGCGGGACCGGCAGGCCGAGCCGCGACAGCGCCGGGAGAATGGCGTCAAACAACGCCGAGTACTCCACGGTGAACTGGCGCGTGAACCAGCTGGTGCGCGGATTGTAGATATTGAGCTGCGCCTGCACGCAGCCGAGGTGGGGCGGGTGGCGGCGGAAGGCTTCCAGCGCCCGCCGCAGCTGGTCCGGCTGCGGCCGGTCTTCAGCGTCGTACACCACGATGTAGTCGCCGCGCGCGAACTGCAGCGCGTAGTTGAGCGCCTTCGGCTTGGTCTGCGGCTGCCCGCCGGGCACGATGACGGTGCGAAAGCCGGGCGGCAGCTGGAGCCCAAGCACCGCAGCCTGCGTGTCGATATCGGCCGCCTCGAGCACCAGTAGGATGTCGAGCTTGGCCCGCGGATAGTCGAGTGCGCAGAGCGACCGCACCAGGCCAGCCAGGACATTCGCCTCGCGGAACAGCGGAACCAGCACCGAGTAGACCGGCACCTGCTGATCAGTGAGGGGCGGAAGGCGCCGCGCCTGCCCGTGCCCCTCCTGGCGCGAAGGGACTATGACCTCACGCAGGGAAACGACGCGCAATAGGGTAACGCACAGGAAGGGAAGCGCCACCACGCCAGTCAGGGCGGATATGGTGGAATCCGGCAATGCGGCGAAGCCGCCGATGATGAGCCCGGTGGCGACGGCAGCCGCGACCAGCTGCCAGGTCCAAACCATTACGCCGCCAGCCGAGCTGACCGGTTTCTGCCGAAAGAGGCCGTGCACCGCCTGGTCGATCCGATCAGCCCTCCAATAGTCATCGAGCGCTGCATCGATGCGAAACCGGGGCGCCAGGGCCACCTCCATGCCGCGCGCCTGCAGCGCAGCCGCCTGCTGCCGCAATGCAGGCGGCGCCCTGCTTTCCGCCGACAACACTCGATAGGGGCGACCGGCGATATATGCGTGCAGTCCCAGGCTGTCCGAATCGTCCGTGTCCTCGGCAGCCCTTAGGTCGAACGCCGCATCCCAACCCGCCAGGGCGACGCCAAGATGGCCGGCCAACGCCTCGGCATAGGCCGTCTGTGACATCGCACCCGCCGCCAGCAGCGCCTCGTGCACGGCCACGCCGCAACGGCTTGCCTCGGCCTTTGCGCGTTGCAAGGTTGCAGGGTCGATGCATCTGCGCACGAGAAAGTCATACTGGTCCTCGCCCGGCGGCAGGGGAGCACTTGCCGGCCGCTGTCGCGCGGGCAGCGCCGGCGCTAACATGGTTTCAGGCTTGGCTAATGCGATTGGCCCTTGCTGATGCACACGGCGTTCGCTACGCATGGCCGCCCGATGCCCCTTCGCCGCTCAAAGGCCGCACACGAATGAGCATAGCACAGATGATGCGCATCGCGTCCACCCTAATCTCGATCGGGTTGGCGTTGGGCGTTTCTGTGCCGTCGTTGCCGCTCAGCGCGCAGGCTCCCGCACCGGAGGCCGAAGCAAGCGACCGTGAGCCGCCGCGGCGCGTCGCCATCCGCTTTCTGACCGAGAGCGACTTTCCGCCCTTCCACTATTTCGATGAGGACAACGTCCTCACGGGTTTCAATGTCGACATTGCGCGCGCAGTCTGCCTCGAGCTCGGTGCCGCCTGCGACATCCAGGTGCGCCCGTGGGCGCAATTGCTGCCGGCTCTGAAGAAGGGAGAGGCAGACGCCGTCATCGCGTCCCACACCGCCAGCGCCAACGCTCTGAAGGTTGTCGATTTCAGCGAGCCTTACTATTTCACGCCGGCGCGCTTCGCCGGCAAACGCGGTATCGCTCTTCTCGAGGTTACGCCCGAGGGGCTGGAGGGAAAGAGGATAGCCGTCGCCAAAGGCACCGCGCACGAGGCCTATCTGCGTGCATTCTTCCGTGACAGCTCGATTCGGGTCTTCGAGACGGTGGAACTCGCGCGTGACGCTCTTGTCGGTGACGCCACCGACCTCCTGTTCGACGATGGTATCGGTCTGGCGTTTTGGTTGAACGGCACCGCTTCGAAGGCCTGCTGCGAGTTCAAGGGTGGACCGTTCGCGGAACCCAAGTATTTTGGCGACGGGATTGGCATCGCCATCAATCGCGAGGACGTGCAGCTCAAGAGATTGATCGACTCCGCCCTTCGGCGTATGCGCCAGAGCGGGCGGTACGAGGAGCTGCTATTGCGCTATTTCCCGCTGCGGGTGTTCTAGGGCCGGCGCATGCTTCCACCCAAGAACGAACTCAGAATCTGCTTCGCGCACGCCGCCTACCGCCTGGCGGAGCGCTTCCAGCTGCGCAAGACGGGCATCGCCCATGTCGAGGTGCGCTCGGCGGACGAGCTCGCCGGAGAGCTTCCCGCGTCGGACGTACTGGTCGTCTCTATGCTTTGGAAGAACGAGTTTGCCGGCGGGGCAGCGAGACTGAAGTTCATCCAGTCGATCAGCTCGGGCACCGATTGGTACGACAAGGATGTTCTGCGGGCCCGCGGCATCCGCCTTGCCAGTGCCGCGGGCGTGAATGCCGAGGCTGTAGCTCAGCATGCCATGGCACTCATCCTGGCTTTGCGGCGCCGCCTGCCCGAGGCGCGCGACAACCAGCGCGCCAGACATTGGCGCGCGATGATATCGGAGATTGCGGCGCGCGAGGACCAGCTCACCGGCAAGACGCTGCTGGTGGTCGGATTGGGACGCATTGGGGCGCGACTCGCCCGGCTTGCCAAAGCCTTCGACATGCGCGTCATCGCTACCAAGCGCAACCCCGGGATCGGTGCGGCGGATGTGGACGCTGTCGCCGGCAACGACCGGCTGCAGGAGATGCTGGGGCAGGCGGACATCGTGGCCATCACTTGTCCCCTGACACCCGAGACAGAAAATCTGATCGATGCGGCCGCGCTCGCCGCCATGCGGCCGACAGCGCACCTGATCAACGTGGCGCGTGGCCGTATCGTCGAGGAGCCGGCGCTGATCCAGGCTCTGCAGCAGAAGCGCATCGCGGCCGCGGGGCTCGACGTGACCGTCGAGGAGCCGTTGCCCCCCTCCTCGCCACTGTGGTCGATGCCGAACGTCCTTCTTACGCCCCACACCGCCGGCGAGACGCAAGCCTACGAGGACGGCGTGATCGACATTCTGCTGGAGAACCTGGAGCGCCTGTGGCGCGGCGAGGCGCTGGTCAACCAGGTGGTCTGATGGCGAGCCCGGTTGATCGTCGCCTGGCTGTTTGCCGCCGGACATCCGCGCCACGGGCGTCCCTGTCGGGCCTCGCCGGCACTCGAGCAGGGTACCGGGGTCAGCCCCCAACAATGCAGCGCGCGATTTCGCGGCCGCTATGACCGTAACGAGAACGCCCCGCCGGGTGCGGCGGGGCGGCGGCGACAACCGAGGCGGAGCGCTCAGGGTTGCTGGCGAATTGTGTTCTTGATCTGGTTCAAGAGCGGGCAAGCATCGCGTTGCCGATAGTCGTACGACGTAAAGGCGACAAGCGTTCGGCTCATGCACCGAGCAGTCACCACGTCGTCGCCGAACCAGAAAAACAGCGTATCGACGTTGACTGACGAGGTATAACCCGCCCGCTGAGTTTGAAACTGGACGTCTCGCACGCATTCGTCCCTACTACGCGCGTCGTACAGATTCGTATCCTTGTACCCTGCGTCCAGGTGAATCCAGCTCGTGCACGCCGACGCTGCAAACGCGGATGAGGCCACGCCCAGGATCAACAGGGCAGTAAGGCCCGCTAGCACGTTCCTAGACTTCATTGTCCAGTCTCTCCTCTACTGTCCCCAGCAATGATACTTCATTGCGCCTCGCATCGCGGTCGCGGCACGGGCATGACGACGAGAGACCAAATCCAGCAAAGCAAGGCAGCATGCAACGCGTCCGCCCGTCCCTCGGAGTCTCAGACACCATACTCGGACAGGTAGGTGCCAGACAATCCTGTCGTGGCTTCACGCAGCTCGCCCGTTGGGTGAGCGCCGGCCTGACACGCCCGCAGCATGCTTCGAGGCCTACGCCTCTGCGCCATGAGGAAGCCGGTTAGCAAACATAAGGCTGGGGCGGACCGCACGCGCAGTCCGCCCGGCGCCGAGTGCCAATTTCGTTCAGGGTCAGTACAGTAGGTTTTCTGCGATCACCTTCCAGCGGCCGCCCTCGACCTTGGCCAGGAACGTGGCGTTGGAGCCCTGATGCTTCTTGGGGCCATAGTTCAAGGTCGGACCGGGAAACATCGGCCGATAGTCCTTGACGGCTTCCAGCGCGGCAACGAACTTGGCCCGCGTCAGGTCCTTGCCCGCGGCAACCAGGGCCTTAACGACGATGTCGGCGCCGACATAGGAGTACTGTGCCGGGCTGTTGGCGTCTTTGCCGCTCTTGGCCTTGTACCTGGCGGCCCATTCTTTGATCTCGGGTGACGCGGTGTCGATGTAGCTGAAGGGCATGCCGGTGCCGGAGTAGAAACCTTCGGTGATGCCACCGGGTGCACCTGCCACGATCGGGTCGTATGAGGCCGCCTGGCCCACGAACGTCACGCCGGTCCAGCCGAGCTTCTTGGCAGTGCCAACCGCCTGGATGGTATCCTTGATGATCGAACCGATCACGACAAGGTCGCAGCCGGCAGACTTGAGCTTGGTGATCGGTGCGACAAATTCGGTATCCAAAGGCCCGTAGGCCGCCTCGGACACCACCGCGAGCTTGTGCGCCTTGGCCTGGTCGCGCACCCCCTCACGGACCTCGTGGCCGAAGTCCGTATCCTGGTACATCGAGCAGATCTGCTTCTTGCCCTCCTTCTCGACGAAGTGCTTGGTCGCAGCGCGCACCTGGTCGTAGTAGGTGGAGAATTGCGCGAACTTCAGCGGGTGATGGGGCTCGTGCATCGAGCGCGCCGCCGTGAAGGGAAAGATGTTGGGAACGCCCTTCTGCAGCTGTTCGCCAAGCACCGCGTTGTTTTGCGGCGTGCCGAGGGCGCCCAGCATCATGAAGATCTTGTCGTTGTTGATGAGCTTGTTGGCGGCCTGGACGGCGCGCGGCACTTGGTAGCCGTGGTCTTCTACGATGAGCCTGATTTTGCGGCCGTGGATACCACCCTTGGCATTCTCCTCGTCGAAGCGCATGCGCGCCCCTTCCGAGGCACCCACGCCCCAAATCGCGGCGACACCACTCAAGTCGGTGTGTGTTCCGATCACGATCTCGGTGGCCGTGACGCCATCCTGCGCGAGCGCGGGGATGCTCAGCGCGCCGGCAAAGAGCACGCTCAGTGCCAGTTTGGACAGTTTCCTCATGTCATACGCCTCCATCTGTTGCGATCTCATTCGTAACGTCTCTCGTTCCGGCGAAAGGGGCGCCCCGGTCCTCCCGGTGGCGCTTCAACCGTGCCCGACCCTCTACCCTAAGCATACATGCCATCGATCAGGTCACGGTATTTCTTTTCGACGAGGCCACGCTTGAGCTTCATGGTGGGCGTGAGCTCCTCGTCCTCGGCGGTCAGCAGCTGGTCGATCAGCTTGAACTTCTTGATGGTCTCCACGCGGGCGAACTGTTTGTTGGCGGCCTCTACCTCCTTGCCGATCAGGTCCACCACCTCGGGCGCCCGGCACAGGCTCGCATAATTGGTGAACGGCACGTCGTGGTCCTGTGCGAACTTCACGACGTTGTCGTGGTCGATCATGACGAGACACGTCAAGTAGCTGCGTTTGTCGCCGATCACCACGGCATCCGAGATGTAGGGAGAGAACTTGAGCTGGTTTTCGATCTCGGAGGGCGTAACGTTCTTGCCGCCGGCGGTGATGATGATGTCCTTCATCCGGTCGGTGATGCGCACGAAGCCCGAATTGTCGATGACGCCGACGTCGCCGGTATGCAGCCAGCCGTCGCGCAGCGCCTCGGCGGTCTTCTCGGGCTTGTTGAGATAGCCGGCGAAGATGTGCGGGCCGCGAAGCAGGATCTCGCCCTGGGGCGACAGCTTGAGTTCCGTGCCAGGCGCTGTAACGCCGATGCTGCCGATCTTGATGTGGCCTGGGTAGTTGGAGGTAGCGAGGCCGGCATTCTCGGTTTGGCCGTAGACCTCGTACATCTTGATGCCAAGAGCCCAGTACCAGCGGATGAGGTCGGGCGAGATGGGCGCCGCGCCTGTCGCCGCGTAGCGGATGCGGTCGAGGCCCAGGACCACGCGGATGTTTTTCAACACCAGCCAGTCGCCCACGGCACGCGCCGCGCGCAGTGACGCCGGCACCGGCTTGCCTTCCAGCTCGTAGGCGCTGGCCTTCATGCCGAGCCCAATCGCTGCGCGGTAGGCGAGCCGTCCGATCCAGGTACCTTCCTTGAGGGAGATGGTGACGCCCGAGTAGAGCTTTTCCCAGACGCGTGGTACGGCCAGCAGCAGGTGTGGCGCCACCTCGCGCAAGTTCTGCGGTACGGTATCGGGCGCCTCGGCGAAGTTCACCACGTGCACGGAAGCAATGTGATTGTAGCAGCCGCCGAACCGCTCGGCGACGTGGCACAGCGGCAGGAAGTTCAGCGCCTCGTCCGTGTCGTGGATCGCCAGGTCGATGCGCCTGAAGGCGCCGCCCTGGAAGATGATGTTGCGATGCGTCAGAAGCGCGCCCTTTGCAGGACCCGTGGTACCCGACGTGTATACGATGATGGCGACATCGCTGGCTTTCGGGATGGCAATGCGCTGCTCCCAGACTAGCGGATTGTTCCGAGCGTAGACCTCGCCCAGGGCGCGCAATTCAGCAAGCGGCATGACCTGGGCGTCGTTGAAGTCGCGCAGGCCCTCCATGTCGAAGACGAAGATCTTCTGCAGGCCGGGCGTGCGCTCGCGCACGGACAGGATCTTGTCGAGTTGCTCCTCGTTCTCGACGAACAGGAACTTGGCGTTGCAGTCGTTGACCAGGTATTCGACTTGGGTCGGCGAGTCGGTGGGATAGATGCCGGTGGAAACGCCTGCTGCACACAAGACGCCAAGGTCGCAGAACAGCCACTCCTTGCTGTTGTCCGAGAGGATCGCTACCCGATCGCCTGGCATCAGGCCGAGCGAGACGAGGCCCATCCCAATCGCCCTCGCGCTCGCGCCGTAGTCGGCCCAGGTGTAAGCCTTCCAGATGCCGCGATCCTTTTCGCGCATGGCGACCTTGTCTGCCTTGGTCTGCACCCGGTGCCAGAACAGGCTGGGCACCGTCGTGAAACCGTCGATGGCTATGGTTTGGGCATCGAACGCGTTCATGAGTCGTCCCGTTTCCTCTAGCGCCAGCGCTTGGTGCGCTTCCACCGTTTCTTGCCGCGAATGGCGGTTTCCTTCTGACCCAGGTAGAACTCGCGCACGTCCTCGTTCTCCACCAGCTTGTCGCAGGCGCCTTCCAGCACGATGCGGCCCGTCTCCAGGACGTAACCGTAGTGCGCAGTCTTGAGGGCCATGTTGGCGTTCTGCTCCACCAGCAGCATGGTCACGCCCCGCTCCTGGTTGAGACGGCGAATGATGCCGAAGATCTCCTTGACCAGGATAGGTGAGAGACCGAGCGAGGGCTCGTCCAGCAGCATCAGCTTGGGCCGCGCCATCAGCCCGCGGCCGATCGCCAGCATCTGCTGCTGACCGCCCGACAGGAAGCCCGCCGGCGACGCGGCGCGCTCGCGCAGGATCGGAAAGTAGTTGTAGACCATCTCGACATCCCGCTCGATGCCGTCCCGGTCGCGGCGGGCGTAGGCGCCCATCATCAGGTTACCCCTTACCGTCATAAACGGGAAGATCTCGCGCCCCTCGGGCACGTGGGCGATACCGTTGCGTGCCACCCAATCGGGCTCGCGCCGCGTGATGGCGCGTCCGGCGAAGGCGATCGTCCCTTTTTGCGGCTCCATGGCGCCGCAGACGGATTTCAACACCGTGGTCTTGCCGGCGCCGTTGGCGCCGAGAATGGTGACGATCTGGCCTTCGCTTACGTCGAAGCTCACTCCGCGAATGGCGGTGATCGGCCCGTAGTAGGTCTCCAGGTTGCGCACGGAGAGCAGCGGCTCGGTCATGCGGCGCTCCCGAGAACGTAGGGCGCCAATGCGGCGTTAGCCGCATTGCGCCGAAATGCGCGCGCAACGGCGCAATACGCTTCGCTATTGCGCCCTACGGTCATGCCTCGCCTCCGAGGTAGGCCTCGATCACGGCCGGGTTCGACTGCACCTCGGCAGGGGTGCCGAGCGCGAGCGTGCGGCCGTTGTTGAGGGCGAGCACGCGGTTGGAGACGGCCGAAACCAGCGACATGTCGTGCTCGATCATGATCACGGTGATGCCGAGGTCGTTCTTGATGTCGTCGATCCAGAACGCAACCTCCTCGGTCTCCTCGGTGTTGAGGCCGGAAGCGGGCTCGTCGAGCAGCAGCAATTTCGGCTTGGCGCAGAGCGCGCGCGCCAGTTCCACCACCTTGCGCACGCCGTAGGGCAGGCCGGAGATGCGCTGGTCGCGGTAGTTGGCGAGGTCGAGAAAATCGATCACCTCCTCCACAGCCTCGCGGTGGCGAAGCTCCTCGCGCCTGACGCCGGCCGTGAAGAACAGCTCGGCGAGCAGATTGGGCTTGGCGCGGCAGTGACGACCGATCAGCAGGTTGTCGAGCACGGTGGCGTGCTCGAACAGCTCGATGTTCTGGAAGGTGCGGGCGATGCCGCGTCCGGCGATGGTGTGGGGCGGCACATTGGTGATGTCCTCGCCCTGGAACATCAGGCGGCCGCCGGTGGGCTCGTAGATGCGGCTGATGAGGTTGAAAATCGTGCTCTTGCCCGCTCCGTTGGGGCCGACGATGGCGAAGATCTCGCCTTCCGCCACGCTGAAGGTCACGCCATCGACGGCTTTGATGCCACCGAAGGAGATGGAGATGTTGTCGGCTTCGAACAACTCCGGCGCGCGCGCGTCGCTACGCGAGGCAGGCGTCGACGCCGCCGGCTGCGCGGCCGGAGCCGTCTTGGTTTCCACGAGGCTCACCGCACGCGCTCCGTCTTGAGGTACGACCGCTGGCGCTTGAATGTTGCGCGCCGATAGAGCGGGAAGTAGTCGAAGTAGGCCTTGAGCTTGAGCCAGCGGCCGTAGATGCCGAGCGGCTCGAACAGCACGATCAGCACCATCACCAGGCCGAACAGTCCGGGCTCGAGGCCCGGCGTCCTCGCGATCACGGTCGGCAGGTAGTCGCGCATCAATGCAATCGCCTGCGGCAGGCCGCCGACGAAAATGGCGCCGAGAACGGCCCCGTGGATCGAGCCGAGCCCACCGACCACGACCATCAGCAGCAGCTGGATCGACAGCAGGATGTTGAAGGCGTCGGGGGAGATGAACCGCATCCTGTGGGCGAGCAACGCGCCGGCGAGACCGGTAATGCCGGCGCTCAGCGCGAATACGGCCGTCTTGTAGCGGAACAAATTGACGCCGAGGCTCTGGGCGGAGATCTCCGAATCGCGGATGGCCACCATGGCGCGGCCGGTGGGCGAGCGCACAAGGTTGATGGCCGCAAGCACGACAAGCGCCAAAACGGCGAGGCACAGGTAGTAGAACTCCCAACCCCGTGTCAGGGGATAGCCGAAGAGGTCGGGTGCCGGCACCGGCATGCCTTGGAAACCTCTGGTCACGGGCTCCCAGCGGATCACCAGCTGCTCGACGATCTGGGAGAAGGCGAGCGTGGCGATGGCAAGGTAGATGCCGGTCATGCGGTTGGCGGGCACGGCGATGACGATGCCGGCCAGCAAGGCCGCGAGCCCCGCGACAGGAAACGCGACGAGAAACGGCACACCCTTGGTGATCAGGTAGGTGTTGGTGTAGGCGCCGATCGCCATGAACGCGCCGTGACCCAGGCTGACGAGCCCGGTGAAGCCGATCAGCAGCATCAGGCCGACGCCGGCGATGGCAAGGATAAAAATCTGCGACATCTCGCCGACGTAGAAGTCCGCCAGCACCAGCGGCGCCACCAGCAGGCACACCGCCAGCGCGCCATACCAGAGCACCTGACCCTCGTGCTGGAACAAGCGGATGTCGTCGAGGTAGGAGGTTTTGAACAGGATGCGCACGGGCCTGCCTCAGACCTTCTTTCGCTGCAGCGTCGAAAACAGCCCGTGCGGCCGCACCATCAGCACCACCAGCATGATGAGATAGGCCACGATCTCCTTGAAGCCAGGCGGCAGGTATCGTGCCGCCATGGTCTCCGACACCCCGATGATCAGCCCGCCGAGCACCGCGCCGAGCAGGCTGCCGAACCCGCCGATCACAGCAGCCGCGAATGCCTTGATGCCGTAGAGGCCGTTGTTGGGTTCGACCAGGGAAACGGGGGCGAACAGCACGCCCGCGATGGTGGCTACGACCGCGCTCAGCCCCCAAATCAGCGAGTTGATGTGCTTGACGGGCACGCCCATGTAGTAGGCCGCGAGCTGGTTCTGGGAGGCGGCCTGCATCGCGTTGCCGAGCCTGGTATAGTTGAAGAACAGGTAGATCAGAGCGGCCAGGATCAGTGTGCCGAAGATGATCGAGAGGTGTTCCAGCGACAGAACCACGCCGCCGGCGTTGATGACCTTGTTGGTGAAGGGGGTCACCGGGAAGAACTGCGTCTCGTGGCCCCAGATGAAGCCCGCCGCCGACCGGAACAGGAAGCCGATGCTGATGGTGAGGATGACGACGGCGAACTGGGGCTGGCCGATGATGCGCCGCAGCACGAGGGCATCGAGCAGGTAGCCGAACACGGCCATGGCGAGCGCCGCCACCAGCAGCCCCAGCCAGTAGTTCATGCCCATGGTGCCGATGAAGGTGAGGGCGACAAAGGCACCCAGCATCATCAGGTCGCCCTGGGCGAAGTTCACCATTTCGGTGGCCTTGTAGATCAGCACGAAGCCGAGCGCGATCAGGCCGTACACACAGCCCTGCGCAACGCCGCCGACCAAGAGCTGGAGCAGCTCCACGTCCTCGTTTCCTCCCGTCTTTGTGGGCCCGTCGCCGCTGCTCGCGGCCGGACCGCAACGCTTTAGACCGACCAGTTGCCGAGTGCCAGTGGTTAGTCACCTTCCTCGCTGGTATGCCGTGTGCCAGCCCTGCGCCGGCGGCCGCCACTTTGCCCGCTGCCGCGTCTGCCGCCGTTCATGGCCTCATCCGCAAAGCCGAAAGCCCGCAGATATGCCCCCGCCAGGTCACGCGACAGCCGCGCTATGTCGAGTTCGTCTTCGCGGCGCTGGACGATGGCGGTCCAAACGATGTGCTCGAGGCTGCCGAAGACGATGTCGCGCATGAGTGGCAAGGTGAAGCCGAGGCGCGGATCGGGGGCCGCATTCCACTTCTCGAACAGGCGAATAAGCTGGGAGGAGAAGCCTCGCAGCCGCTTTCGGGCCGCTGATTGCCGGTACCCGTCGGAGCCGCGAACCTCGCGCAGCCAGATTCTGAAGACCTCCTTGGCATTGATGAGGATCTCGAGCTCGAGCGCAATGAGCCCTTCGAGGCCCCCGCCCAGGCTCATGGAGTCCCTGACAATCCGTTCGGCCTCAGCGGTATGACCATCGAACGCCGCCGCGCTTACGCGCAAAACGAGGTCCTGCTTGTCGCGGAAGTAATTGTAGAGAGTGCCTTCCGAAAGGCCGGCCGCGGCGGCGACGGCCGCCATCGAGACGTTCTCATAGCCCTCCCGAGCGTAGAGCGCTGTGGCAACCTCGAGAATACCCGTCTCGCGCTCGCCCCAACGGCCGACCGCGGGCATGACATCCCTTTTCAGCAGCTTCTGCATGGTCCCGTCAGGGCAACCGGAAAGAGGCAGCGGTGTTCGCCGTTGACACTGCCGGTTATTCTGAGCCAAGCTCAATCTTGAGGCAACCTCAAAAATAAGCGTAGGGCTGCAAGCGGATCGCAACGGCCGGCATGCCGCAATAGCCCGAGAGGCGACCGCGTCTCAAGGCGCCAGAGGCGTCTTCTCGTTTGGCCGGAAGGGAAGCATGGCAAACGAGCCGTCACCCGGCAGGAGCCGCTATCGCTCGGTGTTCCGGCCAGGCCTTTTTACCGGCCAGGTGGTGATCGTAACGGGGGGCGGCAGCGGCATCGGCCGCTGCACGGCGCACGAGTTGGCGAGCCTCGGCGCGACGGTGGCGCTGGTCGGACGCAAGGCGGACAAGCTTCGGGGGGTGGCGGCCGGGATCACCGATGATGGTGGCGCTGCGGGCACCTATGCGTGCGATATTCGTGAGGAGGAGAAGGTGGCGGCGACGGTGGCCGCCATTCTGAAGGCCCACGGCCGCATCGACGGCCTCGTCAATAACGCGGGCGGGCAGTTCTCCGCGCCGCTCGCCCACATCACGCAAAAGGGTTGGGAAACAGTTGTCCGCACGAACCTTACGGGTGGCTTCCTGATGGCGCGCGAGTGCTACGCGCAGCGGATGCAGGCGAACGGCGGGGCGATCGTGAACATTGTTGCCGACATGTGGGCGGGAATGCCCGGCATGGGCCATTCGGGCGCCGCGCGGGCCGGGATGGTCAACCTGACGATGACCGCGGCGGCGGAGTGGGCCGCCGCCGGCGTGCGCGTCAACGCCGTGGCGCCGGGCTGGATCGCCTCGTCCGGGCTCGACACCTATCCGGCCGGCATGAAGCCCCTGCTGCGCCAGCTACGGCGGTACACGCCGCTACAGCGCCTCGGCACTGAGGCTGAAGTTTCCGCCGCCGTCGTGTTCCTGCTCTCTCCTGCAGCCGCTTTCATTTCGGGCGAGACGCTGCGCGTCGACGGCGCCGCGCCCAACGCCAAGCGCACGATCGAGCTCGAGGATCACGACCGCTCCAAGCCCTGGGACGGCTTTCATCGAAGCAAGGCTCCCGACGTCCTGCAGGAGGACTAGGCGGTGGCCATCCTGCGGTCCAAGATCGACCCGAGGTCCGAGGCGTTCGCCACAAATCGGCGCGACATGCTGGCCCTCGTCGGGCAGTTTCGCGCCCTGGAGCAGCGCGTGCGCGAGACGTCGAATGCCAAGCTGCCGGTATTCCAGAAGCGCGGCCAGCTCACGCCGCGCCAGCGTATCGTCCATCTTCTCGATCGCGGCTCGCCGTTCCTCGAGATCTCGACGCTCGCGGGCCTGAACATGCACGACGACGACGGCGCCGAGAGCATCCAGGGCGGCGGCGTCATTGCGGGCATCGGCTACGTCTCGGGCGTGCGCTGCGTCGTGACAGCGAGCGACTCCGGCATCAAGGGCGGCACCACCGCGCCCATGGGCTTGCGCAAGTCGCTGCGCGTACAGGAGATCGTGATGAGGAGCAAGCTGCCCTTCATCTCGCTGGTGGAGTCCGGCGGCGCCAACCTCAACTACCAGGCCGAGATCTTCGTCGATGGCGGCCGCACCTTCGCCAACATGGCGCGTATGTCGGCCATGGGCATCCCGCATGTTGCCGTGGTGCACGGCTCTTCGACGGCCGGAGGCGCCTATCACCCGGGCCTCTCCGACTATGTGGTCGTGGTGAAGAAACGATCCAAGATCTTTCTCGCTGGGCCGCCGCTGCTGAAAGCCGCCACAGGCGAGATCGCCACCGACGAGGAGCTGGGCGGCGCCGAGATGCACACCATGGTGTCGGGCGTGGCTGAGTATCTCGCCGAGGACGATGCCGACGCGTTGCGCATTGCGCGCGAGATCATGTCCCAGATCCCATGGAACGAGCGCCTGCCGCCCTTGCAGCGCAAGCCGGCGAAGGAGCCGCGCCATGACCCCGACGAGCTGTGCGGCGTGGTGCCCGTCGACTACCGCAAACCCTACGATGTGCGCGAGGTGATCGCCCGCATTGTCGACGACTCCGACTTCCTCGACTTCAAGCCGCTCTACGGCGTCCCCACGGTGTGCGGCCATGCTGCCATCGACGGGGAAGCGGTGGGCATCATCGGCAACAACGGCCCGATCGACGCCGACGGCTCAGTCAAAGCCGCACAGTTCATCCAGCTCTGCGACCAGGCAGATACGCCGCTCGTCTTCCTGCAGAACACCACCGGCTACATGGTGGGCCGCGAAGCGGAGCGCGCCGGCATGGTCAAGCACGGCTCCAAGATGATCCAGGCCGTCGCCAACGCGCGGGTGCCCAAGCTCACCCTGCACATCGGCGCGAGTTTCGGGGCCGGCAACTACGGCATGTCCGGCCGTTCCTACGATCCGGCCTTCATTTTCGCCTGGCCCAACAACCGCATTGCCGTGATGGGGCCGGAGCAGGCGGCAGGCGTGCTCGCCATCGTCACCGAGGAGAAATTGAAGCGAGACGGCAAGCCGGTGGATCACAAGAAGCTCGACGGCATGAAGGCCATGGTGGTCGGCAAGATGGAGAAGGAGAGCACGGCGCTGTTCGCCACAGCGCGCTTGTGGGACGATGGCCTGATCGACCCGCGCCATAGCCGCAAAGTGCTCGCCTTCTGCCTGTCGATCTGCCGCGAGGCGCAGGTGCGGCCGCTGAAGCCCAATACGTTCGGCGTTGCCCGGATGTAAGGAGGAAACCGATGGAATTCACCCAGGAGCACGAGGGCATCCGGCGTAACGTCAAGAAGTTCATCGACACGGAGATCAACCCGCATGTCGATGAATGGGAGGAGGCCGGCATCTTCCCCGCCCACGAGCTGTTCAAGAAGATGGGCGACCAGGGCTATCTCGGCATCAGCAAGCCGACCAAGTACGGCGGCATGGGGCTCGACTACTCCTACCAACTGGTGTTCCTGGAGACGCTGGGCCACATTCGCTGCGGCGGCGTGCCGATGGCGATTGGCGTGCAGACCGACATGGCCACCCCGGCGCTCGCCCGCTTCGGCTCCGAGGAGTTGTGCCAGGAATTCCTCGTGCCTTCGATCAAGGGCGACTTTGTCTCCTGCCTCGGCGTGTCGGAGGTTGGCGCCGGCTCGGACGTCGCTTCCATCAAGACCAGCGCGAAAAAGGACGGCGACGACTACGTCATCAACGGCGGCAAGATGTGGACCACCAGCGGCACCCAGGCCGACTGGATGTGCCTGCTCGCCAACACCGGCGACGGCCCGGTGCACAAGAACAAGTCGCTCATCTGCCTGCCGATGCAGACCAAGGGCGTCAACATCGCCCGCAAGCTCGACAAGCTCGGAATGCGCTCCTCCGACACGGCGCAAATCTTCTTCGAGGACGTGCGCGTGCCGCAGCGCTATCGCATCGGCAAGGAGGGCGAGGGCTTCACCTACCAGATGCAGCAGTTCCAGGAGGAGCGGCTGTATGCGGCGGCGGCAGGCCTCGTCGCCAAGGAGCGCATGATCGAGGAGACCATCGAATATACGGGCCAGCGCAAGGCCTTCGGCCAGTCGATCCTCGACAACCAGGTTGTGCACTTCCGCCTGGCGGAGCTGAAGACCGAGGTGGAGATGCTGCGCGCGCTCACCTACCGCGCCGCGGAGCTCATGCTCAAGGGCGAGGACGTGACCATGCTGGCGTCCATGGCCAAGCTCAAATCCGGGCGCCTCTCCCGCGAGATTTCGGACGCCTGTCTGCAGTACTACGGCGGCATGGGCTTCATGAACGACACGCCGATCTCCCGCGCCTACCGCGACTCGCGGCTCGGCTCCATCGGCGGCGGCGCCGACGAGATCATGCTGTCCATCATCTGCAAGCACATGGGGATATTGCCGGGGAAGCGGAACAGGTAGCGTTGATGTGCCATGTCCCATGAGACGCTGATCGACGCGCGCGACGGGCCGGTGCTGAAGGTCACCCTCAACCGCCCGGACGTCCGCAACGCGCTATCACCGGCGATGGTGCGCGAGCTCGCCGAGGTTTTTATGCAGGCGCGTGACGATGCCGAGGTACGCGTGCTCGTGCTGATGGGTGCCGGCGGCAACTTCTGTGCCGGGGGCGACCTCAAAGGCATGCAAGGCTCGGACGCCGCCCGCGGCGGCGGCACGGAGTCGACCGCCGCCTCGAACCGGCGGTTCGGTGCGCTGCTGGAAATGGCCGATGCGCTGCCCAAGGCCGTCATCGCCCTTGTCGAAGGCGCGGCTATGGGCGGCGGCGTTGGGCTTGTTGCGATTGCCGATTGGGCGATCGCGGAGAGGCAAGCGCAGATCGGCACGCCGGAGGTGACGGTCGGCATCGTGCCGGCGCAGATCACACCGTTCGTGGTGCAGCGCATCGGTTATGCCCAGGCGCGCCGGCTCGCCACGTTCGGCCTCAGGCTCGACACCGAGGAGGCGCTGCGCGTCGGCCTCGTGCACGAGATCGCCGACGGCCGCGACGACCTCATGGCCAAAGGCGTTGCTGCCGTGAACCAGTGCCTACGCTGCGCGCCCGGGGCGGTCGCGGAGACCAAGCGGCTGGTGCGGGCCTCGCTCAGTGAGGCGCTGGGGCCCGTGCTCGATGAAGCTTCCAGAATGTTTGCCACAGCACTCGCCGGCGAGGCCAAGGAAGGCATCCGCGCCTTCATCGAGAAGCGCGGGCCGGCTTGGGCCGAGAAGATCGAGAAGCTGTAGCGATGTTTCGTTCGATGCCAAGCCCGTGTTGTCATCCCGGAATTCCACGAAGCGGAATATCCGGGACCCAGAGCCGCGAGGCGCGACGGTTCGAGTTTCTGGCCCTGGGTCCCTGCTCTCGCGCTGTCGCGCTCGGCCGGGATGACAGGCATGGCTGACTTCCGCACCATCCTGGTGGCCAACCGCGGCGAGATCGCATGCCGCATCATGCGCACCGCCAAGGCGATGGGTTATCGGACCGCGGCGGTCTATTCCGAAGCAGACACTGATGCTCTGCACGTGCGGATGGCCGACGCTGCCGCACGCATCGGGCCGCCGGAAGCGAGGGAGAGCTATCTCAACGCGGCGGCAATCATCGACGCAGCGAAGCGGCTTGGAGCCGAGGCGGTGCATCCGGGCTATGGCTTTCTCTCGGAGAATGCGGGCTTTGCTGCGGCCTGTACCGAAGCCGGCCTCGTCTTCATCGGCCCGCCCGCGGAGGCGATCGCGGCGATGGGCAACAAGGCGGAAGCCAAGCGGCGCATGGCGAAAGCGGGTGTGCCGTGCGTGCCGGGCTATCTGGGCAGCGACCAGTCGGACGCGGCGCTCCTTCGCGAGGCCGAGCGCATCGGCTTCCCGCTGATGGTGAAGGCTGCCGCCGGAGGGGGTGGGCGCGGCATGCGTCTGGTGCCCACAAAGAGGGAATTGCCCGCGGCGCTCTCCAGGGCGCGCGCGGAGGCAGAAAGTGCGTTCGGCTCGGGCGAGCTGATCCTGGAGAAGGCGATCGCCGATGCTCGCCACGTGGAAATCCAGGTGCTCGCCGACGCGCACGGCCATGCCATCCATCTGGGCGAGCGCGACTGCTCGGTGCAGCGCCGGCACCAGAAAGTGATCGAGGAGGCGCCGTCTCCCGCTGTGAACCTGGAATTGCGAGCCCGCATGGGTGCTGCCGCCGTCGCCGCCGCCAGGGCCATTGGCTACACCAATGCTGGCACGGTCGAGTTCCTGCTGGGCGGCGACGGCGCCTTCCATTTCCTGGAAATGAATACACGCCTGCAGGTGGAGCACCCGGTCACCGAGCTGGTCACCGGGCTGGACCTGGTCGAGCTGCAGATCCGCATTGCCAGGGGCGAGCCCTTGCCGATGCGACAAGAGGACGTCAGCTTTTCCGGCCACGCCATCGAGGCACGGCTCTACGCCGAGGCTCCGCACATGGGTTTCCTGCCGCAATCGGGGCAGCTGGTCGCCTGGCGTCCGCCGCCGAGCGCCGGCATCCGCGTCGATCACGGGCTGTGCGAAGGCCAGACAGTCAGCCCCCACTATGATCCGCTCCTCGCCAAAGTCGTTGCGCATGGAAGCAATCGCGAGGAGGCCCGCCGCAGGCTGATCCACGCGCTGGAGGATGCCGTCGCCCTCGGCCCCGCCACCAACCGCACCTTTCTGATCGACTGCCTGGGTCATGCCGAGTTTGTCAAAGACGGAGCGACCACTCAATTCATCCCCAAGCATTTCGCGAAGATCGTGCAGCCACGACCCGATGGCACCGCGCTCGCTCTCGCCGCTGCGCTGTGGTTCGAGGCGAGCGCGAGGCGGCATGGTCACGACCCGGCGCAGACCTGGTCTTCGAGCGGCGCGCTCGTGTGGCCGCTGAGGCTGGAGGCGGGCGGCGAGCTGGCCGAGATCGCCGTCACAATGCTCGGCCCGCATCGTTACCGGGTGGGGATTGGTCTTGGGGTGTCCGAGCTGGAGATCGTCGCCAACAAAGAAGGCATGGCGCGGTTCCGTCTGGACGGCCAGGAGCGCCAGGCCGCGTATGCTTTTGCCGGGGACACCCTGCATCTCAAAGTCGGTAGCTTCGACGTTAGCGTGCGTGAGACGCTCTACGAGCCGCGCTCTCCAGCAGGGGCCGCCAGCAGCGTCGAGACCGAGGTGCGCGCCCCCATGAACGGCAAGGTGGTGGCCGTATTGGCGGCAGAGGGCGAGAAGATCGAGCAAGGCCAGCGCCTCGTCGTCGTCGAGGCCATGAAGATGCAACACGAGTTGGTGGCCGGTGCGAGCGGAAGCGTGGTGCGGGTGGCCGTCAAGCCCGGCGACCAGGTGGCAACACGGCAACTGCTGGTCGAGCTGAAACTCGCGGGGTAGCCAACATGCAGGAGCACGCCGCGCGCCAACGTGGCTCACCCATCGGCGGCGGCGCCGAGGAGATCATGAAGGATCTGGCCGCGCGGCAGCTCGGGTGGTGAGGGAGCAAATCGCCATGACCAAAACCATCATCACCTGCGCGTTGACCGGGGTCCTCACCGACCCGAAGCAGCACCCTGTACCGGTCACGCCCGAGGAGATGGCGCGCGAGGCGAAAGCCGCATGCGATGCCGGCGCCTCCGTCATGCACGTGCACTTCCGCCAGCAGGGGGCTGGCAGGGGCCACCTGCCCTCCTGGGAGCCCGAGGTTGCTACGACGGTCATGCATGCTATCCGCGACGCTTGTCCCGGCGTTGTGCTCAACCAGTCGACCGGTACGGTCGGCGCCGACATTTCGGGGCCGCTCGCCTGCCTGGAGGCGGTGAAGCCCGAGATCGCCGCCTGCAACGCCGGCTCGCTGAACTATCTCAAGCTCAAGGCCGACGGCTCCTGGGCCTGGCCGCCCAGGCTATTCGACAATCCGGTCGAGAAGGTGCGCGCCTATCTCGATGCGATGGCCAGGACGGGGACCAAGCCGGAGTTCGAGTGCTTCGATACCGGCATCGTGCGCTCAGTGGAGATGTACCTGCGGAACGGCATGTACCGGGGCCGGCCGCAGTACAACTTCGTCATGGGCGTTGCGTCCGGCATGCCGGGAGACCCCGACTTGCTGCCAATCCTCAAGAAGCTGATCATCGAGGGCTCGCCTTGGCAGGTCACCGCTATAGGCCGCGCGGGCATCTGGCAGCTGCACCAGCGCGCCGCCGAGCTCGGCGGTTATCTGCGCACCGGGTTGGAGGATACCTTCTATCTGCCCGACGGCAGCAAGGCGCGGAGCAACGGCGAGCTCATCGACGCCCTGGTGAAGTGCGCGCGGCGCGCTGGCCGCGAGGTGGCAACGCCCGGGGAGGCTCGCGCGCTGCTGACCGCGCACAGTCCCGCCACCATTCTGGGCTAGCAACCCGTTTCCGTTTCAAGGATCCTGGTGCGCCCTGTTGGAGATTGACCGCCATGGCCTCCACACCCACTGTCATTCTCTCGCTGACCGCCGCCACCCTCGCTGCATTCTTCGCGCCTGCGGCGGCGAGACAGATCAATACCGGTGATGCGACGGGTGCCTATCATGCCGATTTTTGTCCCCTACTCGCCGCCCAGTTGAGGCTCGCCCAGTTCGACCACAGCTGCACAGCTTCCTCCGGCACGCGCGAGAGCATGGATCGGGTCACGGCCGACGCGCAGCAGTTGGGCTACGGTCACCTCGACGTGTTCGCCCTCGAAAATCGGCGAACGGAGGCGGGCGGCGCCCTCACTATCGTGCGCCAGGACGACGTTCGCGTCTGCCTGTTCGCGGCCACGCGGAACAAGAAGCTCTCCAGCTGGGGCGAGATCAGCGCTTACGCCGCCAGCCTGCGGTTCATACTGCCTCCGACTGCATCCGACAGCGCCGTCACGTTCCAGCATCTGCGCGGCATCGATGCCGAGGGACTGGGTCGGGCAAAGAGCATCATGCATGCCGTTTCCACCGAGGAGGCGGTTCGCGACGCGCTGAGTGACGACGACGCCGTGAGCCTGTTCGTGCAGCTCCCTGATCCCGATAGCGCGCAATTCGAGCTGGTCCGCGCCCGGGGCGGGCATCTGGTGCCGGTCATCAGCCGCGCCATCCTGCGGGAGGCCGTTGACGGCAGGAAGATATTTTTCCCGCAAGAGATCGAAATCGAGAGCGCCGGCTGGCTCAAGTCCGCGCGCAAGGTGGTAACGGCGTGCACCCCGCTCGTGGTGTTCACGGGGCGTCCAGAACGCGTCAAAGGCGAGCCTGCGCGCAAGGACCATGAGGACCTGATCCGCACGGCCGCCGCCCTCAAACCCGCGGCGCTCCTGCCCGAGGCATCTTTTTTGGGGCTGGCTCTCAAGCGCACAAGAGAGCTCTCTGGGTCCAGCACCGAAAGGGCGCTCGAGCTTACAGAGGAGGCGCGGGCGAGGGCGAAGCCCTACGCCGACAAGGCCGTGGAGAAGGCGCGGGAGGTCGGCGACCAAGCCATGCAAGCGGCCGAGCGGGCGGGCGAGGCTGCGAAGCCCTATGTCGACAAGGCCAAGGAGGCGGCCCAGAAGGCCTACGAGGAGGCCGTGAGGCTTGGCAAGGAGTTGACCGGCCAACCCAAACCGGAACCGTCCCCCAAGCAGGATTGAGCGCGCGCGGCGTCGGCGAGTGGCCGGCTGACCTGGCCACACACGTTCTTGGTCGCGACATGCGCCGCAACCGACGATGGGAGATCCACGATGTCGACGAGCCGGCGCTGGTGCCGATTGCCGACCGAGCGGATGTCACGCCCATCACAGGGTAAGCGGCACTGTCACTTTTAGGGGAGACGGAGCGCCGGAGATCGCATGTGACGGCAAGCTGATTTCATGGTGACGAATCTCCCCTGCTTTTGCGCTCTCCGTCCGTCCGTCGGCGGAAGCCGAAGGGATGCCATACAACTCACAATTCCTGCTTTCGACCCCTACGTTCTCATCGGACGCTTGCCAGCGCGGTTCGGCTGGGGCTAGCAGTAGCGCATGAGCCCGCCGACACGCCTCGCCGGCCGTCTTGCCCTCGTCACGGGAGCCACGCGCGGCATTGGCCGGGCCGTGGCGCTGGCCTACGCCAAGGAAGGCGCACACCTGATACTCGTTGGACGTACAACCGGTGCACTCGAGGAAGTCGATGACGAGATACGCGGGCTGGGCGGTAATGCTACGCTGCTCACCCTCGATCTGAAGCGGCACGACAAGATCGACGCCCTGGGGCCGACCATCTACCAGAGGTGGCAGAAGCTCGACATTCTTGTCGGCAACGCCGGCATCCTGGGGCCGCTTTCCCCTCTAGGCCACGTCACGGCCGATGCCTGGAACGAGGTGCTGGAGGTCAACCTGACGGCCAACTGGCGGCTCATTCGCACGCTCGACCCGCTGCTGCGCCGGTCCGATGCCGGGCGTGCCATCTTCGTCTCGTCCGGCGTGGCCGTGAACCCGCGCGCCTATTGGGGGCCCTACGCCGTTTCGAAAGCCGCCCTGGAGGCGTTGGTGAGAACTTACGCGCACGAGGTGGAGAACACGCCGGTGCGGGTCAATCTAATCAATCCGGGGCCTACCCGCACGAAGATGCGCACCAAGGCATTCCCGGGCGAGGACCCGGCGTCCTTGAAGGCCCCTGAGGACCTAACGCCGACCTTCGTGCGCCTGGCCGAGCCCTCCTGCAACGACAACGGGCGGCTGTTCGATTTGCGGACGGGAGACGTGCGCTGATTAACAGTTGCATGTGCCGGGAAAATTGACCGCTGGCGGCAACCGCGTCAGGCTTAATATATTCCGACGGAGGTTTATAACGCGGGGCTGGCCGAATTCGCGCGGCAATCGTCCTGGCTACCCCCCTAGCTGCCGAGGCTGCGATGGCCCTGGAAGGCCACCCCCGCGTTACGGGAAACGGCCATCCAGCGCGCTTGGCCGGTCACGCCCCGACAGCGCGGGCCAGTCAACGGTTAATCCGAAGTTCCCCGCGAAAAACCGAGGTTGATCCTTGAAATGTTGAGTCGCGACAATCGATTGCGAGTCTCAGCTCAATTTTCATACATGGGATTTGTACCCATGCAATGCCCGCAATTCGGGC
>Ga0247727_10005237_pt1 | contig 26592 bp, 31 predicted proteins | sample WisWelCaveWW1625_FD_202498 | JGI IMG/M metagenome (GOLD analysis project Ga0247727, IMG submission 202498) | Biofilm microbial communities from Wishing Well Cave, Virginia, United States - WW16-25 | ecosystem: Environmental > Aquatic > Deep subsurface > Groundwater > Cave microbial mat | place...
TTCTCCCTACGTGCGTGTTCCCGAAACCGACGAGCTCCCTTGTCCATCATCGCCCCTCCTCTCGAGGAAACAACGATGACGGATCAGATCATGTGCGTCGAGACGGGGTCGGGCGAGGAGTTACCAACGGATGGCTTCGAGGATCTGAGGGCGGTGCAACATTCGGCTCGTCTCCCGAAAGTGTGAAGCTGTCTATGAGCATGCGGCTGCAGATGTTGACCTCGACGTGCTTCGGCGAAGCCGCGGGTCCGTCACCGATCCGGCGGAGTGGCCTTCAGCCGGATGACGACTCCCCCTGCTCGCCCCGGGGTCCCCTACCCACCCAGGGCGGCAGGGAGGGGGGCACCAGTCGAAGTTCTTGGGCCGCATGGCACTCCATCGATCACACTTTTCGGAGACGAGCCCAACATTCCTCGTCGGCCATCTTGCGATCGACAACTGCGATGCCAAGAGCATCGATTCCGAAACGCCGCTCATCCATCTGAGCAGAGGTGGCCGCAACTTCGTGGTCGTCGACGTTCGCGGGTACGAGTGGGGCGCTTACGTTATTCTCGAACTCGGATCCGATGGGCCGAAACGCATCTTCGAGCACGTCTACCACTGCCTGTAGCCCGAGGGCAGGCGGGTCTCGCCACGCATGCAGGATGCAGCCCCCCGTCCTCGGCCGCGTGGAGGTACTGGCTCCTCATCCCGCCGCTCGCCTGCTCTCGCATCTCCCGGACCTCGACGAGTTGAGCGCGAAGTTGGAGCGCCGGGGAGGCGGCGGTGTAGGGTTGGCGGGACCTGCCGATCCTCAGCTGATCCGACCGAGCAGGAACAGTGCTTTGATCCAACTCCAGCTATCCGGTGCCACTGCTGACGCGGATTGACGCGAAGACATTTCGACCGTGTCGAACCTTTTGTCGAGGTACTGATCGTCCATCTGGTACCTGAGAACCCAAGCACCCGCGTCCTCCGGGTCCGGGCCCACGACAAAGGTCTGGAGCAGATCGCCGCCAAGGACGATCGACTCGGGGTCGTAGGCGATTCTTACCCATAGGCGAATGTCTACCTCAAGACGCCGGCAGCCCTCGCACGTCGAGTCGGGCACGTTGGACCGGATCCGGAAGATGTCGAGGGTGGTCGAGAGCACCCTCGGGGAACGGAAGATCTGATCGGTGATCGCGATCTCCCGCGACTTCTCCCATGTAGTCGAATCTTCCGGCAGGAGTTGCCTCGCCTGAAGTGTCTCGGCCATGGTCCGCGTGAACTGGAACCGGAAGTCCGGAGCGAGCATCTCCCCGAAGCGGGACAAGTTCTGTCGCGTGTACGCCGTCTCATACCAGCTAGTCAGAAGACTCTCCGGAGTAGCACGAGACGCCGGGAATGGCGGTTCCGGAGCGACTGCGGGATCTTCGTCACCACATCCCATGGCAATGAGGAGAACCACGAGGCAGAGCAGCAGCAGCTTCACGGCATTCCTCTCTGGAGGGATCGCGGAAGGGGTAGGAAGTGCTGTTGCCGGTAGTCTACTCCTACTTGGGCTCGACCGCAATTGCTACGGGTCCTTTGGTTTCGAGTTGTTAGGCGAGCGGCGATGCGATGTCTGTGACGTGCAGATATCGACTCGTAGTCACGATAGACGCATGCCCCAGCATCTCGCGGACCTCGTGAAGCGCGACGCCCCGTGTGAGCGCCAGGCTCGCCGCCGTGTGCCGCAACCCATGCGCGTGCACCCCCGCCATCCCGGCCACGCGGGCGGTTCGCCTCACGACGTAATCGATCGCGGCCACGTTCATCCCCCGCGCTGGCCGGCCATCCCCCGCCCTCCGGGCCAGCAGCCAGGGGGCATCGGGGTCGGCTTCCCCGCGAGCACGGGCCCACGCGCGCAGCGGGGAGGCGGGACGACCGTCGAGCGAGACGAGGCGCGTCGCCCGCTTCAGATCCACCCATCGATCCATCTCCCCGTCCCGGAACTCCACCCGTGCACCCATGAGTTCCGACGCCTGAGATACTCTTCGATCGCGGGATCGCGATTGGTGCGCGGAGTGTTCTGCGGCTCCGCTGGCGTGCCCTGCGGCAAGGGCACGGCAAGCTTGGCCGCCCGCTCGGGGAGACTCTTCACGAAGTGCGGGCCGAGGATGTAGAGTGCGGAGAGACAATACACCTCGAGATCGAGCGCTTCGTTCCGCTCGCGAGTCTTCACCCACTCCCTCACCGTCCCCCGCCCCTTCACGTACTTCCGCACAGCCTTCTCGGCGGTGAGCTGCGCGACGTACTCCTCGTCGACCCACTCGGGGAGGTGGCAGTACCCGGGGCCAGCCGCGCCGATCCGCAGCCGGGCCATCACGATCTCCTTGGCGGTGTCCGTGCACAGCGTGAAGAGCGGGGTGCGGTACCGGTTGTGGCGCGTCGGCTGGCCCACCACGGGCTTCCCGCGCTCATTCCCGCCGCGGACCGCAACGACACGCCGGTGGAACCGCGGCTTGCAGAACCGGTACACCTCCTCGGAGTGGTGGCCACCGGAGTCCACGGCCACGCACTCGACGTGGAGTTTGCGACCGGACTGGTGCGTGAACGGCTGTCGGAGGAAGGTATCCAGTTCTTGCCACACCTTCTCGCGACCCGGGTCCCCGTGGAACTGGGAGAATGCGATCAGCCAGCTCTCCTCGGCGGTTCCGTACCCCTTCACCTGGGTCTCGAGTCGATCCCCCTGGACGTCCACGGAGGCCACGAGCACGCCCACGCCGTTCGGGACCTCTGCCGCGTACCGCTCCGCACGCTCAAGGATGGCGTTCGGGTCCGCGGAGTCCCCACGTTCCTCCCAGGTCTCGCCGAGGATCGTGTTCACCCAGGTCTTCAGTCGATACGGATCCTCCTTCCCCGCGAGGAACTCGGCCACGCATTGCGACCAGGAGCGCCAGCCAAGCGGGGAGTAGAGGGAGGAGACGTGGAACCCCACGGTCCCCGTATCGCTCTGCGCTGTGGCGCGCCACTCCCCTCGTGCGAGCATCTCGGGCTTGTGGTGCTCCTCGATCAGCACCCCGCACGCGATGCACACGAGCCGCGCGGTCTTCGGCTCGTTCGGCTCCCAGCGAATGTTCTCCCAGCGGATCCAGTCCATGTTCCCGCACGCCGGGCACGGGACGAAGTATCTCCGTTGGTCAGAGGCCAGGTACTCTTTCTCGATCCGCGAGAGGTGCTTGGTGGTCGGCGTCGACACGAGGAACACCTTCCGCCGTGCGAATGTCGTGGTTCGCTTCTCCGCGAGCCCCACGGGGTCGCCCTGGCCTTCAACGTCTCCCGGGTACTCGTCCACTTCGTCGCAGAAGAGATACCGGATCGGCATGGACTTCAACCCGGCCGCGCTGTTCGCCCCCGTGAGGATCACGATGCCTCCGGGAAATTCCTTGGACGTCATCGTATTCCCCGAGTCGCGCGACCTCGCCTCGCGCACTCGCTCTCGAAGCACGGGCGTCCCGCGGATCGCCGGGTCGAGACGCTGGCGGGAGAAGCGGCGGGCCACCTCGACCGTCGGGAGAAGGATCAACGTCGGCGCCGGGGCGTGGGCGATGATGAACCCCAACCAATTGGACCCGCACTCCGTGCCGCCGAGCTGCGAGCCTTTCACGAACACGACGCGCTGCGCCGGATGCGATGGGGAGAGCGCATCCATGATCTCCTTGAGGTAGGGCGTTCTCGACGTGCGCCAGGCCCCGGGCTCCGCGCTCGCCTTGCCGACCAACATGCGATGCTCATCCGCCCACTCGCTCACCGTGAGCCGAGGCTCCGGCATCCACCCGGCACACCACGCCTCCTCGTAGATCTCACTCGCCCCGGGCACGGCCCATCTCCTCGCAGATTCGGGTGATCTCAACGGTCAACACGCGGTGGCACTCCCCGGCCTCGGAGATCGCAGCGAGGACGGGAGCCAGGCGATCAGGGAGCGCGAGGAGGAGGTCCCGTGTCCTCCGCGCCCGGTTGAACGCCGTGACCCGCACCTCGTCGGCACTCACCAACTGCCCCATGAGCCGCTCGTACTTCGCCTTCGCAAGACGCGCCTCGTACGTTTCACGCGCGGTACGGGCCCGGGCAAAGGTGCGCGCCGACCCCGGACCGCTCGGCACGGACGGTGGATCGACGTCTCCGGCCCCATCGAGGTCCATCGGCTCCGCGGGGCCCACCGGGTCGCGGACCAGCTTGGGCACGCCCGTGATGCTGTTCCTCGGCTTGGTCAGGTCGGTGTTCTGCTCCCACTCCTCGTTCGCTCGCGTCGGATCGATCTTCCCCTCGACGGTGGTGATCCGCCCCGAGCGCACAGCCCGACGGACCGACGAGTGCGAGACCCCTCGCCGGCGCGCGTACTCACGGAGCGAGACGAGTTCAGCGGCCACGGATCACGCCCCCTTCCGAGAGGCGCGCACGTCGTCGAACGCCTCCCCGGTCCCGTCGAGCACAGCGCGCTTCCCGGTGGCCGTCGCCCAACGCTCGATGATCACATCGACGTACGCCGGGTCGATCTCGACACACGCGGCCCGCCGACCGAGTTGATCCGCCGCGATCAACGTGCTTCCCGACCCCGCACAGGTGTCCAGCACGACATCGCCCTTCCGCGACGAGTTCCGGATCGCACGGGCGACCAGCGCGATCGGCTTCTGTGCGGGATGATGGGGGTTGGCCGCCGGCTTCGGGATGTGCCACACGTTCATCTCGCCATCGGGCCCCGCCCAGACCCGCTTCGCACCCTCGCGCCAGCCATACAGGACCAACTCCGACGCCGGGTGATAGTCGCCCCCGCCGAGCACGAATGTGTTCTTCGCCCAAGTGATGACCGTCGAGATGTGGCCACGCGACCGGAGCCAGACCTCACGGAGCGTGTGGACCCTGTGCCAGTTGATGCAGAGGTAGGCAGCGCCCCTCGTACTTGCGAGGATGTTCGCAACGACCTTCTCGATGAACGGCTCCCACTCCGCCCCGAGATCATCGTTCGCGATGGGGCGTCGGGCGTTCCCCTCCATCACCTGCCGCGCGGAGCCCCGATACCCGATGTCGTATGGCACGTCGACGAACGCCATGGCCGCCGCCACGGGCGCCACGCGTCGCACGTCCTCGAGGTTCGTCGCATCCCCGCAGAGCACGAGGTGGTCCCCCAGCCGCCAGAGATCTCCGGCCCGGCTGACGGGGTCGGTCGGCGGATCAGGAGTGGCGACCTCCTCCACCTCGTCGTCGTCCTCGAGGAGGTCGTTGAGCTCGTCCTCCCCGAATCCCGTGAGCGAGAGATCGAAGTCGACGTCATCGAGCGCGCGGAGTTCCCCGGCAAGGAGCTCCTCGTCCCAGCCGGCGTCCAGGGCCAGTCTGTTGTCGGCGATCACGAGCGCGCGCCGTTGCTCGGCGGTGAGATGCGTGAGCTCGATCACCGGGACGGTCGTCATCCCCAACTTCCGAGCGGCGAGCAGCCTCCCATGCCCCGCGATGATCCCTGCCTCCCCGTCCACCAGAATCGGGTTTGTGAACCCGAATTCCAGGATGCTCGCCGCGATCTTCGCCACCTGCTCGTCGCTGTGCGTCCGCGGGTTCCGTTCGTACGGCCGCAGGCGTCCCACGTCCCAGAGGACGACCTCCCTCGGCATCTGGATCTCGCTATGCCCCGTCACCACATCCCCCTATCACGTCGCGCGTTGCCGACGTCCGTCCCTCAAGTGGAACGGGTGGAACGCCCGCGTGGAACGCCCTGGGACCTTGGTAGAAAACCCTCCCACCGCACGCTACCCGGGGTCGCCGTCACCCGAGCCCGTAAGTCCCTGGAAGTACCTTGCTTACGGGGCTGGCCGTTGGTGTCACCAATCGCTCACCAATCACGCATAGTACTGCTAGTTGGCGTATCGTGTCGGTTACCATCCCGTTCCACCTCACAGCCAGATCCTCATCGCCCGAGCGAGCGCGCCTGCGCGGTCTGCCTCGCGAGCACGCGTACGCGCCCCGCGAGCCGGGAGATACGCCCAAGGCCACAGCACTCCCCGTCGAGGTACGCCGAGACGGCCTCGTCGGCCGTCCGCTTGATCTGAGCCAACCCGATCCGCAGCGACGACGTCACGCGTGCGGCACCCCCGCCTGCCGCGACCTTCGAGGGAAGCGTTTCGATCGGGTTGACGCCGGCGGTGGGGAATACTCCTGCGCGTCGAACTCGTCTTCCGCACGACGAAGTGCATCGACCCCGAACCGTGCCTTCGCCCAGACGTGGACCGCGCTGAACCGCCGGGAGAACTTCTCGAGCAGCGCGGCGTCGATCCGCCCGGAGTTGTACGCGTCCATCGCCCAGTCGAGCACGAACTTCAACCACACGTAGAACTCGGGATCGAGCCGCCGGTAAGGGAAGTCATCGATCGCGATCTCTCGGTCGTAGAGATCCGGCTCGTTCGTCTCCCAGGACCTCAGATCCTGAGCAACGTACAGCGCGGTGGCGCGCTGAGGCCGGACACGACTGCGGCGTCGGGACGACTGCGTGTCGCCGGGGGGCGGTGAAGAAGCATTCGGCCGAGGGTCGGCGCCCCCGTTCCCCTTCGGTCTCGGATCTTCGGACGGCAGGTTGATCGCGATCATGACGTTCCCTCCGGTCAAGAGCGACGACACCACGCGTGCACTCCCTCCACTACTTACTTACCGGCGCGACCTGAGAACTGACGGAAGGAATCTTCACGTCAATGCCCACGTTCTTGCGCCCCCTCCATCCCTCACCTACAGCGGCGCCCCTCGAACTGTCCGGGTGAACCTTCACGCGAGCACCGCCTCGGCCCGCTCGGGCGTCGGATAGGCGTAGGCCCTCCGGGTCCGCGGCCGAACGAGCACGAGCCTCTCCCGGGCACGAGTCACGGCGACGTACGCCACGCGGTTCTCCGCCTCGTTCCCGCCGCACGAGTAGTCCTCGTACTCGCGGAAGGTGGCTCTCGTCATGTCGGGCAGCACGACCACGTGGTCGGCCTCCCTACCCTTCGCCCCGTGGATCGACGTGAGCCGGACCTTCGGGGTCGGCACCTCACCGTGACGACGGAGCAAGGCGGCGAAGTACTCCCGATCGGGCGGCCGCATCTTGAGGAGCACGGAGGTCGGGCCCTCGGCTGCGATCCGATCGAGAACTGCATCGAGCCCGAGCCGTTCGCGGAGCACGTGCGTCGCGACGACACCCTCAAGGGCACCCGCCTTGGCCTTCGCGCCATGAGGCAGGAGGTCTACGCCGCGGCTCGGAACGAACGCGAGCAGGGCACAGAGCGCCGCCGCGGGGATCGCCTCGCCGCGCGCGAGCGTCTGGGCCGCCGAGACCGCCTCGAAAGCGCCTGCCATCCCGTATGGGTTCATCCCGCCGGCGCCTTCGACGATGTAAGGCACGCGGCGGTCGAACAGCGAGCGGGCGATCGGTGCCAGGAACATCCGGTTGCGGGCCAGGACGAGAGTGTCCGTGCGCTCGTCGATCACGTCGGTCGCGTCTTCGGCTTCGACCGAGAGCGCCTCCCCCTCGGTGCTCGCGGGGCGATAGCTCTTCGGAACGCGGCGGCGGTTCTGGCGAATGACCCGCTCTGCGATCCGATGGACGACGCGGGGCACGCGGTACGACTGCTCGAGGATCTCGACTGGATGCTCCCTGGCGAGCGAGAGGAGCCAGTCGGGCTCCGCGCCCTGGAACCCGTAGAGCGCTTGATCGTCGTCGCCGGCGACGTACACCCGGGAACACGGGCCGAACCACGTCTCCACGACCGCAATCTGGAGAGGGCTCAGGTCCTGTGCCTCGTCGATGAACCCGATGTCGACATCGGGACGGAGCCCCTGGGTGATCACCCGCTCCAGGAGGTCGGGGAAGTCGAGCAGCTTCTCCGCGCGCTTGAACTCCTCGAGCCGGCGCACGTAGTGGCGGAGCGCCTCCCCGGACACGAGCACGGGCGCCCGCGCGACGATCGAGTCGATCCCGAGCCGCCGGTTGCGTCCCCAGTTGAGCGCGAAACGGAGAAGGTCGTCTGCCGTCTGACGGGGCGGTTCGCAGGGGGCGTCCTCCGTCGTCTCACGGGTCTCGCTGAAGTCATAGCCATGCTTCTCGCCGAACGCCTTCCACGCTTTCCCGGTCATCACCGAGCCACGACGGAGTCCGAGGAGACGGAAACACGCGGCGTGAACCGTTCGGACCCAGGGCAACGCGTCGGGCACCAGCGCGAACACACGGCCGAGGCGATCGAGGATCTCGCCCCGGGCCGCACGGGTGAACGTCACGATCGCGATCCTCTCCGCCCGGGCCCCGCTCTCCAGTTCACGCACGGCGTGCTCCAGGAGCCGCCGGGTCTTCCCGGTCCCTGGGGGGCCGAGGATCACGAGCCAGCCCGAATTGGTGTGCACGGGCGCGAGCGGCGTCACGGGGCACACGGCGGGGGGCATTTTGATGCCCATCTACGCGCGAGGGCGATTTTGCCGTTGCATGCGTCGCAAAGTGTTACGCTTCCGCGCGCGGATGCTGGCGATTTGAAAGGGGTTAGCAACGTCTCCACTTCGTGTAACGTGTAACAGCCCAATTCCTTAGACCCGATGCGCATCATCGATTTGAAAACGCCCTCGCGCGTAGAGAGCGATTCCGCGCTGCTCGACAGCATCAACTCGTGCCCGCTCGGTAGACCCACGCGCGAACCTCTCCATCGGCGACCCGAATGGTCTGGGATCTGTACCCCAACTTCCTCAGGTGTCGCGCCACGGTGTGCGACCCGACCACGCCGTGGTCCTCGCGGAGGCGTTTGAGGAGCGTGGTCAACTTGAAGGCCCTGTGCCCGCTCTCCATGACGGCCCGCCCCTGATTCAGGTCCGAGCGGTTCTCCCCGATCCCGAGGTCGGCGATGTGCTTCTCGATGTCGTCGCCGAGGAGCCCGTCGGGGGAGGCCTCCGGGGGGAGGTCGTCGATCACGGCGCCAGCGAGCCACGCGTTGACCTGAGCGGCCCATTCGTCGCCCGAGGGGAGGGTGGGGATGCGATGGAAGATGGCGAGGAAGCGGTGTCGGAACCGCGTGCTGGAGACGAGGTCCCCTGCCTCGAGCCGCAGACCTCGCCCGGCGATCATGAACTCGTAGCCCGGGGGATCGGATGCGAAGATGCGCACCTTCTCGACGGTGAAGTCGATCGCGGGGGTCTTCTTCTTCCCCGGGGCCTCCTCGGCGCGCTTGAGGGCCGCGCGAACGGTCCGGAGGATGTAGGGCGTGCCTTTGATGCGCGCGGCGTCGTCCGGGCGGTGGTAGAGCGCCGTGGCGAGCTCCGACGCGTCGGTCACGCCCTTCTTCACGAGCGCGTGCACGAAGCTGAAGTCATAGCCCGATGAGGTCGTGTCGAGGGGTTTCCCGGTGCCGTCCTTTGCTAGCTTCCCGCGGCCGTGAAAGAGGGCGCCGATCCCCTTGTGGTTCTTGATCAGCTCGCGGACGCGCGTGGAGATCTCGGGCGCGATCTCGATGTCGTCATCCGCTGTGTCGTCGCCCGTCGCCACGTGCGCCTCCTCCGCCACGGGCAGGAAGTCAAAGTCCGAGGGGTTGTACCGGCGCGAGGGTTCCCAGACCTCGAGGCGGGCCTCGACGGGATCCGCGGGGTCCTTGAAGTTGATCGTCCCGGGGAGGCGAAGGATGCGGGCCGGATCGTGAACGCGGTCCCCGCCGAGCGCGTGGCCGAGGCGGGCGGAGAGCGCGGAGAGGACATCGGGGGCCTCGGGCTCGCGGAGGATGAAGTAGACGTGCAGCCCGTGCCCCGAGGCGACGATCGCGGTGGGCGGGAGAGGGAGCCCTGCGATGATGCGGCGTGCTTCCTCTTCCCCTCCGGGGAAGTGCTTGAAATCGAGGTCCGCCCAGATGGCGACCCCGGGCGCCACCGCCGCCGCCGTGCCGTTGCCGCGCTCGCCACGCGGCAACACGCCGTAGAACACCCCGGCGTGCCGGTTCTCGGCGATTGAACGGAGGCGGGGTAGCTCGGCCAGCAATTCGTCGGCGCCCGCGTGCCACGTGCGCGCGTACACCTCCCCGCCGCGGCGATCCCCGATGACTCGAGTCTCGATGGAGCCAGGGGGGAGGTGCGAGAAGAGCGCGTTCAGGAACTCGGCGGCGTGATCCATCCCACCCTCACCCACGTGTCTCTCTCCATCCCTTCCGGGCGTCGCGTGATCAGCACCGCCCACACCTACACCTACAGCGGCCGAGCCCAAAGTGTCCGACCTTCCTGCGCGCGCCTCCGTGTCCTGGTGGACCCCACACCTGCCATATACGAACCGGCCCCGAGAACTGCGGGGCGGAAACGAGAGCTCGTCCCCTGCGTTCGCCGATCGCACCTGCCTCTACCCATTACTTACCGGCGCGCGGCGGAAAGTGGCGGGCACTTTCTCCGCCCGCGCGTGCCCTTCCGGGCGCGATCCGACCCGCTCCGCCAGGAAGAACGGGAGGAACGTCCTCCGCTCGTCGACCTGCCGGCGGTGCGCGCAGTTGCGCATCCCCCAGGAGTCGCCCACCAGGATCACCGTGTTCCGGGCGCGCGTGACCGCGGTGTAGAGGAGGTTCCTGTGGTGCTGGAACGAGTGCGCCTTGTGGATGATCGCGATGACGCACGGGAACTCGCTCCCCTGGGTCTTGTGGATCGTGAGCGCGTAGGCGAGCTGCAGGTCCCGGAGCGCCGTGCTCCCCGATTCGATGCGAACGGTACGATCCTCGAACGCGACGGTCATCGCCCCGTCCTTCTCCACGCCGATCACCGTGCCCATCGCCCCGTTCATGACGCCGAGGTCGTAGTTGTTTCGGGTTTGAATGACGCGATCGTGGAGAAGGATCCGTGCGCGGCGGCCCGGGGGAGGGGGAGGGACGTCCACTCCGTGGTACTTCCTCTGGATCAACCGCTGGAGCGCGATGTTCAGCTCGATCGTGCCTAGCGGCCCTTTGTGCGTCGGCGTGAGTAGGATCACATCCTGGATGAGGTCGAAGCTCAACTTCTCGGCGAGCGCGTGCTCGAAGAGGTCCAGGATGAACGCGCGTGCCGCGGCGACATCCGAGAACTGGTCGGCGACGTACCAGGCGCGGCGGCCCGTGAGAGGATCAGGCTCGCTCGATCGGCGCACCTCCCCGTGCAGCACAGCCTGGCAGTTCTCTTTCAGCACCCCAGCCTGGCGGACCACGGTCTCGAGAATGACCGTGGGGATCGCCCGACTCTGAATGAGGTCCCGAAGGATATTCCCGGGGCCGACCGGCGGGAGTTGGTTGTGGTCGCCGACGAGCACGACGGCAGTCCGCGCGAGATCGATCGCCCGGAAGAGGTGCCAGGCGAGGGGGACGTCCACCATCGAGACCTCGTCCACGATGAGGACGTCCGCGTTGATCGGGCTGTCCGGGCCCCGCGTGTAGTGATCACCCTTGTAGCCGAGCAGCCGATGGACCGTGCTCGCCGGGAACTCGGCGACCTCCTCGAGACGCTTGGCGGCCTTTCCCGTGGGCGCGGCTAGGACGACGCTGAGATCCCGCTCCTCGTAGATCCGCGCGATGCTGGCCATCGTGAAGGTCTTGCCCACGCCGGCGCCGCCCGACACGAGCGAGATGGAATGCCGAAGGGTGGTCTCCACCGCGTGGCGTTGGCCCTCGTTGAGGTCGGGCGCCCAGTAGTCGAGCCCCGGGGCGAGAACGTCCGCCCCCGGAACGTGGGGGTTGGGCCTGCCGGCCCTGTGGAACACCGCAGCGAGTTCCTCCTCCATCCGCTGGATCATCGGCTTCGCGATGAGGAAGCGATCGCCCGTGGAGATGCAGGAGAGGGCCCCCTCCTCGATGAGCGTGTCGAGCGCGTGCTCGATCCGCTCGCGTGCATCGAGGGTATCCATGACGAGGAGGGTGTTCGCCTGGTTCACCAACTCCTCGTACTCCACCCAGGTGTGGCCCTCGGCCAGCGCATCCTCGATGCAGGCGATGACGCCCGCGCGGAGCCGGCCCGCGTGATCCTTCGGCGTGCCCATCTGGCGGGCAATCTTGTCGACCCGCTTGAACCCGAACCCCGGGATCTCGCGCACGAGAATGTATGGATCGGACTCGAGCACGGCGCGCGCGTCGTTCCCGAGGCGTTCGACGAGCGAGACGATCTGGTGGTGCGTGAGCCCGAAGGCGGCGAGCCAGGTAGCAACCGAGTTGAACGCCTGGGTTCGGATCCACTCGTCGCGCAGTCCGCGGACCGTGTCGAGGGACACGCCCACCGCTTTCGCGAGCCCCTCGGGCTCCTCGCGGATGATTCGGTCGAACTCGGTCCCGCAGCGCTCCGCGATCGCGCGTGCCTTCACGGGGCCGATCCCCCGGATCGCTGGGTTCGTCGCGAGGTAGTGCGCGAGACCCGCGGGGTCGAGCGCGTGGTCGTATTCGACGTGCGCGACCTCGAACTGGCGCCCGTACTTCGCGTGGGTCCCCCAGCGGCCCGTGACGACCACGTAGTCGTCCTTCTTCACGAAGAGTTTCCCCGCGAACGGGACGCGCTCGCCCGTGTCCGTGCGAATGCGGCCGGCGCTGAAGCGCGGCCCCGCGTAGAAGAGCGCCTCGACGACCCCGCGGAGGGTTATGACGTCGGCGTCGCTTCGTGCTCGATCGCGTGTGTCTGGTTGAATCTCTTGTAGCATCGCAGTAGGTACCCCTCTGTGAACGCTCTTGCGGTCGCGCGATCCCCGCAGAAGAAAACGGGAATGCCATGATCCACGACGATTGCTAGGACTGCTCCCAGGACGGAGGCCGGGTGGGCGCCGGATCGGTACCGGTGATCGAGAACGTCGGGGAGGTTGGCTTCGACCACAACGCACGAGGCGTCATAGGTCGCGAGACGGGATAGCTCCCGCTCGAACCTCTCGCGATCCCGAATCACGGTGTCGACGAGGTCCTTGAGGGACTTCCGCTCGACCGCGACCCGTGCCTCCAGTCCCAGGAGTGAGTAATCGGCTGCCGGTAGCGCGCGGCGGACCGTGGTGATGCGCGTTGGGGAGAAGGTGTAGACCTCCTGCTCCCTCGTATCCGCGATCACCACGGGCCCCGCCATCGCGCTAGAACGGAGTGCCCGCGGACTCGGGTCCAGCGAGCCGCTTGTTGAAGTAGATGTTCGTGAACTCGTCTTTGGACTTCTTCGTGACGAGCAGCCGCACGTCGAGCAGGCGATCGAGGTTCGCCGGGAGATCCGACGCCTTCTCGATCTCGAGCCCCGCCTTCTTGAGATCGGCCTTCAGCCACTTCACGTTGTCGACGCTGGCGAGCACGTTGTTCTTCCAGAGGAGGCGGCCCTCGTGGTCTCCCGAGATGACGCGGAGCGTCCACTTGAGCATGGGGTTGCCGGACGTCTGGGACTTGGTGAGCTCCACCTTCTCGACGTTCACCTCGTAGCGGCCGTCGGGGACCTCCTCGTCCTCCGCGGGCGCCGTGGCGAAGGCCTCGTCGAACTGCATGAGGTCGACGTGGTCGTCGTCCGGGAACTGCGTGGTCGTTTCCATCGAGTGATTCCTCCTGGTGGGTGTTGGTTAGGAACCCGTGGCCGGTGTACCAACCGACCGGTTGAACGCCTCGACGAAGGCGCGATAGTCGAACGGAATCGTCTCCGGCAACCGCCCTGTGCGATCGCCGGCTTCGTAGTTCACGCCGGGCTTGGTCCGAAGAACTCGGCGTGTGATCGGACGCCCCTTCGGTCCAGGCACCGTCTCCAAGTCGCCGAACAGGAGAATGTCGACGAGCCCCGTGACGATCCGACGGGCCTTGCCTGGGAGCGCGGGTCCGATCCTGGTCTGCTTCCCCGTACGCGTCTCGATCTCGCGTTCCTCGGCGTGCGAGACGAGCCAGAGCCCGTAGGGGAGCTGCGAGAGGCGCGTGAGCACGCGGTGAAACTCCCCGTTGACGAGCGCGAAACCCTTCCCGTAGCCGAGATCGGACTCGTGCGTGATGCCCAACTTCTTGCAGAAATGCTCGCTGCAGAGTCGGTAAGCGTTGTCGACCGTGTCGACGATGATCGTCTTGAACGAGTGTTTCCCCTCCGCGATTTCGCTACAGGCCGTGACGAAGTCGCTCCATGTGAGGATTGGCACCTGGAACACCTCCAGGTGGTTGAGGCCAGCCTCCGTCGCCAGAAACAACGCGCCCTCGGCTTGTGAGCAGAGCGTCGATTTCCCGGACTTCGGAGCAGCCACGAGCCCGACGGTGACTTCCGAGAGATCGGCCTTCGGTGGGGTCTTCGACTGCGGGAGCATTCTCTTCTCCTTTCAGCGGGCACCCGGCCCCTCGGTCGGGAGCCGTGCCCCTCGCCCTCCACGTTGGAGAGCTAGCTCACGTCAACTCTCCGGCCGCACGTCGCATCCAGGCGCGTGCGCCTCTACTTCCTACCTACCGGCGCCACGCCGAAAGTGTCCGACCTTTTCTTGGCCTCGCCCCGGAGAGCAGGAGCTCCCTGGCCCTTCTCGATCCGGAACGCCCGCTCGCCGAACTCCCGGGTGAGGAACCCCGTGAAGATCCGCGCGATGGCCCGGCTGATCTCCGTGCCAGCGTCGATGACGCAGGTGCGAGTCGTCTCATCGAGGCGGAAGGAGGCATCGAGATGGACGCGGGCGCGACCGTGGAGGCTCTCGACGGCAAGGACGGCAAGGAGAAGAGATTCCTCGACGTCGCCGAGTGGCACGTCCGCGCCGAATTCATAGCGGTAGATTCCGCTGGAAACCGCGCCGGGTTCCGCCATCGTTCTCAACGCCTCCCTCTCCTGACCTACAGCGAGCGCCTGCGAAATGTCCGACGATCGCCGAGGTACTCCCCGATCCCAGCCGCTTCTAGAGCGGTCCCCAGGGCCTTCCTTCGCTCGTCGAAGGTCGAGCGCGAGATGCCCAGCTGCCGTGCCGCCTCCGCGCGCGGGATGTCTGCGGCCAAGACGTCGAGCACGAGCCTGAGCGCGTCAGGGAGGGCATCCCTCATCCGTGCGAGGTCGAGGGCGAGGGATCTTACGTCGTCGGGTCTCGGGCCCCCGCGAGTCAGCCGGAGGTATTCCTCGGCGTCGAATACTTCCCCGCGCTCTTCGGGGTGCCCGTCGTCGAGAGCTACAGGATCTTGAAGCGACCCTCCTAGCAGGCGATGATCGCGACAGGCGGCCCTCTCGAAGGCGATCATGTTGCGCACTCGGTTGCGGAGTGCGGGGGCGAATAGTGCCCCTTTCGATCCCCGGGCGGGATCGTGCTTCTTGAGGATCTCCAGAGCCGCCGGGATGATTCGCTGCTCCAGATCCTCGAGGTCCGATCCAGCGCACCATTCCTGTCCTACCAGGTTTTTCGCAACGGTCCTTGCATACTTGACTGCAAATTGGTCAACCCCGTCATACCGATTCCGTGAGCGGCGTCGCAACAGACCCAGCCCTCACGGCCGGGCCTGTTGCGCCTCGCAAGACCGGGTGGTGGCCTGTTGCGCCTGTGGTTGGTTGTTACCCTGTGATCAAGCGTCCCTCGTGGACGCGGTCCCTTCGGATTACCGTGCGTTTCTTACAACGCCCGCACTTCACCAAGACGTCTGCTTCCACTTCGTACTCCGTGTCGTACTTCCCCAAGATCGCGATCACACACCCGCGTATGCGGGCCACAGGCAGCCTGCACTTCCAGCAGAGACAGAGTCCCTCGAGCGAGACGAGCGGGTCTCTGTTCTGACCGGGGGAATGAGAATGGCCTCGCGAGACGTTCACGAGGCCATTGGTACGGCGTAGAGTGATGCGCCGGCAAGTCCGGCGGGTCGAATAGGTTAGGGCAATCGCGGCGTGCTATGACATGATTCTCCCAAGAATTCCTCGGAGGAGGCCGTCATCGACTGCCGGCTTACCCCTGCCACCAGCACCGGATAGCTTCCGTGAGCTCGACACCGTGCTTGTACTTGTCCAACATCCCTCGCTCATCCGTCTTTCCGATGAACTCCCCTGGGAAGTAGGCTCGCAGGTGCATTCCAACGAGGCGAAGAACGCGTGACCTTGGGAGAGGGGCGCGGCCGTTTCGGCGAAGACCAAGCTCGATCACGTCGGTCATGAGCCGCGCTACCAAGCTGGCGCCTGCGTAACCCTTGACACCGGCCGGCTTGGGCGAGTCCGGCATGCTCCACGCCATCATTCTCTCGACGTCCCAGTCGAGCTCGTCGGACCGTCCCTCCTCGACGAGCTTCGCGAGCTTTCCGGGATGGTTACATAGGAGTTCGAACATAGGTTTCAGCACACCATCGTGAGGATCCGGACCAAGCCCATCTGGGTCCACCTCGTCAGCTGCGAGTTCGATCAGGGATAAGGCGTCGCGGAACAGGGCCGAGCGGCGGTGAAGCCTCTGCTGGCGTAGCCGGCCGGTTAGAGACCTTATCTCTTCGAGTTCGGCCTGTTGCTGGCGGCGAAGCATGATCATGGCCTCGAAGTCCATTCGGTTGGGGTGGCCCAGCAGGACGTCCTCCATGCCACTCCGGATCAGTTCGAGCAACCGGTGATGCACTTCCGGGTCGCCCAGGAGGTTGCTGACTCTTCTAAAGAGCCCCTCCCTCTCTGTCCGCTTGGCCTCCGCCAATGCGGTCCACTCCTCGCGGAGCGCATCCTCTAGCCAGCGGAACATCGCGTCCGGATCCTGTCTTGGCGAAGGGCCCCGAATAAGGCGCCGGGGTTCGTTGTCGTACACGACGAGCATGCCGTGGCGCCTTCCATCCTCAGGGGCATCGACTGAGCCAACCGCTCGCTCGGGGTGGGTCGCCTTGATCGCCCAGCGCTCTATGGAGACGACGTCCGGCTCCTTTTCAGCTGGCCTCGCGGTCTCCGGACGAATCGCCTCGTCTTCCTGTAGGTGAAGACCAGGAGGCAATCTCGATGGACGAACCGGCCACTTCAGCGCCTCTTCCAAGAGCGACGGCGACGACACGGGCGGGTACCAACGGAGACCTCGCGTCTCTATTCGCCGCCGGTGTTCTGCGTCTGCTGGGCGCTTTCCCACACCATCCTGCCGCATCTCGCGACGACGTGCCCCTTTGCGGCGTTCCAAGATTCCCCTCCTTTTCGTCGAATCGAGTGGATGTGATCCCCCGAAGAGAGCGTTCATCGTCTCGCGGGGCAAGGCGAACTCCAGCCGCCCGCAAGGAGGATACGCGATGAGCGCGAAGGGGAAGTCAAAGAAGCCGGTGGCCGAGGGCGCGAAGGTCGAGAGCGCCGCGCCGGCGAAGGAGAGCACGAAGAAGCCGCGCCTGCGCGGCAGGGCGAGGGCGGAGGTCGTGGTCAACGGACCGCAGTCGGGCAAGCCGCCGACGCTCTCAGCGGGCACGGTGCTGACGCGCACGTACAAGGGCAAGCGAATCGCGGTGAAGGTCCTCGGCCCGAAGCAGTTCGAGTACCAGGAGAAGATTTACACGAGCCTCTCGGCGCTGGCGAACGCAATCACGGGCGGGCATCACTCTGGCAACGCGTGGTTCGGCTTGAAGCCCCGCGCCCAGAAGGCGAAGGCGAAGAAATGACCGACGCCAACCGGGAGTACCAGCGGATCCAGAAGGAGTGCCGGGCTGCTCTGGCCCGGCTCTCCGGCGTGCTCGACGGGCACGCGGGGCGGCGGGCAGCGAGGCCCGAGTACTGGACGTTCGTCGGGGATCTGAAACGGGCACGATTTGACCTCCTCACCGTGGCCGCGAACCTGGGCGACGAGGAGGCCCGGGAGATCCTCCACGCGGAAGGGGACTCCCGATGACCGCGCCGACTCGCAACCTCGCCGCGGCCTGGCTCGAAGCAAAGAAGCGGGCGAGCGCCGCATACGAGGCCGCTGACGCGCTCGCGATGGTCGAGCACGAGACGACGGCCGACCTGCTCCGAAAGAAGGAGGACTTCATCAGGACCGCCGCGACCCTGGCGAACCGACTGCTCGACTGCATGGAGCGGGTCGAGAGCGCGCCGCTGGACCACCACACGCTCAACACGCTCGGCGAGGTCCAGAACACCGGGCATGATCTGGATCGCCTCTGCGCCGAGATCGGAGCGCTCAGGGACGTGATCAAGGGGATCGCGAGCGCGAAGAAAGCAGGTGAGCGATGAAACCGACCAGCGACATGAAGCCGTGGTACCGGCACTCGAGGCAGGCGCTGGCGGAGGTGCCGTTCACGCACGGTGCGCGCAGGGCCTTCGGGCAGCCCGTGGCCGAGAGGGTCCCCGGCGCGACGACGTACATCGCACGGGAGGACGAGCACACGGGCGTGGTCGCGTTCGTCCGCTACGAGTGGGACCCGCACGCCCCGACGTGGGCCAAGCCGCTGGCCACGGGGCGGCTGGCCGCCGAGCCTTGCGGCGTGGCGTGGAGGCCGTGCGTCGTGTGGCCCTTCGAGGTGGTCGCGTGAGCGCGCGGGTGACGGCCAGGGACCTGGCTGGCGGGAAGATCGCGAAGGTCCTCGACGCGGACGGGCTGGCCATCCTGATCGTGGAGAAGGGAGGGGTCGTCTACCAGGTCGAGGCGTGGTCCGACGAAGAGGGAAACGCGGCGGGCCACTTGGACGTGTCCGTCATCGAGGGCGCGACGTCGGGGATGCAGATCCGGCTCGCGGGGCCCGAGGAGAAGGCGGGCTGATGGCGGTCGCGGCTCCGATACGGCGGGCGGGGAACGGACGCGGAAACGGCCACGGGACGCCCGTGTCCGGCCCGTCCGTCGTGAGGGCCGCGATCTACACGAGGCAGAGCGTCACCGAGAATGGCGGGAGCGAGTCCACGTCGATCGAGACGCAGCGCGAGGCGGCCGAGTCGTACGTCAAGAGCCAGGCCGCCGAGGGCTGGACCGCCATTCCCGAGCGGTACGATGACCCCGGCGTCTCGGGCGGCACGACGGAGCGGCCGGCGCTCAAGAGGCTTCTCGCCGACATCGAGGCCGGCCGGGTCGACGCGGTCCTCTGCTACAAGGTCGACCGCCTGAGCCGGTCGCTCGTCGACTTCGTGAACCTGGTCGACTTCTTCGACCGCCGGGCCGTGCGGTTCGTGAGCGTGACCCAGGCCTTCGACTCCCGCTCTTCCCTTGGCCGGCTCTCCCTCGGGATCATGATGACGTTCGCCGAGTACGAGCGCGCCCTGATCCGGGAGCGCACGAAGGACGCGATGGGCGCCGCTCGCCGGAAGGGCCGGTTCGTGGGCGGCTTCCTCCCGCTCGGCTTCGACATCGCGCCCGAGGGAGGCCGGGTGGTCGTGAACGAGGTCGAGGCGATCACGGTCCGCGAGATCTTCCGCGTCTACCTGGAGGTCGGCGGCCTTCTCGAGACCGCCCGCGTGCTCAACGAGAAGGGCGTGAAGACGAAGTCCTGGGTCACGGCCACGGGGAAGCGCCGTGGCGGGAAGCCGTGGGACAAGGGGGTGCTCCATCGGCTGCTCACGTCGCCGACCGTGATCGGGAAGATCGTCTACGGCGGCGAGTCGTACGACGCGGAGCACGAGGGGATTGTACCGCTCCGCCTGTGGCAGGAGGTCCAAGCCCGGCTCGCCGAGAACGGTGGCCCGCACACGACGGCCACGCGGTACCGGTCGAACGCCCTCCTGGCCGGGCTCCTGTTCTGCGGGGCGTGCGGGAGCGCGATGACCCCGAGTTGCTGCCGCAAGGGCCCGCGCGTGTACCGCTACTACCGGTGCTCCCGCGCCCTGAAGATGGGCCGCGCCGCGTGTCCGTCAAAGCACATCTCGGCCCCCGCCATCGAGGCCCAGGTCGTCGCGGAGATAGCGAAGCGGGCGAACGACCCGCGCGTGATCGAGGCCATCGCCCTCGCCGCCAAGGAGCAACTCGCCGAGAAGCGCCGAGCGTTGAACGCCGAGAAACGGGCCATCGACCGGGCCATTCGGGAAGCGGCCAAGGAGCGGGCTGAGACGACCCTCGATCGCCTCCCCGCTCTGGACCGCCGTGTCAGCGAGCACGAGGCGCGCCTGGCCGCGATCAAGGAGGAGGCCGACTCCCTGGCCGCCATGGAAGTCGACCCGGACCACGTCGCCCGGACCGTGGCCGACTTCCCCACCCTGTGGGCCGCGCTTCTCCCGAGGGAGAGGAGAAGGGTGGTCGAGATGGTCGTCGAGCGGACCGCGGTGAGCGGAGCCGCGCGGATCCAGATCAGTCTGCGATAAGGCTCAACTGACGCGTACGCGTCGACCCCGGCTCCCATCGGTAGGGCACCTTGACGGCGACGCCGATCAAATCAGCCGATACACGATCCCGCACCTTGCTCCGGTCGCTCACGCGGTGGGCGATCTCGATAACGCGTTCGTCCGTCCAGCAGAGGAGGCGCGACAGCCGGGCAAGAATTTCGGACTCAGCGTGGCCACTTCTGATGTGCCAGGTATTGTTCGCGATGTCGCGGGTAAAGGAAAAGGCGACGGTGTCCAGCGTGTTTGTCTTCACGAGGGAAGCGTGCTCCTTGGCGCGGCGGTAGGCTGGCTCGCCCCGCTTCCGAAAGATGACGACGCCCATCGTCCTCTCCGGTTCTAGCCGATCACGCCCATAGCAGCGGACCACGAGATTCCCAAAGAACGAGAACTCGTCATCTCGCTCTGAGCGCTCGCTCGGGGAGCCCACGATCGCCCGCGTGATCCAGGCCTCGACCGGGGTCGTGGGCTTCCAGTCGTGTGAGACCTGCCAGAGCCCTGCGACGCACCGGCCGGGGGAGACCGTGGCCGCTGCTCTCTTGCTTGCGGCCTCTACCCAGTCCCGCCCCGCCCCCTCAGGTATGCGGACCATGACGAGTCCCACCTGCAGTGGCTTCATCGTTTCCTCGTGGCGAGGCCCGCGCCATGCCGGGTCCGCCCCCGCGACTGCCCCGGGACGAATTCACTCGCCGGGACAGTCGAGATACGGAGTTGTTTGGGACGGACCATCGAAAGTTGGCCGAAGCGTCTTCGCGCGCATTGGATGTACTTCGGCTCGATGTCAAACCCCAGGGCGATTCTGCTCAAGTCGAATGCGGCTTTCGTTGTCGCCCCCCCACCGAGAAACGGATCCATCACAACGTCTCCCTCAGCAGTGAGCATTCGGATCAACCGATGAGGGAGGTCTTCCGGGAAGGGTGCCGGATGAGGAACCTGCCCCGGGGGGACCGGAGCAAGATCCCAGGTCGGTGCCCACCACTCGGGCGGCACATCCGTGTTCAGCGACCGCATGGGCCCGGGCTTCCTCACGACGATGATGTGCTCGGTGAGGATGTTCGGGTACCAGTAGCCCGGCAGGCGATGCTTGATCACGGAGCCCGCCCGCTTCACTCCCGCCGTGACCTTGTTCCAGATGATCGCTCGGATGAACTCCCAGGATTCGTCTGAGGTTTCCAGGTCTGCCATGATGTCCTGGGGAAGCGGAAAGTGATACCCGTTCATCAGGACGGTGCCGACGTTGACCGCGAGGTAGCCGCCCGGCATCAGCATCCGGTGGCAGGAAGCCCAGACTCGGCGAAGCATCGGAAGGTATTCGTCGTCGTACGAAACGGACTCCCGGAGCCGATAATTCGAAGTCGGATCAACGACGTGGGCGGAGTAGGAGATAGCGTTGTGGTAGGGGGGGGAGGTCACGGCAAGCGCGACCCGACCGACGAATGCGGGGGCCAGTTCCGGCGCCTGAGCGCTGTCACCCAGGATCAAGCAAATGCGGGTCCGAGCGACCTCTGACTCAGTCGATGTGGCGCGCATGTCGTCCTCTCTGGTGGACCACGCAGGCAACTACCGTGCCCCTCTCGGCCACATTCTAGGCTCGCCGGTCCGCTGAAGTCCAGGTTCCCGACGCGTCAGCCCTCTTGAGCCGATTTCGAAGATGCGGACAAGCCCGCTATCTCTAGTCTGTTGACCTGTAGTCTGCGGCGGATTCACTCTCTCCCCTATGAGCAGAGACCGGCGCCTCGCCCGTCGGTTCGGGACTATCGTCCGTCAACATCGCGCGCGACGCGGTTTTTCCCAGGAGGTCCTCGCCGAGCGAACCGGGCTCCACCGCACCTACATCGGGCACATCGAGCGCGGAGAGAAGACCGTCACTATCGCGACGGCCGCTCGGCTGGCACGGGGGCTCGGACTCTCCCTCGCCGAGATCTTCGCCGAGGTTGAGGGCCGAAGAGCGGCACGCCGGCAGGGGAAGCGCCTCTCGTGACCGCGACGCCACAAGCCGAGGCGAGGGCGATCACAGACGTTCTCCGGCGAAAGATTCCCGGCAAGATCGACGGAAAGGCTGCGATCCTGGAACTCAAGGAAGCCGACTACCACTGGCGGCAGATGGAGTGGATCGGCTGGTACTTCGAGTTCACGGCCTTCACCGCACTCGCGAAAGAGATCGGAGGGCGCCGCGGGCCATCGTTCGGACGGACAGGCTTCGACTATTGCCGGGACTTCGTGTGGGACTTGAAGGCGCACCCAACCACCACAGGCGAAGGCAAACCTTCGAATCGGGCCGTCCTCAACGACAAGGAGGCAATCGAAACCTGCGTGGCCGAACACGGTGGCGTCGGCTTCATCATCGCGCAGGGTCCCGCAGAGTACGACACGACCGGGTCTTTCAAGAGATGGCACGACGGTTTGAAAGGCGGAGTGTCCCGATACGAGAAGGAACGGGTGGCTCGTGGCGCTCCGAGCCGGAAGAGGAAGATTTCATTCCGGATCGAGACCTTCGAGGCTCTCTATTTTCGGTCGCGGGCGGACCTGGCGCGTGGGGAGAAAGAGGGCTGGCTCCTCCGGTTCCAGGAAGGGATGCGCAACGCCAACGGGTCGCCACGAAGGGCAAAGTACATGGTCGACACGACGAGGATTCCTGACTGGGTTTGCCCTATCCGTTGAACTGCCCCCGGATGAATGCAGGCCCGGGGCCCACATCGGAGTGCTGACATGCGCGTCGGACGAAACGATCCCTGCCCGTGCGGCAGCGGGAAGAAGTACAAGAGGTGCTGCCTGAAGGACGGGCCGGACGAGATGGATCAACTCGTCTCGCTCCTCCGGGCCGGCCAGAGGGACGTCGAATCACGGATGGCCGAGTTCGCCGCAGAGATGTTCGGGCGAGAAGTTCCCTCGGGTGCGCGGGCGGCCTTTGCGCTCGGCACGGAAAGTCTCGCTGACGACGCCAACTAGGGCCAGCTGTTCGACCCATGGGTGCTCTACGAGTGGCGGCCGAAGGAGGCCGAACTTCCGGACTCCGTGAAACGCTTCGCCGGACAGACCATCGCCCAAGCATTCCTGGCCGAACGAGGCGACACGCTGCATGAGGCCGCGCGCGGCTTGATCGCGGCGATCGCGTCCGAGCCGTGCAGTTTCTACGAGGTGATCGAGACGGTCCCCGGAAGGGCCATCAGACTTCGCGATGTTCTGCGCGAGAGAGATCTCGACGTTGTGGAGAGGACGGCCTCCCGCATCTTGCAGCGCGGGGACATCCTGTTCGCGCGTGCGGTTCCGTTCAAGGGCTGCGCGCTTCTGGTGGGGTCGGGAGAGATCGTCCTGCCGCCCACGACGAAGGACCTCTTGTTCAAGATCCGCAAGTCGCTGCGGGACGAACTTGGCGGGCTTGATTCCAAGCATCTTCTCGCCTTCTCGGACGAGTTGCGGCGAGTCTATTCCCGGATTCGCCGCCACGTCGTGGAGCCTCCGCAGATGAAACTTGCGAACACGGACGGCGACCCGATCGAACCGCACACGCTGACGTACGTGGTCCCATCGGCCGATGCGGCCTTCGAGGCCCTCAAGCCTCTGGCCGTCGGCGTGAGCGACGAGGATCTCTCGAGCGAGGCCGTGCGTGACGCCCAGGGCCGCCTCGTGAAGATCGAGTTCCCCTGGTTGAAGCCCGGCAACAAGATGAACAAGGGCTGGGACAACACGATTCTCGGTAACATCCGGATCGACGGGACCACGCTCACGATCGACGTGAACTCCGTCAAGCGGGCCATGAGAATCGGAAAGGAAGTCATCCAGCGACTCGGCAACCAAGTCGAGGAACCCGTCGTGACCGTGAAGCCCGCGGACGAGTTGTTACGGGCTGCCCGTGAGAAACGCGGAAGTCGCCGAAGAGCGAAGACCGACACGGAGTCGGCCCGGCTCTATGCGAGCCCCGAGGTCCGCGAAGCGCTACGAGACCTCATGGAAAAGCATTGGGACGGCTGGATCCACGAGAAGATCCCGGCGCTCGGCGGGAAGACGCCGCTCCAGGCCGTGAAGGACCCCGAGGGTCGCGAGATGGTCGAGGCGCTCTTGATCGAAGCGGAACGGTGCGAGGAGCGCCGACCTGCTCACGAGCCGCGTTACGATGTCGACCGCGTGCGAATCCGACTCGGGCTACCGGCTCGCGGGAAGGTCGTGTCGATCGATCGGCTCGAAAGCTGAGGCCACCCCCCACTCCACCCCGCCCGCGAGGCCGAGGGCCGGGATGGATCCATGGGCGGAGAGGCGACCACCAGCCCGTGGCCTCGCGACTCAGAATCGACGGCCACTCACGGCTGCGCTTCCGTTGCCGGCCCCGCCTCGACATACCGACCGCTCTGATCGTATGAGCCGAACCAAGTGATCGCGTCTGGACGAAATGGCCCTGAATCGAAGCCGGGATGGTCAACTCGATGGCGGAAGAGCGTCAGGTGCGCGAGCAGGAATCGCAGAAATGCGTCGAGAGTGTTTTCGCCGTGCTCCATGAAAGTTAACCCGAGTCGAGTTCCGGGGATCTGCAGCCCTGGCCCGAGCATGGCCGGCCTCACCCCAAAACTCGGGATGTCCGACGCTGCCACTATTAGGCCGCGATCGAGCAAGACCACCGCGTTGCAGGACAACTCCGGACGTACCTGCCCGCGCATTTCTCTTGTCCACCGGTCAATCAACGCTTGAGGCTTCGCCTCCGACGAAAACGCGAAGATTGCCCCGAAGGTCGCGTATTGAGCAGCGTACCCGTCCTCGCTTGTAAGCCGAGTCTTTGCGAGACGTTTCACATCATGGATCTTGGAGAGAGCTTCTCCGAACAATGATGTGGTCAAAGTGAATTTGACCTCAACCACGGCGGCAGCGTTGTCGCTTGGAATGATCATCCCTCGTTCAGAGGTTCGGTAGACCGGGCAATTGAAGGCATCGTACACGATCACGTCTGTTTGCGGAGATACCACGTCGCGGCTGTCGATGATGAAGCCGCCGGTCACTCCGTACCGCCTCGGCAAGTGATAGGAGAGGAACTCTCGAAGAATCGCTTCTCCCTCGCCCCCGGCCTCGCCACGATGCGGCACGTTGTTTCGCGCGTCGTCGAATGCTGCCCGCATCTTCCTCGCGGCGTCCCTGAAGATGCTCTCTCTTGTTGGAGGCTCCATCGAACGCCCTCAGCTACAACTCTGGTCGCCCGCGTATCCCGTCACGAATAGAGCCCGAACGAGTGCCCCCCCCCCCGCCGTCCGGTCCTCGCCTGGTCGGGCCGGTGGGGGGGGTACACGATCGCCGGGCGCCGCTGTCCGCTTTTCACCGGACCACGGCGTCCCGTTTTCATCGAGATCACCACCCATCCCCCCCCCGCCGTCCGGTTCTCGGCGGGGCATCTCGCGACCATGGGGCCCGAGGTGCGTCGCTCGCTGACGCACCTACCGTCGAGCCGTCCCGCCGCATGGACCGCCAGCCTCCTTCGAGACCTGGAGCATATTGTACTTGATCCATCCCCAACTGTTCGGAGGCGGGAACCCGGACTGCGCGGACTGCGCTGCCGCGGCGCACTGAGTCCCATCTTCCCCGTCGCGGTGGAGCAAGATCCGGTACGTCATCCTGTCCCCTGCGAGGGTATCCGCCGAGAAGTTGAAGAGCTGCGGGTCTCCGAAGTTCATGTAGAACACGGTCGCGTCCGTCCCGGGGAATGGCCCCACCACACCCATGTCGCAACAGCGCACCGCGATCTGCTTGAGGCCGGACGACCCGCCGGCCTTCCCCGGGATGTCCTGAGCCGAATCGTAATCCATGGCGATCCAGAGCGTGTCGACTCGCGAGTCGCCGAGGAGTTCTTTCGCCGCGCAGACTTCTTCCTCTCGCGACAGGTGCCCCGGCATGCCTTGATTGCCCGAGTCGATCGGACTGAACTCGAATACGTAGGCCGTGTCGAGCGTCGCCAAATAGCCGTCGAGGTCCCGGAGACGGAATGCGGTCATCAGATTCTCGAGCACATTCTCCGGGCTGTCCGGGGGTCGGTAGGGAGACTCGACGGATGGACCCTCGCTGTTATCGCCACAGCCCACGAGGATCGAGACGCTCAGCAGGACCATGAACGCGCCGCGAATCGCCCTCCATGCTTGCTCACAGCGGAGGGTGCACCCACGACGCTCGGCTCCGATGTTGTCCATGCCCATTCCTGGGAGCGATCTCACGGCACGCCACGGTACCATGCCCGCGCCAACCGTCGCCCGGGCGTGTCGCTCACCCTTCACCCCCCCCGCCGTCCGGTTCTCGCCGGGGCGGAAGGGAGGGGCGGGGGGAGAACACGAACGATCGCCGGACATCGCTGTCCGCATTTCGCCGAACGACCGTGTCCTCATCTGAACGAAACCGCTCCGCGGTAGCCGTCGCGAGCGCTCTCTAGTCCCATATTCGACCGCTACTTGCTGGGTTCTTCGCGCTTTCTGGAGCCCATCCAGCGCCTTGGCGCGTCCCTTCAGGGCCCGG
>Ga0247727_10005238_pt1 | contig 26586 bp, 25 predicted proteins | sample WisWelCaveWW1625_FD_202498 | JGI IMG/M metagenome (GOLD analysis project Ga0247727, IMG submission 202498) | Biofilm microbial communities from Wishing Well Cave, Virginia, United States - WW16-25 | ecosystem: Environmental > Aquatic > Deep subsurface > Groundwater > Cave microbial mat | place...
GGGTCAGTTGAGTGGCACATCTTGCCACTCAACTTCTTTTAGAAGCCGAAATAGTAATCCCTAGAATTTACCTCCAACGCACCTACGCCTGATGGGTTGGTACGTGCCATGAGTTCTTCGGAGTCACTCTTGCCATCACCGTCCGTATCGCTCTTTTGGGGATCGGTTCCAAAATGAGCCTCAAGCGTGTCGGAGATACCGTCTTTGTCCGCGTCTATTTTGGATTGAGTCACTGCTTCTTGAGAAAGAATCTTGCTTGTCGCCGTATTCTTCCCTTCCACAAATTTCTCGGTGATTTTTTTCGAGATCATCGTCTGGCTATCTACGGCGTCAAAGAAGGCAACATTATTCTCGCGAAACGGAGGGAGTTTAATCGCATACGTCAGCGCATAGTCGTTTTTCGCGATCGTGTATCCGAAAGACCCACCACCAAACACATCTTGAGGAACAGCGTCCATGATCTTGCGGAGTCCGTAGCGTTCTTTGGTATAGGAAAACGATGGCGTGGTAGTGGTGAAGTGATGCTTTGCATCAATGTCGTTTGCGGTAGAGAGAAGGTCGGCGAGATTCTCTGGGTAGCGCCCCGCAAGCGTTTTGTACGTTTCAAGGGCGGAACGGATCTTCTGTATCCCTGTGTTTTGTTTGTGAAACGCAAATCGTTCTTTACTTACTCCCGCAAGCAGTGCTTGCGCATCGTCGAAGCTCAAGGTTTCTGCGGGCGCAGTAATGGCGGGAGGGTTATTGATGTCCGTGAGGTCGATTGCCGCCGACAGCACGAACTGCTTATCCTTTAATTTTGTTGCCGCGTTGTCCGGTACAAGGCGGAATTGATAGGTGATGCTCGCAGGATACCCGGTTTTTGCGTCAGTCAACACGTTGAGCGATCCGTTCGCTTTGAAGTAATTGAACACGCTTTGGAATGCGGAAGTTTGCATGTAATCCACTGTTTTCTGGTCCAATGCAATGAGCGTATTTGTTCCATATGTGGACGCGAAGGTATCCGCAAGTCGCTTATAGAATGATGCTATTTTCTCTTGATTCATCGCAAGGCGGTAGCGATATACCTCTCTTCCTTCGTATTGTTCTTTCTCTCCGCCTGTTGCCACAAATGCTTTTTCTTCTTCGGCGATCTGGAAGAATTGCTTGAGTTGGGCAAGCGATGCTGCAGTACGCTCTTCACTCGTCGTTGCAAACGAAAGAGATTCCCCGCTTAAGAGCGAGCCCCACGCACCCGAAGCAGACACAATGTCATCTTGCGTAATTTTCACCCATTTTCCTTTGATCGCGCTGGGATCAAAAAAGAAAGAGGGGAATTTATTGAGTCGTACGTAATACATGCCATCTTTGCGCGTGAATTCTGCGTCGGCGCTACCCGCAAAATCTCCCGCGGCGAACGTGGCAGAGCCCTGGAATCGAGTATCCACATTTTGACCGGTTTGACCCGTGGCGGCTCCCGAGAGTGCAAGTAAAAATGAAAAGTCGCCCGGGAGATAGTTTAAGTAACTGTTTTGCGCCTCAAGCACGTCTACGAGCATAGGGCGTTGGGGGCGGGGGGTGAAGTAGTAATAGGACCCCAGAGATTGCTTGTTGAACACCAACCACTTTGGATTTGTATCGTTTATGAGCGGCGTGGAACTTGCGCGTGCTGCCCCCTGGAATCTGTCGCTATAGCTCATAATGGCATCAATTGCCTCCTGAGTTTCAAGCGTTACGGCGAGCGTAAAGTTGGTTTTGTTTGAAGAGGGTGCATAGGTATACGCGGTTTTTGTATTTGGATCAACCGGCACGGTTCTCCCGCTTGCTTTTGGGAATACATCGGCAAGCGTGTTAGGGTAAAGATTCTTGTGCGAAGATGCATAGACTCCCAGTCCGTTCTTGATGGCGGAAATATCGTTAAACCTTTGCGCATCCCTGTCGTAAAGTGGTTGCCGTTCCGCAAGTTCCGGTATTTCTATAGAAAGAGGTGCGGCATCGGCATCCCGCTGGGTGCCCGCGAGCGAGAATGAGACCTTATAGGACACGGATTTGATCTCCAGCGTTTTAGGGAGAAGCTTCGCGAGAAGTTCCGATGGCTCATAGTATGTTCCCGAGGAAAGGAAGGGGATGGAGATCCAACCCTGCATATAGGCATATCCCGTGCTGCCCCCGACGAGTAACACTATGACCACAATAACGAGCGGCATAACCCATCGGCGTCCGGATTTTTGCGCAATCGGTTTCATGCTTGTGAGATCGGTAGTTTGCGCGGCGAGCCTGGAAAGTACGGCAGGAGTGCTCGCGGGACGGGTTGGTGTTGCACTTCCCGCATTCGACACAACGAACGTTTGTGGAGCCGCGGGTTTCGCGGTCGTCGCCTGTGGTGCGTTCTCGGCAGGTGTGCCGCCCTTCAGCGTTGTGAATCCCTCCGTTACGTCCTGTGGATTCCAACCGGCGGCGATAAGCGCTTTTGTAAGATCGTCTTCTTTATAACCACTCTTCAGAGAATTTTCTAAATACGCGAGAAGTTCTTTGGTGACCATATATGTATTATACCACCCAGGGTTCTTTGGGTGTACACAAAGTGACGGAACAGCCGACTACTCTACGATGATCGATGCTTTAAGAGAAGTATAGACGTCCGAGTACAGATCATATATGCCTGAAGAAAGTCCAAGCGTGTTGTATGTTTCCGATGCTCCGGGAGCGAGTGTGAATGTGCGAAGACTCGAGAAATAGAACGTATATGCAATTGTATCTTTGTTCGTGAATATCAACTGCTGTCCCCTCGCGATGCGCACAGAGGTTGGGTCGAATACGAATTTATTGAGCGAGATCGTGTGAGTTGTTGCCTTTGCTTGACTTGCATATATCACCGAAAATGCAGGGCTATCAACTGAGGCAATAGGTCCGTCAAATGTTGCGCGAATTACGTAGGAACCGACCGGGACTGCCGTACGGGTCGGGTTCGTCCGGCCGAGCGAGATATTTTGTGTATCCCACTGCATAGAGGTTTGGCGGGTGCTCAAGGAGGGCGTGATTACTCCCACGACTTTCTTGGTGCTCGCGTCTAAGAGAGAAAGATATCCCCCGAGTCCCGCTTCTCTGCTCCACTTGATCTCATGGAGTTCTCCCTGGATCCACTGTGCACCATTTGTAGGAGCAAGAAATGCAATTCCCGAGGACGGTTTTGGGGTGGTGCTCTGCGTCCCGCCGGTTGGTTTCGCAGTTGTTGTCCCTCCGGTCGTGGATTTTGAAGTGGTGCTACCCCCCTTTGCGGGAGTGGTTGGGGTGGTTCCGCCAGTGGTATTCTCTGGTGCGGTGGGGGCGCTTGTATTGCGCGCGAGAAGGACGATCACTGCAACCGCGAGCACTGCGACTGCGATCAGTAATATTTTGTTGGTTTTCATGTATATAAGTATAGCATCTTGGTTGGATGCGAAACGACAAAAAGGAGCGGAGCGCGAGTGCGCTCCGTTAGTGGGCTGTTTTTGGTTGTGGCATGTGGTAGATGTGCCGCATCCATAGTTGCCGCTCGTCTTCGTTGAGGGCGGCTCGGCGCCTCGCTACCGTTTCTTCCAGTGCGGCGAGGAATTTTGGAGCGGTTGCCCCCTTCTTGGAAACGGGGATCCTCCACTCGCGTCCGCATTCGGGACACTTGGCGAGGAGCAATGTATCGCTCACGGCCTCGTAGGGGATCCTCTTGATGCCGCAGGGGATGCAGTGTGCGGTGAGGACGCTCACGATTCTATCTCCACGGCGATAAAGGAGTTCTTCCATTCGGGTCTGCACTTACACTCTGCACACACATGCTCCAGGGAGACTCCCAGGATCATGGTGGGTGGGTTCGTGCATCCGTACTTATCCCTGCCGGCGCACGACTCGGGCACGTCGGGGCTTTTCATGCCTGCGGTGTTGATTGACACGGACATAGTCGCTTCCTCCACGGGGTCGGTTCTAGTTTGTTTGTATCACGTGGGCTTGCGGTGTCAAACTACAAGGGAGTACAGTGCGCAAAGTTTTAAAACGAAACGGCGACCTCCAAATTGGCAGGTCGCCGCAATGCGACACTCAGTGAATAGTTTGCCGCGTTTTGCCCTCCGCACCCCACTCATCTCCCGAGGGAGACGCATGCGCGAGCTTCTCCATCTCCTCGCACGCGATGTTGACGAGAGCCATCTGGACTATCCCAGCGAGCGGTGCGTCATCGTCGTGATGGGGCAGAGACGAGTCATGGACTTGCTGCCGTACGACGGGGAGTTCGTCGGAGGGGATGTACCCGAGTTGCACACCCTCTTCAACGAACCTGAGTCCGGTTTCCTTTGAACAGAATTCCGGACTTCTCTTCTGGTCTGCGGTCACAATGCACCCGTGTTGGCGGCACTCGCAGAGCCTCAAGTATGCCGTGGATGGGAACACCAACCCCTTCGTCATTTTGAATCCCTCGTTATATAGGAGAATTCGGAATAAGGACGGTCTTGCTACTATTTTTAGTATAAATCTATTGCAGACAATTGTCAATATTTTCTCGTGGACATATATTACGACGCAAAAACAAAACACCATCTCCCGCGAGATGGTGTTTTTGAATCCACGCGCAAGTTACCAAGACACAAGCACTAGCGCCGTAACAAAGAGTGATACGAGCTGATAGGAAATGTTAAAACCAAAAAGTTTCCAAGATTTTCCTTCCCACAGGACGGAATTCGCGAGCATGGGCACCACGAATCCGAGCCATGGCCAGAATGCGAGTGTGAATGCTCCCGTCACCCCTTCCGGGTTCCATGTGTTGCCAAAGAGGGAAAGCACGAATGTCATGAGAAGCGTATTCACAAATCCAAGAAGCATCGCTTGCGCAGGCGTGAGAGGCATGCGCTTCATTTCTTCGTGCGTGATGCCTGCGAGTTTCATCCAGTGTTTCCCGAAGAGCGGTCCGTGCCAAACGGCCCCCACGATGAAATTGACGATCGCGGCGACGAGAATGGCTGCGTAGTTCAGAGAAAGTTCCATATAAAATGTTTTTATTTTTTGACCTTTAGGACATTATAACAGAAAGAATATAACGAGAAGTTTGGGTGCGTATCTAAAAATGACAAAGCCCCGTGCGCGGTGGCTTCGCCTGGTGGATCTTGATGCACTGCTCGCAAGTTGCATCTTGTGGATCCCAGACGCGGACATGACCCTCCGGCCAGTTCTCCGGGGGCTTTTTCGAGAACCCACAGAGAACCTTTCCGGCGTGATGGACGTGTTTCGTCTCTTGCAGCTCCTTCGAGTCAGCCATCTATCCCTCCTTCCGTGTATTCAGGAATCAAACAGCGTGGCAGATATTATATCCTGAATTGAGAAAAATGCAAGGGAAGGGATATCACAGTGTCTTTACGAGGTCGGGTATCGCCTCAAAATCAGAAGTGAGTGCATCTGCTCCGTTGATTTTGTTCGGTGTGTAAAGAATACACTTCATTCCTGCGGCACGCGCCGCGAGGAGATCATTTTCTACGTCGCCGATATACACGCATTCGCCGGGGGGTACGCTAAGCTGGCTTGCGGCAAGAAGCAATGGTTCGGGGTGGGGCTTGTGGTTCTCCGTGTCTTCATACCCAATGGCTATCTTGAAGCAGGGCTTTAGTGTTTCAAGCGGTCCCTCGAACATATATTCCTTCACTCGACTTGTTACTATCGCCAGTGAATATTTCTGGTTCAATGCTTTTACTGTTGAGGCTACTCCCCCCGAAAGCTTTGGGGGTTGCGTATCAAATTTGCCGCCTCGCGCGAGATTCCAGATTTCTTCTATTTTTTTGTCATCATCAAGTTTCGTAACGGATTTAATAGTATCCCACATTGGAGTGTGAAACATTTGTTTATACTCTTCTCGCGTCGGCGGAGCAAATCCGGTTTTGCGGAACAATGCTTCGAAAAACAAAAAGTTCGATTCAAACGAGTCAAGGAGCACGCCGTCGATGTCAAAAAGAACTGCTTTGAGCATGCGACAATACTACTGCAATTTCTCCGGCGACTCAAAAGAGCGTGGAGATGGGCGGACGCTTCGCTATTGAACTGCTCGCGGCGCCCTTCGGGCGGCTGCGCTCCATAGGGCTTCCGCCCTCTGGTCTTCGCTCCGCTCAGGTCACCCCGGCGGGGAAGCCCTGACGCTCTTCCCCGACCCCCTTTCGTGTTCAATCCCGCCAACCCACATCATAGAGCCAACACAAAAGCCACCGCAAGGGTGGCTCTGTGCTGGCTCAGTGGAGATGGGCGGAATTGAACCGCCGTCTAAGAGTGCAGACCGTGAACCGTCTACGAGCGTAGACTGATTAGATCAGACGAAATGATCCAAGGTTTTCGTGAGTCGCATAGGATCATTGGCGACTCCTTAGCCTCCTTATATAAGACCGCGGTTGGCATAAGAGGCACACGCCGTGCGATCCCTGCGTTACGCGAAAGCGAACGCAGGAGCTGCTACCTTGCGGTTGGCAGTTATAAGTTGTGCAGGATTTACGAGGCTGTCGCTCGGCTCGCAAGCTCAGGATGCATCCTTATCGAAACCGGTCATCCCCATTTTCAAATTACATTCGCATTATACCGTGATTTCAAGAAAAAATCAAGTTTATTTTTCCGCGCGCATTTCGCGCGCGTGGGCGCGCTCTTTAAGCGTCGCGCGCTTGTCGTGCGCTTTTTTACTCCTCCCGATGCCAAGCTCAATTTTTACAAGTCCGCGCTTCAAATACGCCGCAAGGGGGACACACGTCACTCCTTTTTCGTGGAGCATCCCCGTGAGGCGCGCGATCTCGCTCTTGTGGAGCAGAAGGCGCCGCGTGCGTTTCGAATCATATTCTTTCGGCGCGTTTTTCGGTTGATATGCGGGAATATCAACTCCCAAGAGCTCCGCGTTCCCATTGCGGGCGAGTACATGGCTTCCCGCAAGATTCATGCGTCCCTCTTTGGCGCTTTTCACCTCAGTTCCCAAGAGTTCAATGCCCGCCTCGAGGGTTTCGCTGATCTTGTAGTCAAACTTTGCGCGCCGATTTTCGGAGAGCATGTGCATGAAGAAATTATACTACGACTCCTATAATTGCCCCTCACGCAATTTTGGTGTATTTTAAAAGAGGAAACACACAAAAGAAAAGGGGCCGGCGAAGGAAAGTCGGCCCGCATGGGGAGGGAAGAACGTGGATGGTGGGAAAGAACGTGGAGAGGAGGATGCGTCTTTTTCAGACGCGGGGAGGAGAAGATCGTTAGCGAGGCCCAGCCGCTTTTATCGGCCCTCCGATAAGGCGTTACTCGAAAAATTTGACTGTGTTTCCGGGTTGGGCGTCGGCTTCGCAATCTTCTTGTGGGGCGGGAGCCATCTCGCGAACGAGAATGGCCTGTACCGAGCTAGGGCGTATGCTTTCCTTCGCCGTTTCTATCTATAGCATAACATTATTACATATTAATGCCACTCATCAGAGATCATATCGCCACAATTTTCAAGAAATGCGTGCCTGATGGCGTATCGATAGAAATTTCCATTCCTGAACGGCCCGAATTTGGTCATTATGCAACTGCACTCGCGCTTCGGCTTGCAAAACAGGAGGGAAAGAATCCCCGCGAAGTTGCTGAGACGTTGAGGCAATCGCTTCTTGCGCGGGCGCCAAAGAATTTTTTCTCACGCATTGAGATCGCGGGACCAGGCTTTTTGAATTTCTGGATTCACCCCGAGGCGATACAAAAAGCTTTTAAAGCGACGCTTGCGAAACGGGCACAATTTGGCAAAGGTTCTCGCGGAGAAAAGCGACCCGTCATCGTGGAATATTCCCAGCCCAATATCGCAAAGAAGATGCACGTAGGGCACCTTCGCACGACGGTCTTGGGTGATGCGCTCGCACGCGTGTATGCGTTTCTGGGCCACCGCGTCATCCGTTGGAATTATTACGGCGACTGGGGTACGCAATTCGGGAAGCTTATTGCCGCATACAAGCTGTGGGGCAATGTGAAGGCAGTGCGTGTGAATCCCATAGAGGAACTTCTTGCGCTTTACGTGCGGTTCCACGATGAGGCAAAAAAGAATCCCGAGCTTGACGAACGTGGACGTGAGGAATTCCAAAAATTGGAATCGGGCGATCGCGAGAATCGTAAGCTATGGCAATGGTTCAAGAAAGAATCCCTTGTGGAATTCAAAAAGATCTACCGACTCCTCGGTGTTGATTTTGATGTGGAGCTCGGCGAGAGCGCATTTGAAAAAGACCTCGCGCCGCTTATTGCGGAGCTTGAACGAAAGGGTATTGCGCGGAAAAGCGAAGGAACGCTCTTGATTCCGCTTGACGAGGCAAGTCTCCCTCCTGCGCTTCTCCGTAAGTCGGACGGGGCGAGTTTGTATCTCACGCGCGACATTGCAAGCCTCCGCTACCGCATAAAGAAATATCGCCCGGAAAAGATCCTCTATGTCGTAGGGAATGAACAATCGCTCCATTTTGCCCAGCTTTTTGCCGTGGCGGGGATAATCGGTCTTTCGAAGAAAACCGAACTGATGCACGTGAAATATGGATTGGTGCTTGCAGAAGGGGGAAAAAAATTTGCCACTCGGGAAGGGCGCGCGGTGTTTTTGGATGAGGTGATTCGGGAAGCGGTCGTGCGCGCACGAGAGATCGTTGAAGAAAAAAATCACTCGCTTTCATCGCGCGAGAAGAACAAGGTAGCAGAAATGGTTGCGGTGGGTGCGTTAAAGTATGCGAATCTTAAGGAATACCGCACGTCGGACATCGTGTTCGATTGGGAGCGGATGCTCGATTTTTCAGGCGACAGCGCGCCCTACCTCCAATATACCCACGCGCGACTCTCGGGTATCCTCCGGAAGGTAAAGTTGCGCGGGCGTGCCGATGTGCGTCACCTCAAGGAGGAACGGGATCTTTTGCTTGTATTGAAGCTCTTTGAATTCCCACGAGTTGTGGAAGAAAGCGCCGCGCATTACACCGCAAATCCACTCGCAACTTACCTGTATGGTCTTGCGGTGCAATTGAATCAGTTCTATGAAATGACGCCGATTATGAAAGACGAGGATGTTGCGCGGCGCAACGCGCGACTTGCCCTGCTCTCATTTGCGCGGGACGTGCTTGCGCGGGGACTTTCGCTTTTGGGCATTACTGCTCCTTTGCGGATGTAACAAAGACATGAAGAAACCAAAAGAAATGAGGCATGACGATCTGATGGAGGGAGCTTTTTCGCTTCCCCAAGCCGAAGAGCGCGTACTTCGGCTTTGGAAAGAGAAGCATATTTTTGAGAAGAGCTTGGCCCTTCGACGGGCTCGGGGCAAAAAACACTTTGTGTTTTTTGAAGGTCCGCCGACCGCGAATGGCCGTCCTGGCATTCACCACGTGCTTGCCCGCGCATTCAAGGATGTGATCTTGCGCTACAAAACGATGCGCGGATTTTACGTGCCCAGGAAAGGTGGGTGGGACACGCACGGGCTCCCCGTGGAGCTTGAGGTAGAAAAAGCGCTGGGATTCACATCAAAAAAAGATATCGAAAAGTTCGGCATCGCGGCATTCAACAAAAAGTGCAAAGAATCCGTCTGGAAATATAAAGACGAGTGGGAACGTCTCACGGAGCGGATGGGCTATTGGCTCGACCTCAAGAACCCCTACATCACCTACGAGAATGACTACATTGAGACATTGTGGTGGATCATCAAAGAAGTTTGGAAGGAAAAATTACTCTACAAGGGCCATCGGGTCGCCCCGTGGTGCCCGCGGTGCGGGACCGCGCTTTCTTCGCACGAAATGGCGCAGGGATACAAAGAAGTGGAAGATAATTCAGTCTATGTGAAGTTCAAACTCAAAGGCGAGAAAACTTTTATTCTTTCTTGGACAACTACCCCATGGACACTACCAGGCAATATTGCTTTAGCTGTTAACCCATCTCTCAAATATAGAAGAGTTCATTTTATAAATGATTTTAAGAATTTTAAGAAAGGAGAAACTTATGTTGCGGAGACTAACTTTTTAGCAAAAGAGATTTTCTCTAGTTCCACTTGGCCGGAAAGCTCAGGCCCATTTCCACAAGAAAAAATTATTAATGCTTCGGTAAAATTACTAGATCATGGTTATCATGAAGGTATTAATATGGTTGGTTGGAAATACGAGCCACTTTTCAATATCAAATCGCTTCGCAATAAGAATTCGCATAAGATTTATGCGGCTGATTTCGTAACGACGACCGACGGCACGGGCGTGGTGCATACGGCCGTGATGTACGGTGAAGACGATTATCGTCTTGGCTTGGAGGTAGGGCTTCCTCAGCACCACACCGTGGACGAGCAGGGGAAATTTACGAAAGAAGTGCCGGGGCTCGCGGGGCTGAAGGCAAAATCAAAGGATGTAGGAGAAATCGAAAAAACGGAGCAAAAGATTTTCGACCACCTCGCGAAGAAAAATCTCCTCTTCAAAACGGAAAAATATACGCACGAATATCCCCATTGCTGGCGGTGCCAGACCCCGCTTTTGTACTACGCGCGCATGTCATGGTTCATCGCCATGTCGAAGTTGAAGCAAAAGCTTCTCGCATCGAACAAAACAATCAATTGGATTCCCGAAAACGTGAAAGAAGGCCGTTTCGGAGAATGGCTCCGCGATGTGAAGGATTGGAATTTCTCGCGCGAGCGGTATTGGGGGACTCCTTTGCCTATTTGGGAGTGCAAAAAATGTGGCGCGACTGAGACGATCGGCAGTGCGGAAGAATTAGATAAACGTTCCGGCGGCGCGCGAAATACGTATTGGGTAATGAGGCATGGCTTTGCAGAATCCAACATGCTTCGACTTGTCGATTCCGGCCAGGGCAAATATCACCTTACTCCGAAGGGAGAAAAAGAAGTGGATCGTGCTGCGGCACAAATCAAAAAGGTGGGAATTGAGGTGATCCTCGCGTCAGACATCGCGCGCACCAAAGAGACTGCCATGCGCGTTGCGAAGGTGCTCGGTGTGAAGAAAGTCGTGTTCGATAAACGTCTCCGTGAGATTTCTCTTGGGGGAACGTTTGCCGGTTGTCACGATAAGAAATATCACCAAGCGTTTCCTACATATGTGGACCGTTTTGAGAAGAAGCCCGAAAAGGGGGAGTCGCTCCGTGATTTGCGAACGCGTGTATGGGAATTTTTGGGAGATATCGAGAAGAAATATAAAGGAAAAAAGATCCTTCTCGTGAGCCATGAATATCCTATTTGGATGCTTGACCATATAGCGAGCGGGACGTCTGAGGCAGAAACGATTACAGAAAAAGAAGCACGCGGGAATGATTACGTGAAAACCGCTTCGGTATTTCGTCTTGACCCACGCACGCTCCCGCGCGACGAAACAGGACTCGTTGATTTCCACCGGCCGTACGTTGATGCAATTACGTTTTCGTGCGCGAAATGTCGAGTTTCACGAGATCCCGCAAAGCGGGATAAGGACAAAATGGTGCGCGTGAAAGAGCTCGCGGACGTGTGGTTCGATTCCGGCGCGATGCCGTTTGCGAGTCAGGTTGCAGGTGTCAGGTTGCATGTGTCAGGTAAAAAGGGGAGCATCTCAAACCTTAAACCTTTCATCCCTCACCTCGCCTATCCTGCCGACTACATCACGGAAGCCGTGGACCAAACCCGCGGATGGTTCTATACGCTCCTTGCGGTCGCGACGCTTTTGGGGAAAGTGGCGCCGTATAAGAACGTGATTTCATTGGGACACATTTTAGATAAACACGGACAGAAAATGTCGAAATCAAAGGGTAACGTGGTGGATCCGTGGGTGATGGCGGAGAAATACGGAATGGACGCGGTGCGGTGGCATTTCTATACATCCGCACCCGCGGGTGAGCCGATGAATTTTGATGAACTGGACCTCCAAAAGGCCTATCGCCGGTTCCACCTTATTCTTTGGAACTCATTGGTGTTCTATCGGACGTACGCGAAGCGCGACTCACGACTTGTGACTCATGACTCGCGAAATGTTCTGGACCAATGGATTCTCGCGCGGCTTGCGGAAACCACCGCAACCGTCACGAAGTCCATGGATCATTACGCGATCCGCGACGCTGCGCTTGCGATAGAAGGATTAGTAGATGATCTTTCTCGGTGGTATATCCGCCGCTCGCGGAGGCGCCTCCAGAAGCCGGAATCGCAAAGCGACTATCGCGATGCCTCGGTGACGCTTGGGTATGTGCTCGCGGAGACCGCAAAACTTCTTGCACCGTTCAATCCGTTCTTTGCGGAATCCCTCCATGAGGGTGTAGTCAATAGGGTACCGGGCTTGGGGAAAGAATCTATTCATCTGGAGGATTGGGCACAATCAGAGAAACTACTTACTATCCCGACGCCAAGGGGTCGGGGCTCCGACCGAAGCGTCGGAGCTTCCCACTCACTACTTGCTAACATGGCCGAGGTTCGTCGCGTGGCAAGTGTCGCGCTTGCGAAACGCGCGGAATTAGGAATTAAAGTGCGCCAGCCGCTTATGGAATTGCGCGTGAAGAGAAAAGCCATTGCGGACAGCGCATTGCTCGCCGTATTGAAGGATGAAGTGAATGTGAAGAAAGTGACGTTCGACCAGAATCTTCTTTCGGATATTGAATTCGACACAACGATTAGCGTTGAGTTGCGTGAAGAGGGGATGGTGCGCGAGTTCGTGCGGATGGTGGCGGAGTTGCGCGCGAAGGCGAATCTTAAGACATCTGATACGATTGTGCTGATGATTGAGGCGTCCAATGTTCTTCGCGCAGTGCTTCAGAAAAACGAAAAGGTGCTCAAAAAAGAAGTAGGCGCGAAATCGGTGGAGTACAAAAAATCCGCGAAGTTCAACGCGGAGATAAGCACGAAATTTGAAGATAACGATATCTGGGTCGCAGTGCGGAAAGTGAAATAGATCAATCCGCGGGGTTTTTAAAAGGCAGTGAGGGCGCACGTGTTGCGTGTGCGCCCTCATGATGTTCGTTTGGACGTTCTTCCCCTTCAGGTCTTCTCGAAGGGAGACGGGAGCTCGTTCCCGTCGTCGTCCATGAGCTTGTACGGGTTCAGGTCGTTCTGGTTGAACCCCCCCAGAAGCACTCCAACGAGGACGAGGCCGTTGGAGGGAAAGGTGGCGTGCGCCACTCTCGCGGGGATCTCGATCGTCGTTCCGGGACCGAGGTTCTTCCAGACCTTTCGTTCGCCGGTGTCGATGTTCTCGAGGATGAGCTTCTTGAGGTTTCCCCTGACGATCCGGAAGTACTCGGTCTCGGAGTGCCAGTGGTTCCCGCCGGCCCACTTCTCTCCGGCGATCCTCTTCCTCGCGCGAATGGCGTTCACATGCGGGCCTTTGGGGAACTTCGTCGGGTCCATGACGTCGAAGATGTCGCGTCGGATGTCGAAGTTTCCGTGTTTCCTGTTGTTCTTGATCACGCAGTCCTTGAGCAAGCAATCCTCCTTTAGGTTCTCGCGGTCGCGGTGTCAGGCGCGGTGGTCAGGCGTTGAACGGGGTCTTCGCGATGTCGAAGAGCTCCGTGAGCTCCTCGTACGTCTTGCAGGGCATCCCGAGGGGGATGCTCCGTCCGCCCTCGACGAGCGGAAAGTTCTCCGCCTCGGCGAAGCCGCGGCTCATGAAGAACGCCCGAAGCACGTAATCATGAGCGAAGGCGGCGTGGTGGCCCGTCTCGAGGATCTCGTCGAGCGAGGTGATCAGGGTCACGGACTCGTTTGAGAGGTTGCCGTAGTCGAATTGGAGCTTCGCGAGAATGCCCCAGTCGTCCTCGTTGAGGGCCATCATGTAGTAGCACGAGATTCCCCTCGTGCCGCCCTTTGTGTGCTGGGGATCCGCCCGGACGAACGCCGACTCATCGACTGAGTTCAGCGCCATCAGGAACGGCTCCGCTTGGGCGAGGATCCCCTCTCGAAGACCCTCAAGCAGAGCTCTGTCGCTCTCCGCCGGAGTCCTCTTGATGGGAGTAGCCCGGAAATCTTCCAGGGGCATTTCATGGAGCTTCTGGAGCTCCAGAGAACTGCCTCTCGGGCGATCGAGGCTCAGTTCCTCGCGGACCTCACGAAGGAACGTGTCGAGTGGTCCCTTGTCGCCCCTCGCATTCTCTCCGATCCAGTTCCCTCCGATGACGCAGAGCTGTCCGCGGACGAGCTCCCAGGGGTGGTCACCGGTCTTCGCCTCGATGAGGATCTCTCGCGGGTTCGCCTCGCGATAGATGATTCCCACCGCCGAAACATTGTTCCCTTTCAGCTTCAAGACACACCTCCGTATATTTTGCAGGTCGTTTCACTGCTTCCATCCGGACCATGTTCCGCATGGAATACCGGGCAGAATAATAATTTAAAAGAGGCCATTTGTCAATGGCTTCTTTCGCCCCTTCTTAAAAATCGCAAGTGCTACGCGACTGCGATTCCGATTTTCTTTTTTACTTCGGAGATCTTTTTTTCGGCAACTTTCGCGGCTTTCTTTGAGCCGGAGACGAGGGTGGTAATTAGAATAGAGGATTTTCCGCCTGAGGCGGATCCGCCTTTGGCGGAAGCCAGTAGGGTTTTTTTCTTAGTGTGAAATGGTTCAAAGTGTTTCATGATGAGTTCGGCGAGCGAGGATTTGAATTCGGAATAGGTTTTGCCTACGAATTTCTTTTCAGGTTCCGACAAGATTCACTTCCATACAAAAAAACGCACGTTCACGCGTGCGTTTTTTGGAAGCGACACCTCGAGTTTAGTTAGTCCACTTTGTGAGCGCAAGTCCTTGCTTGTCCTTGAATTGTCCTGCAAGGATCATAATAAGATCGACAAGAGGCCAGATGCCAAAAAATCCCCCTACGGTGACGATGGTGGCAATTCCTGTTCCTATTTTCCCGACATAAAAACGATGTATGCCGATGCCACCAAAAAAGAAACAAAGCAATGCTGCCACAAGTCGCAGCTTCGGTGAATCTTCCTGCGAGATCGAGGTTGGCGTTGAAGCGGTGGGTATATTTTCCATATCTTTATTACTGAGTCGACCTTTCTCGTGATGGTTGGTTATTGACGGAGTATGAGGCCAAGATGCTTGTGGACCTCTTCCATTTTGCTGTCGGCGATCTCCGCCGATTTCACGGAACCCTTCTGAAGAGTCTCCGTGAGGGTGCGAGGTTTAGCTAAAAGAGACCTTTTCTTTTTGCGATAATCGGCAAAGTGATCGTTGATAAGTTCCGCAAGTGCGGACTTGAATGCAGAGTAAGTTGTATCGGCGAATTGTTTTTCGAGTTTCTCGATTTTTTCATCAGCAAGCGAAGAATAGATCTTCAGAAGGTTGCTCATGCCGAGTTTTTTCTCTGCATCGTGCTTGATCTCGGAGCCGGAATCGGTCACCGCGCGCTTGATTTTTGATTTGATTTCCTCTGGCGAATCGTCCAAGAAAAGGCATCCCTCCGGCTGGGATTTAGACATTTTCCTTTCAGGATGCAGTAAGCTCATCACGCGCGGAGTTTCGGTAAGAAGGGGTTGTGGTTCCACAAATGTTTTTCCGAATTTCGCGTTGAATTTTCGCGCGAGCGTGCGGGTGAGTTCCAAGTGTTGTAGCTGGTCATGCCCCACGGGTACAAATTTTGCGTCGTAAAGAATTATATCGGCAGCCATCAAGGCAGGATACGTAAAAAGTCCGGCATTTTCATTTTCCCGTTGAGCCTCGCTTTTTTCTTTGAATTGCGTCATGCGTCGCAGTTCACCCATTGATGTGATGCTACTCAAGATCCATGCAAGTTCGCTGTGCGCGGGAATTGCGGATTGGAGAAAGATAACCGATTTTTTTGCATCAAGTCCGGCGGCAAGATAATCAGCCGTGAGTTCTGTAGTCTGCTTTGATTTTTCTTTCGGATCGAATTCTTCTGTGAGTGAATGAAGATCGGCAATAAAAAAATAGCATTCGTACTTGCCGGAGTTTTGGAGTTCAACGAAGTTCTTTAAGGCACCCAAGTAATTGCCGATGTGGAGTCGGCCTGTGGGTTGGATGCCGGAGATGAGGCGAGGGAGTTGAGCCATTAGGGGATAGCCACTAGGGGTTAGTGTTTAGCGAGGTTGCCATCTTATTTAACATCTTCATAGTCTCTAATAGCAAGCTTTCTGATTTTCCAAATTTGACTTCGTCAGTAAATTTCAGTCGTTTTGCGATCAGAAGCTGAGTTTCAAGTTCGGCTCCGGAGCCATACGCAATACGAATGAATTGTTTGTATTCTTGCCGATGCTTCCTCGCATACCCTTCCGCGATATTTGAGGGAATAGAAACCGCCGCGCGGCGCATTTGATTAGTAAGCCCATAGATTTCCGTTTTTGGGAAAAATTCGGTGAGGTGATAAATCTCCTGCACAAGCTCAATGCTTCTTTGCCACACAATAAGATCTCGGTAAGAAGTGATCATTACTATACCCTATTGGCTAGTGGCTAAATCTCTATTATCACAGGAAGGATCATCGGCCTTCGTTTGGTCTTATTATATATGAATTGCCCTATCTGGTCGCGGACGAGCGTTTTCACATAATCGAGCTCCGGCTCCTGGTCTCCTGGCAGGCGCGCGACGAGACCTTTGATGCGCTTGCGTATTTCTTCCAATATCTCCTGGTTCTCCTTGAGGTAAATGAATCCCCGCGAGATGATATCTGGACTTTTGATGAGTCGATTCTTCTTGCGTTCCATGGTGATGATAACCACAATCATGCCTTCCTGCGCGAGTGCGCGACGGTCGCGGAGTACCACTTCTTCTACGTCGCCTACACCTAATCCGTCCACCATCACGTAGTATGAAGGTACTTCTTCTTTGGTAATCTCGAATCTATCTTTGTGTATCGCGGCAACCTGGCCATTATCCATAAGAATTACGTTTTTGGCCGGGAACCCGACATCTTCGGCGAGCTTTACCACATGCTTGCGGAAGAAATAATAGCCATGCACCGGTACGATGAATTTCGGTTTCACCAACTCAAAGACTAGCTTCAGGTCTTCAGAACAAGCGTGGCCGCTCGAGTGGATATCCAAAAGCTTTGAATTGTAGAGCTGATCCACTTGGCGAGCGACATTGTCTTGCAGCGCTTGCACACTCCGTTCGTTTCCAGGAATGACGGACGAAGAAAAGATCACTGTATCAGTTTGCCTCAAGGACACCACGCGATGCTCACCATTGACGATGCGCATCAGTCCCGCATTTTGTTCTCCTTGTGCGCCGGTCGTGAGGATGAGCAGCTTCTCGTCGCGATGTTTATTCACCTCTTCAAGCGGAATCACCTGACCTTTTTCGGGCTTGAGATATCCGAGCGTTTGGGCAATGAGCACGTTGTCTTTCATAGAGCGGCCATTCAATGCCACTTTGCGTCCCAGTTTCGCCGCAATTTTGATGATCTCGCCGATGCGTGTAAGCATAGAAGCGAACGTGGCAACGATAATGCGCCCCTTCGCGCCCCTAAAGAGCATTTCAAGATTCTGCTCGACTATTTTTTCGGAGATCGAAAATCCTTCCCGCAACGCGTTCGTGCTGTCCACAAAAATCGTGTGGATCCCCATCGTGCCGAGACGCTCAAATATCTCAAGGTTGAAAGGCTTCCCTTTTTCGTCGGTGTCGAGGCGGAAATCTCCGAAGTGCACCATTTTCCCCGCAGGAGTGTCTAAAATCGTACCAAGTCCATCGGGGATGGTGTGCCCTATATCAAAAAATTCAGCTTGGAAATGTTCGGAAAGACGGACTTTGTCCCCGTCCTTCACCACTTGGAAACGCGCCTTGGGGAGATTGGGGAATTCAAATAAACGTTTTTCGATGATCGCCTTCGTGAGTGCGGCGGTGTAGATCAGTGGGTTCCCTAACTTCTCAAGGAGATAGGGAAGTGCATGAATGTGGTCGTAATGGCCATGCGTAAAGACAAGTGCACGGATATTCGCTTTTCTTGCTTCGAGATACGCGACATTCGGAATGATGTAATCAATGCCCGGTGTTTCGTCTTCTGGGAATTGAATGCCCACGTCCACGACCACGATATCGTTCTCGTATTCAAAGAACGAGCAATTTCGCCCTATCTCTTCAAGGCCGCCAAGCGGCACAAAGCGAAGCACGTCGCTCGCGTGTGGCGCCGTTTTCGCCGTAGGGTGTCCTCGTCCAATTTGTTTTTTAGGCGCTCCGGCGTGTCCTCGCGGGGCCGGATGCGTGCGCCGATTTTTTGCTTGTATCATGTTGATTTGCAATAGATATTTTTTACTTCTCGACTATATATTATGTTTTACTTTTTTCTTTGTGGGCGAGGAGGGACTTGAACCCTCAAGCCTTGCGGCATACGGCTCTGAACCGTACGTGTTTGCCATTTCACCACTCGCCCCGTCATCAGATCGGGCACTGCATCGCCTTCCCCGCTCTCGTGCGCGGGGTGCAGTGCCAAGGAATTAACTGCAGAGATCGTGGGATACATGTGGCTCTTAAGGGGATGCAACAGAGAGCGAGGTGCCCGGCTTGGTGCGGGGCTCGCTCGATGCGGCATAGAAGGAGGAGTTAAACGTTATGGGAAGCATAGCATGGAGAACTTCTCTTGTCAAGCTATTTCAGGGTACGGGCGGTTTTGAGGTGCCAGGACGCGACATCCACAAAGCGATCTGCGGATTCCGCGATCGTTGCGGCGCCAATGCCCCTGAGGTCTTTCGTGGAGAGATAAAGATAGGAAGGAGAAAAGAGAAAGATCGCCGGTACGTCGTTTTGTATCGCCGCACTCGCTTCTTTTAATTTTTTCTCTCGTGTTTCCGGGTCGGCGCTTTGTCGGGCTGATTCTATGAGTGCGTCCACGGTTTTATTGCTGTAAAGCGCAAGATTGGATCCCGGATAGAACCGCTCTGAAGAGTGCCAGAATGGATACAGGTCAAGCGTGGGGCTCAAAATATTTCCAAAGAGCAGGAACTCGTAGTCGCGGTTCTTGATATCATGCTCTTGTATGTCTGCGAGAGAGACGGTTTTCACGGTCACTTCGGCTCCGATGCTTTGCCACGCATTCCGAACCTCATTTGCGACACCGACGAGCGCGCCGGTTTCGGGGGTGGTGATGGTCATGGTAAGAGAGATAGACCCTCCCCGCATTTCTTTGCGGCGCACCTCATCCTCGCCGCGTTTCCATCCGTCTTCATCGAGTATGCGCTCCGCCTCGATTTGGAGAGAAGCGAATGATGCGGTGGTACTGCTGTTGTGCTCTTCAGGAAGGAGAGATATGAGTGGAGAAACATATCCTCCAAGGGTGCTCGAGACGATTGCGGTGCGATCGATGGCGTATGAAAGTGCAGTACGCACTGCAAGGTCTTTTGCGGCAAGATTTTTATTTTGATTAATGAAGATGGCGTAATAGCCTGGAAGTGCGAGACTGTGCACTTCATAGGGTCGCTGGACGCTTAGAAGATCCGTTGCTTCCATGTTGCCGATGCCATCAATGTGTCCCAAATTAAATGCGGCAAGTGCGCCTTCTTTGTCTGCAAAGAAGACTATGGAGAATTTCGGAATGAATGGATTCCCTCCCGCGTAATCATTGTTTGCTTTGAGGGTGTAGTCACGAATGAAACCATTTTGTGTGATGGAATATTTTTCAAATGTGTAAGGGCCGGAACCCACTGGCTTCAGCCGTGATTCTGCGATCTTCCAGTTCGGGGACGGTACGTCGCCGAAGATGTGCTTGGGGATTGGGTACAAACGTTCAAGATTGTATGCGAAGAATGCATACGGTACGCTCAGGCGGAATTCAATTTCCTGTTCGCTCACGCGGCGAGGAAGAACACCTTGCCACGCCGAGAAGAGTGGCGAGGCGGTTTCTGCGCTTTGGATCTGCTCTATAGTAAAGACAATGTCGTCGCTCGTGAGTCGTTCGCGATCGCTCCAGCGCAGGTTTTCCTTGAGGCGTACGGTCCACGTGCGACTGTCGGATGAGGCTTCGATCTTTTCCGCAAGCGTTTTGAGATTTGCGAAAAGAAGCCGCACCAGCTCTTTATCGGTTTCCGATGTGGCGATGACTGGATTCACATACGTAGGTTGACCCACGATGCCTTCGGTGTAGCTTCCGCCGCGCGCCGGAACGATCTTGGTGAAATTTCCCCATACAAATCCCAAGAGCGTGATGCCCCCGACGATCGCAACGACGAGCGCCGACCAAAATGTGATACGTTCGCGCACCGAAAACGCCTCAACAATGGAGCGAATGCGCTTAAAAAAAAGGATCATGTGAATAGCAAATAATGAAGTGCAGAGAGGCGGTTATGCGCCTTTTGAAATTACCCTACGTTCCTTACAGACGAAACAATGCGATGCCGATGAAAACCAGCGCAAGTACAACGGTGCCGCGAAAAATGAACTTCTCGAGTCCACGCCGTGTTTGATAAAACGTTGCGCCGCTGCCTCCCAAAAGACCCGAAATGCCCCCCGAGCGTTCTTGGAGAAGAATAAGCGTGATAATAATGACCGACAGTCCAAGTTGCACAGCGCCAAACATGATTATTTTTTGTGAAATAGTATATGCGACACCAAATTGATGATTCCTAACAATACTGCCGCATAAAGGTATGCGGCCACGTTCTGAATGGTAATCTCCTGGGAAATATTGTCAAGCAGGTAGAGAACTATCGCATTCACGAGTATGAGCCCGATGCCAAGTGTCAGTATGATCACGGGGGAAAGTACCAGCTTCAGAATTGGTTTTATCACGAAGTTGAGAAGCGTGAGGATCGCGCCGAGAAGAACGACGCTTGTGAGATCATCGGTCAAGGTGACGCCGGGCACGAACTTTCCGATAGCGACCAAAGCCGCAGTATTTACGACAAGCGCAATCAAAGCGCGGGCGGGTAAACTCATATGAGGCAATTATACCATGAGCTCCTCTAGGAGGTCATTCCCGGTCATTTCGGGGGGCTTTGGGATGTTCATGAGGTGCAGGATGGTGGGTGCAATGTCTGCAAGCGAGCCGATCGGCTCGCGCAGATTATCAGTGTTCCTGAATTTTCTGCCCTTGTATTCCGGCGCCACAAGATAGAGCGGGACCGGGTTTGGATCGTGCTGTGTTTCGGGTGTGCCGGTACGTGGGTTGAAAAGCTCCTCAACGTTGCCATGGTCTGCAGTCACGATAACCGGCGTATTTGTGTCTACGGCAACCTTGAGGAATCGTCCAAGTTCCCGGTCTATCGTGCGCACTGCCTCAAGTGCTCCATTATAATTTCCCGTGTGGGCGATCGTGTCGGGATTCGCGTAATTCACGAGTATGAAATCAAAGCCCTGACTTTCCACTGCCTGGACCAAGCGGTCGGTGATCATGCGTGCCTGCATTTCGGGGTGTTCTTCCGCATGAGGGGATTGGAGCGAAGGGATAAGTACGCGGTACTCGTTCTTGAACGGTGCCTCCATGTGCCCATTAAAGAAATAAGTAATGTGTGCGTATTTGTAGCTTTCACCAAGGCGCAACTGGGTTTCTCCGTGATCGGAGATCACTTTACCCAGGGGTTGTTCCACGTGTTCCGAGGGGAAGACAACTGGAACTTCAAAGGAAGATTCATATTCCGTCATGGTGGCGATAAATAGATTTTGGAATTGCTGGGCCGGAAATGCATTAAAATCTTTCTTGATGAACGATACGGCAAGCTGGCGGATGCTGTCCTCGCGGAAATTAAAGAAGAGCATCGCATCTCCATCTTTGATGCCCGCGTCTTCTCGAAGCCGAAGGGGTGGGAGAAACTCCTCGGTCATTCCCTGGGCGAAAATGGATTGGATCTGAGGGGAAGGGTCTGGAGCCATAAGCCCGCCTTTCCCCAAGAGTGTTTCGTAAGTTTTTTGCGTAAGCGTCCATCGTTCTTCGCGATCCATGGCATAGTAGCGGCCGGTCAAGGTCGCAATTTTCTCTTTGGGGATTTCTTTGAGAAACGCCTCCACGGTGCGCGGCGGACTATCCTTCCCATCTGCGAAGAGATGGAGTTTGACCGGTATGTTTTCTTGTTCTCCCATGCGGATCAGCGCCTGTATGTGCTCAATGGAGGCGTGGACGTTCGCCTTACTCAAGAGCCCCACGAGGTTCACGGATGATTGGTTCGTACGTGCATGGGTAAATACTTGTTTTAATATCTCGTTCGCAAAGAAGCTCCCATCGCGTATCGCAAGCGAAATGCGGGGATAGTATTGATAGAGCACTTTTCCGGCGCCGAGCGTGAGGTGTCCCACCTCGCTGTTTCCGGTTTCGCCCCACGGGAGTCCCACAGAAATGCCGGATGCGTGGAGGCTGGTCACGGGATAATTTTCCTTGAGCCACACAAAGGTTTCGGGCTTCACGACATAGACCGGATTTGATTCATTCTCTTCTCCGATCCCCCAGCCATCCAAGATGATCAAGACACACGTTTTTTTCATGATTCTCTAATGACTCTATTGTAAGAGATTCTACGTGCTTTGGCACTGCGATACATTGCTTGCCTCCGGGTTGAGGTATGACTAGTTGACGTGAGAACCATATGAGGTATAGTAAATCTTTCCAGTCAGTCCATCCCGAGGCACTTGAGCCGGGGTGGAGCAGGTCAAGGAGAAGTCACTACGGGGGACCGAAGCCCAATCGGCCGGTTGGGCGAAAAAATCTCCTTGGGGGCGCCGCCTCCTCGTCTGGGGAAGTGGAACCACTCACTGCGCCACGTGCGACACGTGAGCGACGAAGGGAATGTGACACCCTTCGTCATGAAAATGGCCCCAACTCTGTTGCTCCAGGATACTGGCCCACCTCCACAGGACGGGGAGTGGAAGCCGGGAACCTCCTCGTCGCGACCGAAAGAGGCCGGGTCCTGGAGCAGCAGACACCACAGCTCTTTTGCATTCGTAGGCGAACGTGCATTGCATCGGCCCCTCCGACCTTCTCGGCGGGGATGAGCGGAGGGTTCCGTGCAAGGCACGCGCCGACGGTCATTCCGAGGAGGCTCTATCGTCTTAGGGCGAAGAGCACTCCTCGGGGTGGCTTTCACACCATGAGGGGCAGACACGTTCTGCCCCCTTTGCATTTTTACGAGATTGATTTGGTGGGTTGGGTGTTTTTGCGGGGTTTATCCCGTTAGAGGTCGCGAGGGCCCGCAGCGACCCTCTGTTTCTGACGGGGTTGACAAGATTTCATGCCTGCGCTATACTGTGCCATTCAGTCAATGGGTGGCTGAACTGTTGGGCCAGGAGGTGCCGGTGGACCTTGGGCAATCACGCCTATGGCAGGGAGGGTTCACCGGCACCTCAAATCAATTCCCATCACGCATGGGGGGTGGATGTGAGCGATGCTCCTCCACCCTCGATCAATTTTTTAATCTGTCAGTTGAATATTTTTGGAAAATCGGATAATATATCCACATGCTCTCAAAGCGTACAAAATCGAACGTGATCGGCGAACATCGCCGCCACGAGAAGGACACCGGCTCTGCCGAAGTGCAGATCGGGGTGCTTTCGCGGCAAATTGATGAATTGGTGGACCATTTAAAGAAACATTCCAAAGACAACCATTCGCGCCGAGGGCTTTTAAAGATGGTAAGCCGCCGCCGTAAGCTTCTTTCTTATATTAAACGTAAAGAGCCGAAATCCTACGAAAAGCTCATCAAGAAACTTGAACTTAAGAAGTAGTAAGTTTTCTTGAGGTTTTTTGTTGTAACAAAGCAATGAAGCGTACTGGTGCATATGAAAATCAACGGGTTGGTGTGTTTATCGACGTCCAGAATTTGTATCATTCTTCAAAGAATCTTTATCACGCACGCGTGAACTACAAAGAGCTCTTGAGGCACGTGCTTGCGGGTCGGCAACTCATCCGCGCGGTTGCCTATGTGGTGAAGAGCGAAACCGCTGCGGGAGAAGCTTCGTTTTTTGAAGCGCTCGAGAACGCAGGCATCGAACTGCGCATGAAAGATCTCCAGATCTACGGTGACGGAATGAAAAAAGCGGATTGGGACGTAGGGATGGCGGTGGATGCGATTCGGATGTCCTCGTTTCTGGATGTGGTGGTGTTGATTACAGGAGACGGCGATTTTTGCCCACTCGTCGATTATTTAAAATGGGGTGCGGGGCGATTGGTGGAAGTCGCGGCATTTTCAAAAACCACATCGGGGAAACTGAAAGAAGCCGCGGATCTGTTTACGAACATTGAAGAGATACCGAAAATTCTTTTGCGAAGATGAGAAAAGGAGCGAAGTCGTTTTCTATAGAGGTCGGCGGCAAGACCCTCACGCTTGAGGTGTCTTCGCTTGCCGAACGCGCGAATGCGGCGGTGTTGGGAAAATACGGCGAAACGGTGGTATTGGTTACTGCGGTAATGAGCCCGAAAGAAGCTACTGTCGACTACCTTCCTCTCAAAGTTGATTACGAAGAGCGTTTTTATGCAGCCGGGAAGATCATCGGCAGTCGTTTTATCCGTCGCGAAGGGCGCCCTTCCGAAGAAGCGGTCTTGACCGGGCGACTCGTAGACCGCGTGATTCGACCTCTCTTTGACCATAAACTCAGACATGACGTGCAGGTGGTTGTGACCGTGCTCGCGTACGACGACAAGAACGATCCGGATTTTGTGGGGCTCCTTGCAGCATCTACTGCACTCGGCATTTCCGATATTCCATGGAACGGACCGGCGGCAGGCGTGCGCGTAGCAAAGATTGGGAATGAATTGCAGGTCAATCCCGACCTTTCGGCGATGCAAAACGGCGACACCATATTCGAAACATTTGCGGCGGGCACCGAGTCCTTTATTAATATGATCGAATTTGGTGGTAAGGAAGCGAAGGAAGAAGATGCGCTCCAGGCATTCGCGCTCGCGCAGAAAGAAATTGCGCGTTTGGTGGAGTGGCAAAGGGGGATCGTGCAGGAGATCGGACATCCTAAGGCACAGGCGAAACTTGTGTCGTATGACCCGAATCTCGAACAGGGTGTGAAGCAATTCTTGCGCGAACGACTCGAACAGGTGATCTACCGCCCCGCGCTTGAATACTATCGCACGATAGACGCTCTGAAAGCAGAGCTCATCGTAGCGACGAAAGAACAGTTCGGTGAGAGTGGTGTCTTCGATCAAAAAGTAGTGGAGCTTATTTTGCATGACGAGGTAGACCGTATGGTGCATGAAAATATCATCGCCTCAGGCCGCCGCCCCGATGGGCGGGGACTTACGGAAATCCGCGCGTTGAGCGCTGAAACAGGGCTTTTTGAACGTACGCACGGCTCGGCGCTTTTTGTGCGCGGAAATACGCAAGCGCTTGCGGTCGTCACCCTTGCGCCGCCAGGAGCGGAGCAGTTGATCGAGACAATGGAGGTGACAGGCAAGCGCCGTTTCATGCTCCACTACAACTTCCCGTCGTATTCGGTAGGCGAGATAGGCAATTTCCGCGGTCCTGGGCGTCGCGAGATCGGCCACGGCGCATTGGCAGAAAAAGCTCTTCGGCCTCTTATCCCTCTTGTGGAAGAATTTCCTTATACCGTCCGCATTGTTTCAGAAACCCTTTCCTCAAACGGCTCATCTTCGATGGCGACCGTGTGCGCGGGGAGTTTGGCTTTGATGGATGCGGGCGTGCCGGTCAAAAAGCCCGTGGCGGGTATCGCGATGGGGCTTATGACCGACGATGCGGGGAACTACAAAGTTCTGACCGACCTTCAGGGTGCGGAGGATCATCACGGCGATATGGACTTCAAGATCGCAGGCACGGAAGACGGAGTGACCGCGATGCAGTTGGATGTGAAGATCAAGGGCCTCACGCAAGAGATGATCGCGGCAACGCTTGCCCAGGCGAAGGTAGGACGCATGGAGATCTTGAAGCTCCTCACGGCAACTATCGCTGCACCGCGGGCGGGACTTTCTAAATATGTTCCTGCGATCGCGGTTTTGAAGATCAATCCCGAAAAGATTGGGCTTCTTATCGGCCCAGGCGGCAAAATGATAAACGGGCTTATCAAAAGATTTGAACTTACGGCGATTGACATAGACGACGACGGTACGGTCTACGTGGCGGCGGACGATCCCAAGAAAGTGGAACGAGCAGTTGCAGAAATCACAGGGCTCACGCGTGAATTTAAAATTGGCGAGATCATTGAGGGCAATGTGATCAAAGTGCTTGATTTTGGTGCGATCGTAGACTTGGGAGGCGGGAAGGACGGGATGATACACGTGTCAGAACTGCAGAGCGGATTTGTGAAGAATCCGAATGACGTAGTGAAGGTGGGAGATTTGGTGCGCGCAAAAGTGATCCGCGTGGATGAGGATGGCCGCATCGGATTGTCGCTGAAGCAAATGTAGTGTGTTTTGTGGCGTATGAAAAAATCCCGCGTGATGCGGGATTTTTCGTGTTACAATGCAATCACATGGCAGACACGCAGGGTGATATCTATATTTCGAGGGAACCAGTCTTGAGTGGTTCCAATATCCCGTCTTCTCCCGAAGTAGTGGTGCGCACGATGGCGTCCGATCTTGCGTCTATCTCACAAGGTGGGGGGGGTGCGCCGCGAGGGGAGACGGTAAAAGGTGCGGCTATTTTTGAATCCGCGAAGAAGGAAAGCGTGCTGCGCGAACATTCGCGCAGCATTTTACTTGTCTTGATCGTCTTGGGGTCGCTCGTAATCGTGGGGGCTGCATTATTTATGGGGTACTATCTCATACGCCCGTTTTTTGATCGGCCCCCCGTAAGTGTTCCGATAG
>Ga0247727_10005239_pt1 | contig 26582 bp, 20 predicted proteins | sample WisWelCaveWW1625_FD_202498 | JGI IMG/M metagenome (GOLD analysis project Ga0247727, IMG submission 202498) | Biofilm microbial communities from Wishing Well Cave, Virginia, United States - WW16-25 | ecosystem: Environmental > Aquatic > Deep subsurface > Groundwater > Cave microbial mat | place...
CCACACTATCTGCTTCTTTTTCAACATAAAAAATACTCTTGTGTATTGGCTTTTGAAATTTGTTGTAATATTTGATGAGTGAAGTCAGTCCTCCTTCAAAATAAAAAGAAATGGAAGGCAACTCGAGCTCAAGCTCTCTAAAATAAAAAATATCACTGTCATCTATCTTGCCTTCGTATCCCCGCGCGTCTATGATCAAAATCTTGAGTCCACGCACCAGATACGCCTGCTGACGAATATGATTCACTATCGTATTCCAATCAAAACGAATTTCTTTAAAAATCTCAATATCTGGCTCAAAAGAAATAATAGTGCCGTGAAGTTTGGAAGAACCGACTTTCTTGACTGCGCCTTTTTTTTTGCCTTGAGAATATTCTTGCGCGTACTTGCCACCTTCCCGGTGAACTTCGGCTTTGCAATAAATAGAAAGAGCGTTGACCACCGAAGCGCCCACTCCGTGCAAACCACCGGAGACTTTATAGCCACTCTCATCTCCGCCAAATTTACCTCCAGCGTGGAGTGTGGTCATCACCGTCTCGAGCGCGGAGACTTTTGTCTTTTTATGAATATCTACGGGAATGCCTCGGCCATTGTCTGCCACGCGAATACGATTGCCGGGCAAGAGAACTATCTCGATGTCATCGCAATACCCACCCATCGCTTCATCGCGAGAGTTGTCAAAAATCTCCCAGATCAAGTGATGCAAGCCATCTATGCCCGTAGTGCCGATATACATCCCCGGGCGCTTGCGCACCGGCTCCAAACCCTCCAAAACCGAAATCTCATCCGCTCCGTATTTATTAGCTTTTTCCTCTTTCTCCTTTGCCATATTGGAGTATTATAGCACACAAAAACCTATTATAAAATATAAAATGGTGGTTCATCGATGAACCACCACCCTCCCAGATCTAATAAGCCTTTTAAAAATTTGACTGCGGACTTCCTCCTTGGCCCGCTCCCTCCTCTTTTTTCTTCCAACTTCCAGAGAAGAAGTGTTCTTCTTACTTTGCGGAAGTTTTTTAATCTTCCGCTTTTTTCTGCTCATTCTTTCTCCTTGGGAAAAATGTTAATAGTTATTGTAGTTTAGTATTTATATTCCATTTAAAAATACAAATACTAAACCACAATAATTTGCAAAAAATTTAAAGAAAAACTTTGGGGGTGGGTTGAAAAATCGCGCCAACCCCCGAGGTTATCTCTTTCTGAAAACGGGCCCAAACTTTCTTTTTAACTTTCCATCCTAAAGACGGAAAGGAGAAAGTCAATTTTCTTCAGATAGAATGCATCAAACACAGAAGATTTATGATCAATGCATTCTATCCAAAGAGACCCTTGTTAAAGAACAATATTTCGCATCAAACGAAACCAGCCCATCTCCTTGTCGGAGAGGGCTGGTGTTTGAGTTGTATCTTTTTTCTATTTCTTTTCGAGTTATACAGCACAAGCACGAGACCTCTCCCCTTCATCTTGAATAAGAGTAATAAAGAGGACGACATATTTGCTCGTGTGCTGCAAAGTTTTCACGCCTATTAATGTAGCAGAATAATATAAAATGCGCAAGGGGTGGTGTGGAAAACTATTTAAAATTCTTAGATTAGACAAAGTTTAGCCTCTTGTTAAAATGGCGGTTTTAACAAGAGGCTACGAAACTTGAAAAGCAATCACTTCCCTTCTTCCTCCGAAATCGGAATCGAGATGGATCCGCCACCAAAGTCCAGAGCGGTGACCACTTGATCCCTCCAATTTGGAGGAAAAAAGTAACTGAAAAACTTTTCTAGTCCATTTTTTATAGCAACCATAGCTGCCTCCTTTAGGTTATTTACACAAATAATATCACGAAAAGGATCTTCTGTCTACCGCACTTGCCAACCATCTGTGGATTTCAATTTTTCGGTAATTTTGCTAATTACTTCATTTATATCTTCATCTTTCAGAGTTTTTTCGAAAGACTGAAAAACGAGTTTGAATGCATAAGATTTTTGTACTTCCCCGCCTTCTGGACGGGCAGGCTTTTTAAATTCATCAAAAAGTTTTGGACCCAGCACCACCATATCCCCCATATTTTCTTTTATTATTCTTTCCACATCTCCATTTGGCACACTCTCCGGCACCCACACAGAAATATCTCGCGCTATAAATGGATATATTGACCACATTTTGAACGCTGAGTCTGTGTGCTTTTTCTCATAGATTGGCTGAACTGTCATATCTTTGCAAAATTCTTCCAAGCTCATTTCTTTTACTTCCCCGCCTGCATCGCTATGCGAAGCATTACGGGCAGGCTTTTTATTCGCAAAACAGACATTCAAATACTCGCCATCTCTTCTAAACACTTTTCCTATTTCAAATATTTTTATTTCTCCTTGATCTAGGAGTGGCGCGTTGAGCTGGTTTAATTTTAAACTTTCTTTGAGTCCATCGGTCAGGTTTATACGCAAGAATTTTTTATCTGAAGCCGAAGCCATCACTTCCACTTCACCTTTATCTCTGAAAACATAAGTCATAACCTCGCTATATCCATCACTTAAAAGTTTATTTCTAGCCCAAGCGATCTTTTTAAAAGTTTCATTTTCTTTTGGCTCAAAATTTATTTTGACCTGCCCGCGCAGGCGGGGTAATTTTGGTTTTATTTTGTCATAACCCAAAACCCGAGCGACTTCTTCCGCCATATCTTCCTCCATAGTCAGATCCAGACGCATAGACGGCACTTTTATTTCAAAACCCTCTCCTCTCTCCTCCCCCTTATTAAGGGGGAGGTTGGGTAGGGGTCTATATTTAAAATTATAAGATTTCAAAATACGCTCCATTTCTCCAGTAGAAATTTCGATTCCCAAAATCTTTGAAATTTTATCTAAAGAAAATGATAGCTTGCTAATCTCTTGTTTCTTCGGGTACTCATCCACTATGTCCTCAAACACGGCTTCGGGACAAATCTCGAGTATCAAACCAGAAAGTTCTTTCATTGCAAATGGCACCAACTCTGGAGAAAGATCATTTTCAAATCTCTTTTTTGAATCTGTCTGAATATTTGCTCTCTGCGCTGTTTTGCGCACAGAAGCTGGATCAAAATTGGCAACTTCGATAATAATATTTTTGGTATTGTTATCCACTTCGGCAAGTTTCCCGCCTTTTACTCCAGCTATTGCTAAAACATTGGCATTGTCTGCTATTACCATATCTTTTTCGGAAAATTTTACTTCTTTATTGTCCAGCGTAGTCATCTGCTCGCCGTCTCTTGCCTGTCTCACAATAATACCACCATCTACTTTGTCCAAATCAAAAGCGTGTGTAGGCTGACCGCAGTCGTACATCACGATATTTGTGGCATCTACTATGTTGTTTATGCTCCTTTGTCCTATGGATTCCAAGTGTTCCACCATCCAAGATGGCGAAGGGCCTATCTTTATATTTTTTATTATTCTGCCTGAATATCTGCAACATTTGTCTGTATCGATTTTGATTTTTAAATCCGTAAGATTGGAATCTGGAATTTTATACAAAGCTTCCGGATTCTTGAATTCGATCTCTAGCAAAGATGCCAGCTCGCGCGCTACACCCTGATGTGAAAGCAAATCGTGCGCGCGATTTGGCAAGATGTTTATATCAAAAATAGTATCAGCGCCTTTTTTCTCTACACCATCAACTTCACATAAATGATATGAGAAAATATCAGACAATTTTTCTGGTTCGGGAATATGCGGTATATACCATTTAAGCCAAATATAAGAAATTTTCATAAATAATGATGAATTACACAACTGCAAAATTTATAAATTTTCTCGGGTACGGACCCAACCATACCACTCGAAAACTTACAAATTTTGCAGTTGTGTAATTCATGGAAATTAAAATTGATTTAATCTTAAATCTCCCTGATAAAAAAGCCTGACATCTGGCACACTCCATTTGATCATCGCTATACGGTCGAGCCCTCCACCAAAAGCAAAGCCTTGCACTTTCTTTGGATCAAGACCGCAATTCTTTATAACATTCGGATGAAGCATTCCAGCGCCCATCATCTCGAGCCATTTGCCTTTAAATTTAGCGTGTACTTCTATCGAAGGCTCAGTAAACGGGAAAAAGCTGGGACGGAATTCCACTTCCACATCTTCACCTAATATTTTTTTATAAAAATTAGATAACACACCCTTTAGGTCTGCGACAGAAATATCTTCACCAACCATCGTGCCATCTATCTGGAAAAATTGCATCTCGTGGGTAGCATCAGTGGCTTCATTTCTAAAAACTTTGCCGACAGAAATAAAAGCACAAGGAAGCCTGCCCTCCTTGCCTGCTTGTTCGACTGCGCGAGCGGTGACATTGGTAGTGTGTGTACGCAAGACATTGTCAGTCTTTTCTCCTTTTTCACCTTTAATCCAAAAAGTGTCTTGCATATCGCGAGCCGGATGATCTTTGGCAACATTTAAAACATCAAAGTTGTACCATTCGCTCTCGAGTTCTGGACCTACAGCTTTCTCGAAACCAAGCTCAGAAAAAACCGCATACGCCTGATCTGCGAGTATTGAAAGTGGGTGTTCTGTCGCTTTATTATCTTTTTCCATAACCATTTCTGCATTACACAACTGCAAAATTTGTAAATTTTCTCGGGTACGGACCAGAACCTACCACTCGAAAACTTACAAATTTTGCAGTTGCGTAATGCACAGTAACTTTTATTCTTCAAACATAGGAAACATTATACCGCATTTGCCTCTACAGGGCTAATCTTTCTGCCGTGCCTGGAAAGCACGCATCCACCTGGACAAAATGCTCTACCTTCTCCTTTTTCAAAACATTCTTCGCAATTTATAAAATGCCTATGACACATAGGATTTGCGCAATTTACAAAATTCTCTGAAGTGCGACCACAACTGTCACATTTGCCGACTACTTCGTGTTTTTCATCATCAGTATAAAATCCTGCCCGTCCGCCAGGCGGGCCCATAGTCACTCTGCCATCAAAAACATATAGCTTGCCTTTGAAATCTTCATTTGGATATTTTTCCATATAACTCACAATGCCTCCATCGAGCTGATACACATCTTTGAATCCTTGCGTGATCAAAAACCCCGAAGCTTTCTCACATCGCACTCCGCCAGTACATACTGTCAAAACTGTTTTGTTTTTCAAATGCGCTATCTGTTCGACGACTTTTGGCAAATCACGAAAATTCTCCATCGGCGGCAGAATCGATCCAGCGAAATGTCCCACCTTGTGTTCATAAGCATTGCGCATATCTACTATATAAAATTCCCCGCCCGAACGACCGTCCGGTCGGGCAGGCTTTTTATTCTTTATCCATTCGTGCAATTCCTCTGGTTTTAAATGCGCACCAGTTACTTGATTCGGATCTATATCACACACACCCGAACCATCTAAATGGAGCGACACTATTTCCTTGCGGAGTTTTATAGAAAGTTTTGGAAAAGCATTACCTGTGCCTACACTTAGTTTGAAATAAATATTCAAAAACCTCGGATCTTTTTCAAGCTCTTTTATATATGCTTTTATATTTTCCTCTGTGCCTTCATAAGTAGCATTTATCCCCTCGCTTGCGATGATACATCTACCTTTTAAACCCAACTTTTCGCAAGTTTCTTTCTCTCTTGCCACGACTTTTTCAGGGTCGTTTATGTGCACATATTTATAAAAAAGAATGATCAGGTTCGCCATATTTTTATACTAGATAAATTTTACTCATTTTGCAATATTCGCAAATGGTGTTTGCTTTACCGTATGATTTGAAATGGCAAGGCCTGTCTACCCATTCGCCTTTTGATATTAAGCTTTCATAATCTGTAATATCCCTCACCAACAAGTCTATTTGTTCTTTGTCTATCTGACATTTATAAAAAGCATCTTTTCCATTTTTCGCTTCCAAAAATTCTAATTTTGATTCGACTACATTTTTATTCCATTTTTGATTTTTATTCAAAAGATAAGAATACATCGCGAGCTGTCGCATATAATCACTCATTCTGCCTTCTTCATCCACCTTCTCTATATCGCTTTTCTTTCGCGGATTACCTGTTTTAAAATCTGTCACAGATACATCTTTTTTATTCCCGTCTGCGCTGGCAGGTAATATTTCTATCAAATCTATCTTGCCATAAATAGAAAGATGTGGAAACCTGTCGTCTGCCACAGACACACTTTGCTCGCTCTCGTGATTCTCTGATATCTTTGATAAACGATTCTTCGCCCAGCTTGAAACTATTTTAAAAACTTCATCGATATATCTTTCTTCTTTTTTAGAATCAGCTAAATAAACAATCTTTATATTTTTTGCAACTATATTTTTTACTTCTGTATCGTTTGGCATTCTGTGAAGTTTTAAAATATCGTCCACCGATTTATGAACAATGTTGCCAAACTGCAAGCTATCGCTCGAAGGTTCTGGTAATTGCAATAAATTCCTAAAATACCATTTCCAAGGACATTCAAAAAAATTGTTGAGTAGCGACACAGACACCCTCTTGTCTACGAAATCTTTTGCGACTAACTTTTTCAATTTTTCTAAGCTGGTCTTTGGAACAAGTGATTTTTGTTTTTCGATATATAACTTTGGATCATTCTGCATTATTAATCTTTCAGTTTCTTCACTATTTTGTTTTTCTAGATTTTCTTCTAAATTTAGAATGATCCCCACTAGATTCAAATCTGCGCCAGTATATGAGTGGGTAGAATAAGAAAATGTGCAAAATCTTTTGGCGCGAGTTATGGCTACATACAATTCTCGTCTCAAAACCGCTTCATCTTTTTGTTCAATCTTTTCTTTTAAAATTTCCGGCAAAACAAAAACGCTTCGTTTGCTGTCTGATAAAGACTTTTCATCTAAATGCGCAACCCAAACAAAATCAAATTCGAGTCCTTTTGATCCGTGCAAAGTTAAAACTTTTACTCCAGTATCTTCTCCAAATACGGCAAGAGGCAATTCTTCACCATAAGACTCGAGTCTATCCAGAAAAGTCAAAAACTCTATTAAATTTATTTTATGATTCTTTTCAATTTCAAAAAGCGCCAAATGCAAAAAAGTGCGTAACACTTCTATGCGCAAGACCAGAGCTTTATGATCTTTTGCGGTATCTAGCAAAAACTCCGAACCGACCGTCTGAATCAGCTCGTACACATTTAGACCGCCTGCAATATTTATCCAGGATTTAAATTTATTTATCCAAGATTTTATTTCTTTATTTTCTTCAAACAAAGAAGGACTTTCATCTTCTGTATTACTAATAGAAAAATCACGCATTTTATTTTTAGCTATGTATTTATGCGCAGAAAGAGGTGGAATATCAGAAAATTTATTGAAAAAAGAATTTGCAAAGTACACATTGTCACTCGGATTTGCGAGTACTTTCAAAACTTGAATCATAGCTTGCGCTTCATCGGTGTGAAAGAAATTTATTTTGTTTCGTGAGGACACAGGAATATCAAGATCATCTAAAATGGCGACCGCACTCTTCACTTGTCTATTCTTTGGCACAAGTATCGCCATCTCATTCGGATCTATGCCTTCTTTTAATTTCTTTTTTATTTCGAGCGCGCAAACTAAAATCTCATCTCTCTCATAGCTCGCCTCGATTAGCTTTATAGGATGATTTTCCTTATGATTGCTTTTGAGTTTTTCTTTATTCATCGAACTCTCCAAAATCAAATGCGCGAAATCCAAGATAGTGGAAGTTGATCGATAATTTTCAATGAGACTGATGAGTTTTGCTTTACCAAAAGTGTTCTTAAAATTCTCAAAATATTCCAGAGATGCGCCACTGAAACCATAAATGAGTTGTCGATCATCACCCACTACGAAAATGTTTGGCTTTTCAATATCACCCCACACCTTTTGCAAAAATTCATTTTGAATAAGTGAAGAATCTTGATGTTCATCTATCAATACATATTGATATTGTTCTCGAATAAAAGAAACTGCATCTTCTGATTCTTCGACTATTTTTACCAAACTCTCCAGTACATCGTCATAATCAAACAAGTATTGTTCTTTTTTGGCCTTTTCGTAAAGCTCATAAAATTTTACCGTCTCTAGCGTACGAGCGAGTCCTTCTATTTTATTTTCTGCTTCTTTTTTCAACTCACCTTTCGATGAACCACGCGTAGAAATATTTTCTGGATCATTTTTTATATCCGAGATTTCTTTTTTGATCATTTCTCCAAAATCTCCGGATATTATTCTTTCCCTTTTCAAAATAGAGATCAAACTTTTCAAATCCTTGAAATATCTAGCAGTGTCAGCGCGCGGACGAATATGTTCCCAAGTATTTTCTTCCAAGATCCCATCACACAGAGACACACTATTTCTGTCGTCCATTATCTTTGGCATTTTTTCTAGACCAAGCACATTGAAATATCTCTCTACAATATCCATACCAAAACTATGAAAAGTGGAAACATAAACCTTGGCGGATTCTACGCCTGTGTACTTACGCAGTCTCTCGCGCATTGCTCGCACACCAGAATTTGTGAAAGTTAAGCACAAAATACTATCCGCTTTTATGTCAGTTTTAAGTAAAATATTTGCAATACGAAGAGCTAGAACCTGGGTCTTGCCTGTGCCAGGTCCAGCCACCACCATAACTGGTCCGTCTATATTGTCTACTACTTCTTTTTGTGCTTTATTTAATTTTTTATATTCTGATTCAAACATACAGAAGTATTATAACAATATTTGAAACAATATCTTAAAGTGAAAATCTACCGACTTTTGTTCTCTTTATAGAAAAAGCGATAGCTGGAATTTGCATCCTTTCTCCCAGATCATTTGCGACAACTCGAACATATGTACCGCTACTACATTTTATTTTTAAATCAGCTATAAAGTAATTCTCTTTTTTATTTTTTAGATTATCTTTCCAAATTTTCAGTATTTCTTTTTGCCTGAAATCACCTCCAACTTTCGCTATTCTTTTTTCTATATTTTCTAAAAGTTTTTTTGCATTTATTTTTCGCAATTTTAAAAATTTCAAATTCTTCACACTTACTTCTCTCTCTGGGATCTCCACATTTTCACCACTCCTAGCATAGACAAAAAGTGGTTTGCCTTTTACTGTCTTTGAAGAATACATCGGGTATTTTTGTATCAACTTACCTTTAAAATATTTCAGGTTATTTTTTATGTTTTTTTCTAAAAGATTTAGTATCAAATCTTGTGCGAGGCCTTGCTTCACACATTTTCCTAAAATATCATAAGTATCTGTAGCAAAACCAAACAACACAGAAAATTCGTATTCTTTGTCGAGCTTCAAATACTTTTCTTTATTTTTAATTTCTTCACCAACAAGTACGAGCAAAACACCACTTGCCATAGGGTCGAGTCGCCCTGCATAAGTCATAGGCAACCCATTGTAAGATTTGTGTCTGGTGCGGAAACACTCGAGCGCCCCTAGCGGAGTCTCTCCTTCTTTTTTGTTTAAAATAATAACTTTATTATATTTTTGCATTAAAACTGATTCTACCATAATAAACGCTACCGCTTCTATTATGGTAGATGACATTATATACGACTTTCTTTTTTATCAAAATAAGGTAAATTAGATGTTATGGAGGCGTCGCATAGCGGTCTAGTGCACCACCTTGGAAAGGTGGCAGGCTCGCAAGGGTCTCGTGAGTTCAAATCTCACCGCCTCCGCTATAAAAAACATTTATGTCAAAAGATAATCTAAACCCAAAAAACAAACTAATAAGCGAGAGCCTTACCGTCAAGTTGAATACTTTGGCAAATCAGTTGCGCGCTGAAGGAAAAAATATTATCAATCTCACCGCCGGCGAGCTGGATTTCCCCACCCCACTTTATATCCAAAAAGAAATCAAAAGCAGAGTGGCTTCTAATAAATACACTCCTACTTCCGGATTTTTAGAATTGAGACAATCACTCGCAAAACAGATGTTAAAAGATTATGATTGGAAAGTTACACATCAAAATGTGGCAGTAACTTCTGGATGCAAGCAAGCGCTCTTTGAGAGTCTTTTTGCTATCCTCAAAAAAGGCGATGAAGTTATATTGCCTTCGCCTGATTGGGTGACATATAGATATCAGATTATACTAAACGATGCAGTGCCTGTGATCGTACCTCTCGATAAACATTTTGATCTCGATGTAGAAAAAATAAAAAAGGCAATCACCAAAAAGACGAAAGCAATAATCTTAAACAGCCCAAATAACCCTACAGGTTCTGTATATAGTAAAGAGAAATTATTACAACTCAAAAAAGTTTTGGAAAGTCAAAAAATTAGCAAAAATATTTTTATAATAGTGGATGACACTTATAGCAAAATAATTTATAACAAATCTTATCATTCACCTACATTTTTTGTACCAAATAAAGAGCTTTTGATTTTAGTAAATAGCTTTTCTAAGAGCCAAGCTCTTACTGGTTGGAGAATAGGATTCATAGTGGCAAATGACAATATAATCAATGCGATATCTGCGTTCCAAAGCCATACCACTGGCAACGCACCGATACTTTCACAAATCGCGGCGATAAAGATACTGGAAATGGGCGACAAAACTGATAAATTTGTAAAAGTCTTAAAACAACAAAGAGACAAAGCAGATAAAATGCTTCGTGGCATACCAAACATAAATTTCGAGACACCAAAAGGCGCATTTTATTTCTTTATAAATGTTTCAAAATTAGAAAAAAATACATTAAAATTTTGCGAGGGATTATTGAAGGCAGGTCTTGCGCTAGTACCCGGAGAAGCATTCGGTTATGCCGGATTCGTACGACTTTCATTTTCTACATCAACAAAAAACCTGATCGAGGGTATTAAAATATTTAAAAAGTTTTGCGAAGATTATTAATATGAGTCGTGAAAAAATAAAAATTAAAAAACCAATCATAGCTTCTCTCGAAAAGCACAAAAATTTTCTGCTGAAAATTTTCTCTCTACGGCGCCGTCGCGCCTGCGAAGGCTTTTCTTAAGAACTATGCTTAATTTTTTAATTTTTATTTTTTCACACAAACATTATGATGAAAATTCCAAAGACAATGGCGACACAACATCCGGATAATGCCAACGCTCCTTATTGGGAGAATGATGGTGATGGATTTGTAAGTTCGAGTGAAGAATCCGCTGAATGCGTAGATACATTTAAAAACTTGGATGTTGAAGAATTTATGTGGGACTTTGAAGGCAAATTTGCCGAAGAAGCCGTGGTAGACAGACTTTTTCATCAACATTATGATTATTTCAAGAAAAACCAACTCGGCCTAAAAAAAAGACTGACATTCCGCATACCGAACATCTGGCAAGAAAAAGGCTATAGCCTAATCCGCGCCTTGATGGTGATACTGACCAGTGAAGATTTTGCCAGCGACTTGAAATTCCACTCACCACCCCTTTTTGAAGTCATCCTACCTATGACAGAAAATGCAAAACAGTTGATCTTTATCCAAAAATCTTTCCAAGAACTCGCCAAAATAAAATCAAAAATGTTTGGCGAATTTAGAAAAAATATAAAAAATACAGAATATATAAATATTATCCCACTCTTTGAAGGAGTAGATACTCAGATAAATGCTAAAAAAATACTTTTGAAATACATCGACTTGCACAAAAAATCATTTGGTTTCAAGCCAAAATATCTGCGAGTATTTATCGCTCGGAGCGATCCAGCGATGACCTCGGGCATAGTTGCTACTGTATTGGCAAATAAAATCATCTTGTCTGATTTGGCAGAATTAGAAGAAGAAACTGGTATAAATATTTACCCCATTTTGGGTGCTGGATCATTACCTTTTAGAGGCGGACTCTCCCCTTTGACTATGCAAGAATTTTACAATGAATATCTTGGAATCCATACCATTACGGTGCAATCTGCATTTAGATATGATTACGATATTTCTTTGGTGCAAAAAGCGATAAAACAACACAATAAAAAAACTATCGGTAAATCTGCAATCATTCCAAAAATTGAAAGAACAAAATTGATCAAGATTGTTAAAACTTTTGAGAAAGAATATAAATATAATTTAAACAAAATAGTCTCGGATTTGTCTTTTGTCTTTCAGTCTTTTCCAAGGAGAAGAGAAAGGCATCTACATACCGGATTATTATCTTATGGTAGAAAAATGGGTAAAACAAAGATGCCTCGCGCTATCACTTTTACTGGATCATTCTATTCTCTAGGAGTACCACCTGAATTTTTGGATATAGGAAAAATAGGCGTATTAAAATCTAAAGATCTAGCGTTGATAAAAAAATATTACAAAAATTATGAGAAACATCTAAAACAAGCGGGAAACTTTTTAAATTGGCAAAATTTGGAAAAACTCGGATCGAAAAATAAAGGTTGGCAGAAAATAAAAGACGGAATACTTGAAGCTGAAAAAATATTTGGATTCGAGATTGCAGACAAAAATGAAAATAAAAAAGATATCAAAAAAAATACATATCATAAACTCACAAACGAACTCTTAAAATTAAAAAGTAATCCTCAAAAAGTTAAAAAAATAATAACTAAAACGGGAATTTTAAGAAAAAGTCTAGGGTAAGGTTTGTATAAGCAAACAAACCCTAGGCGCAAAGTAACAACTTCGACACTTAGGGTTTGGGGTGGGGGATCTTTCAGATTCAAGATTAATCCCCCGAAGGTTGTTGATGAACCCGGACTATCTTGCCCATCAATACAAAAAGAGTACAGCCGAGAATTACAAGGGCACCGAGAAAGCAAAGAATGATCTCCATAACAATGTCTCCTGAGTAATTCTTATGCTCTATCGATAGAACATAAGAAACCCTGAGTTAAGTGGTTTAGCAAAAAACATTAAAGAATTAATATCTTTTGCTAAACCATCAACTCAAAACTTTCTCCTCTAAGACTTTAGAATGAACTTTTAAAAGTGCAAGTAAACTTACTAATATACTAACATAAACACTCCATATTAATCAAACAAACTTGTCAACCTGCCAGGTTGGCAATAATTGGCAATAATATATCCTAAAACAACAAAGCCCTGTAAAGACACGATATCTATACAGGGGGAGAGTTCTACGATACTCTCCTAAACAAGGTTTTAACTTCGACGAATTTGATCGGCAATTCCGACTCGGGAATTCTCCTCGACTTGTATGTGGCTTATATATTCGTCCATCAAATCGCTGAGCCATTTTGGAGTCTCCTCACTATCCACTGCTGCGACGGTTTGCCCCATCGTCGCTCCTTTGAGTCCCACATCCGTTCTTCGATTCTTCCCCTTGGATGAATTTGATGAACGACTTTGGGCTCGTCCAGTGCGCTTTTTTAAAAGCAAGCGCCATGATTTGAAAACCAGCCAATGAGCAGCGAAACCTACATAGTAGGCAATCTCGCCAATGGGTCGAAAAAACCAAACAATGAAGCTCCATATCCAGGAAGCAAGTCGAGTCTTTTCGTTGGATTCTTCTGGTCCTTCTGGACCTGAATTAAAATCCATAGCGTTTTCTCCTTTAAGATTTTGTCATTACATATTTCTACCTTGCACTTCATAGCGCTCGGTAGGTTGATTTGAAAGAACGATTTTGTGTCTATACTGTAACACAGTCAATGTTATCTTGTCAAATCCAAAAATGCTTTTTCATCTATGATTTTCACTCCTAGTTTTTGCGCGTTTGTGAGCTTGCTTCCTGCTTCTTCTCCTGCTACTACAAATGAAATGTTTTTGGAGACTGAGCCGGAGACCTTGCCTCCAAGCGCAAGTATTTTATGTTTTGCCATTTCTCGCGACATTTGGGAAAGTGTGCCAGTGAGCACAAAAGTAAGCCCAGCTAATTTGTGATTTTTGTTTTTTTCAACTTTTTCAATAACCACACCATTTTTCAAAAGTTTTTCTATAAATTTTATATTATTTTTATCCTTGAAAAATTCATACACACTTTGTGCCACCACTGGTCCAATATTTTCTATATTACTTAGTTCTTCTACACCTTGCCTAGTTGAAGATATCAATTTTTCTAATGTACCGAAATTTACTGCCAGATCCCGCGCGGTCTCTTCGCCCACATGCAATATCCCTAGAGCTCGCAAGAATTTTGAAAGAGGAATTTTCTTTTTGTCATTTATTTCTTTTATTATATTTTCCGCGCTCTTTTCACCAAACCGCTCCAATGGAGCTATATCTTCTTTTTCCAAAGTGAAAATATCTGCCGCGTCGGTGATGAGTCCTTCATCTTTGAAACGCCGTAAAATCTTTGGCCCGAGTTCATAAATCTCGAAAGCAGTGACAAAGTGTTCGAGATATCTCTCATTTTTGGCGCTACATTTTAGATTTGAACAATAGTGGGCGACGCTGTCTAGGCCTGCCCGATCTTTGGATCGGGCAGGCCTTTTTTCAACATTGCCCCCGCACACAGGGCATTTTGCAGGCATTTTAAATTTCTTTTCTTTTCCTGTACGCATTTTTTTTAAAACTTCCAGTACTTTCGGAATCACATCACCGGCTTTTTCTATCACCACAGTATCACCTATCCGTATATCAAGGCGCTCGATCTGATCCATATTATGGAGAGTAGCTTTAGATACAGTAGAACCTGCCACAAGTGTAGGCTCGAATATGGCCAAAGGTGTCAGCACACCAGTACGGCCAACATTTATCTTTATATCTTTTACAATCGTGGTTGCCCGTTCGGCAGGATACTTGTATGCAATGATACCTCTCGGATCTTTAGCGACCACACCCAGATTCTCGAAAATCTTTGTATCATTCACATTTATCACCACACCGTCTATGTTGAAAGGCAAATTATCGCGGAAACGCGCAACGCTATCTATAAAATCTGGCACTTCTTTTGAAGAAGCAACCTTTTTGGAATGTTGATCGATATTAAACCCAAGTATCTCTAAACATTCGTGTTTACCAGAATGTTTCTCCATATATTTCTGCCATTTTCCTCCAATAATTTCAGCCAATTCATAAGGAAAAAAATCCAGATGTCTCTCCTTGGCGAACTGTGGATCGAGCTGCCGCAGACTACCAGCAGCCGCATTTCTAGAATTTGCAAAGAGTGATTTACCTTCTTTTCTATTTTTCTCATTTAATTTTTCAAGAACTTTCTTTTTCATTATCACTTCCCCTCGCACTTCTATGTATTCGGGATAAGGGTATTTGAGCATCAAGGGTACTGTCTCTATCATTTTTAAATTTTCGGTTACATCTTCACCTATTTCGCCATCTCCACGAGTCACGCCCCGCACAAATTTTCCATCCTCGTAAACTAGTGACACCGCAAGTCCATCAAATTTAAATTCACAAAAATATTCTAATCTGGATGGAGAATTTAAAAGTTTCAAATTCCTTTTTTCCCAAGCAAAAAATTCTTCGTCCGAAAAAACATTAGCGATCGAGAACATCTTTATTTTATGTCTGACCTTTTTGAATTTATCAAGCGGTTTACCAGCAACTCTACTCTCTAGAGCATTCTGATCTTTAAATTCTGGATATTTCTCAATCAAGATTTTTAATTCTTTATTCAGAGAATCGTAAACTGCATCTGTGACATTTGGATCATTTTTGGTGTGATACAGCTCTCTCAATCTCGCGACCTCTTTTCGCAACTTTTGTATTCTTTTTTTGACATCAGATTTTTCCATTTCTATAATTCGTATGTTAGCTTTATCTGTCTTTCTATCGTCCGATCATCTTGCCCACAGGTAGGCAGACTATTGCTCTCTCCTCCATTGTTATAACCCTTAACTGTGATCTCTGTACGAGTCGAAGAACCATTTACATCTTTTAATACAAATACTTCTGCACAACCATCACCATCGTTACCCAAATTTACAATCTTAAAACTGTAACTCCACAAAGTAGAATTTCCAGAAGATATTGGAATATCTGAAGAACAATTTAAAATGGTATTTGGATCGCTAGATGGTGAAACAAATCTATCTATATCTGGCTTATCATAATAAAGTGCACATTCTGATCCTGTATCTGCAGCAAAAAATGCATCGTTAGTCTCTTTACCAGAAGTGCTGAATTTGACTTCTTTTAAAGATACATTGAGTACTGAAAGAGCAATAGTAAGAAGTATACTTGAAAGCATCATAGAATAAAGCAATACAAAGCCCTTGCTTACTGATATTTTTTTTATGTTAATCTTTTGCATCTTATTATTCTGTCCAATTATACAAATATTCTGTCATTGTAATACTGTGAGTACCAGATTTCTGTTCCCAAGAAACTCGAGAATAAATCTCGATCCGATCGGTTAAAGATGTATCCGCCCAAATAGTACGAATAAATCCTGAGTCAATGCCATTCAATGGATTCGTACTATAATTGCCATTATTAAAATATAAATGACATCGACTAGCATCGGTAGCACAAATAAAAACAGAAGCTGCATTAGTTTGATTTACTATCGCGATATTGAAACCGCACTGACCAGTCTCATCAGAATCAGGTGGTTGACTAGTACTGCATTTTGTATTACCTGTGCCTCCATCAAAATTAGCCACAAAGTCATTCCAATCATTCGGATCACTGCTAAACAATACATAAGCATTTCTTTTATTTAAAAGATATTCTATTCCTTCCTGAGCTAGATATGTGGCTGTGGTTTTTTTCTTGGCATATTCAATATCAGAAAGACCATTACCCAATACAGACATCAAAGAAATAATCGAAATAGAAAATATAGCAACAGCAATCAAGGTTTCTATTAAAGTGAAACCCTGGTTGCCTCTGGCACCGCCTAAGGCGGGTAAACCCTGATTTATTTTTTTATTCTTTTTTTCTAAAAATCTGATCATATTAATGATATTATTTTTTTAATTTACTATATCCACCAATCTTTGAGAAATAGCCGTCTGTAACGCAAAAGGCGTTTTTGTATCTTTGTATCGAATATCTCCGATCAATCTGATCCTCACCATCGGTTGCCTATCATCTCCGACTTCAGCACCTGTGACTATAAATTTCGTACCAGAACCTATGACTACATCGCTGGTATTCAATGTCGCCCAAGTCATCCCGCCATCTGTGGATTTTTGGATGTTAGGCGGAATAATTTTATAAATCCACTGATCAGTAATATCATCAGGCACTCCATCTTCATGTTCAAAAGTGATTTGAACATCTCCACCCGAACAATCTTGTGGATCATTACTAAAAATACCACCAACACCACTGCAATAATAATCATAACCAGTGCGCAAATTTCTAGACATATCTTCCATAATAAAACTAAGATTGTCCATTATGGCTCGGATATTTTCAGATTTTCTGTGTACGACATTTGCATTTAAAAGCGAATCCATCCCCACCATAGTCACCACTAAAAATATAGACACTGCTATCATCGTCTCGATGATAGTGTAACCACTTCTGTTTTTGTTTGTATTACTTTTTTCTTTTTTAAAAAATCTTTTCATATAAATAAACTTTTATTCTATTTGAATTCTGCCAGAAGCATAGATCTGAATCGTAGCACCCAGCGCGTTTGGTGAAGATATGTCTACTGCCAAATATTCGATACCAGTATCACACGCAAGACCGAGAGGTGGATTGGATCTAAAAGATGCGGTAGAGCTGGGTCTCTGAAATGTCACATTTATATTGTTCACCGTGGCTGGGCATCCTGCTCCTACAATCCTTAAACCAGAAATATAATTACCCTTTGTTATGTCTATTTTATCCAAACATTCTGCATCACAGGTGGAGTTACCTATAGCTGGACCATTATAAGAATCGTTGTTGTTAAAATCCGCAAAATAAATAAATCTTTTGTTAGTAGTGCTGTCTACATTGAAACGAAGACCATAAGACGGAGCTTTATCAAATGGGCTGGTGCCAAGCTCGCCATACACTGCCGATCTCTGAGCTTCCACTGCTTTGAGAGCTATATCATTCGCGAGAACTTTCACATCTACCCTGCCTTGGAAACCACGATAATCAAAAAGTACTACGGATGTCATAACCGAAAAAATACTGAGCACTACAATGAGCTCCACATAAGTCATACCGGATTGAAAGTTTTTAAATATTCTTTTTTTGTTTTTAATATTTGGCTTTTGCATATTTTCAAATCTTGATATCATTCTCAAAAAAGCAAATGAAGATTAAATAAATCCAATCCAAATGCAAAAATAATAAACGCGCCAACAACCAAAAAAGGAGCAAAGGGTATTTCGCTTTTCATTTTATATTTTTTTGAAAAAAGAAAAAGTATCACCCCGACTATGGCTCCAAACCAAAACGCTACCGCGACACTTGTAATGATATTTGCAAATCCGAGTAGCCAGCCGAGCCCAAGCGCAAGCTTTGCATCACCGAGACCCATCCAAGACCCGCGAGATATGAGCCAAAGCAAAGCAAAAGGCAAAGCAAGCAGAGCACCAGAAGCGAATTCAGATAAAACAGGAATGTGTGGAAAAAAACTATACCCAGAAAAGAAAAATAAACCAACAAAAGCCAACGCTCCAAAAACAAAAGACAGTACATCGGGAATTATTTTATGTCGCAGATCGTAGACAGCGATGACTAGAAGCAACGAGAACATAGTTGTATAATATGCATAAGATGCAGAGAAGCTTAAAGTGCTTAAATAAAAAACATCTTGAAACTTTAAAAATATCAACGCAAAGACGAGCCCAGAGATCACCTCAACTATCGGATACTGCATCGAAATGAAAGATTTACAACCACGACATCTACCCCAAAGAAAGAAATAACTCAAAACCGGAATAAGCTCATACCATGCCAATACGCGACGGCAAGACAAACATCCACTCCGTCCGCCTAGATTGCGATCTGTGTTGAATCGAAAGATGATAACATTCAAAAAACTCCCAATAATAAGGCCCAAAAAAAAGAAAACAATGGTAAGCGCAAGCGACATATTAATGCCTCAATTATATCAAACGCCATAAACAAAGACCAACAGGAAAAGGATTATTCTTGTACTTTTATAGTATTTACAGAGTTACGCATTACTTCTTCCGCTGTGCCATTTATCGCTGTTGAAGATAATATTTTGTTACCTATTTTTTTATCAATATCAAGTAGCACTCCATCTTTTTTGTTCACGCTTTCTACTTTCAAAGTATGCACTATCTTAGCAGGCACAGAAATAAACTGAGTATCACCTACTTGTTCATATTTCACTCTTGGAATTTCTTCTCTTATCTTCCCTGTTTTTAGATCAAGCCCTGTGTATCTGCCCTGATTGTCTGTAATACCCAAAGATCCTGATGAATACATCGTATAATGAAATCGCGCGCTGGTATCCGTCAAAGTATCAGGACTATTTACTACAATACCCTCTGGATCTGTAAGACTATAACCCAAGATTTTTGATTTTATAAAATTACTAAGATTTGGAATCTCCAAGATATCGCCGTGATCTCGATCAATATTTTTCCAAGTATTGTACTTTGGCAAATTCACCCACCATTTTTCAACATTTGGATTTGTATCTTGCATCCACAAAGCGCTAGGCACGACTACTGTGCCATCACCCTCTGTGACTTCACGAGGCTTAACAAAAACACCTTCACCTATCGGTGTACACGGAGTAAGCGTGCAGTCGTATTTCATTTTTACCGTATAGTCTAACCCCGCTATGGTATCCTCGCCCCAGCCCGCCACTTGCACGATCTTTGTGTTAGGCGAAGCTTGCCAAGTATCGATGCTCTGATGAGCACTTCTTGAATTCAAATACAAAGTTCCATTTCCAATATTTGCTTTATTGAGTTCACTAGGCGTTGGTTTTGCTCTGCCATCTCCACCCAAAACATAATCTTTTAATTCTGATTCGGCACCGATAAAAAACCCATACTTGGCAATCTGCGCATTTAGCAATGGATGGTTTTGAAATGAAGCTAGATTTGCCGGTACAACATTCGAATCTACGATAGAAAAATATTCTGGCGAAGGCATCAAGTTATAAATCGCGGGCATATTTTCTGCAAGTATTCGAGATCTTTTATTACTCATCACCAGATTGAAAGGACCCACACCTGTGCCGTGAAGCAAAGACATTAAACCTTTTGGAGTACCAACCTGTGGCATAGCTACCAAGATGACATTATCTATTTGGTTGTATAAAGGATTATTCGTCTCTTTCAATTTCTGAATCAAAGCTTTTGCCACTAGCCCACCATTTGAATGAGTAACTATAGTAACCTTGCCAGTCTTTGAGCTAGCTTGCAATTCTTTTAATTTTTTAAGAATAAAAGCCTGTGAAAAATTCGGAGCCCTGCTGAAAAAAAGTTTACCTCCATCTGCGAGGACGCCACTGGTGATGATATCTTCCAAAGAAAATCTCCAATCATATGGAATAAAAGCATAATCATTGATGGTGCCTTCTGTCTTCCAATCCTTCAGGTCATTGATAAATGATTTATAAATATTCTTGCCGACGGATTCATCTATGATACCTGTCTCTCCTCCATCACCTTCGATATCCTGCGTATCATTTTTTGTGTATACATCATCAATGATCTTTCCATTGACATCACGAAAACTTTTACCATTTTTATTCAAAGCAAGAAGCTTCTGCTGATCATCCAAAACAGAAACCCATAATTCTTTCTCCCCAGCACCATCTTGTTTATAAAGTCGTGAGCCCATTAAACCAGGAAGAAATAAAACATTGGAGAAACATTGCTCACCACAAACAGGATCGATCTTTTTCATTACAACTGTACCATCACCTGCACAAATACCATTGGTATCACATCCACCTTTTGCTTCTATCGTTCCAGTGAAAGAAGAATTTTCATAATAGATCGCTATGCGACCTCCACCACCTAAACGAGTAAATGAAGACAGACCACCTCCATTTGTTAAAAACTTTCCATTGCCTATAATATTTTTTGCGGTAATATAAATACTTCCACCACTTGTACCAGCAGAACCATCTGCAACAACAGTACCATTGTTTGTAAAAATATCTGTGACTATTAATCTTATAGCTCCACCGCCACTAAGTTTAAAAGTTGGATTATATATTCCGCTACCAAAATCTGTTGGTGCCATTGCGTTACCATATATAGATGTGGATTTATTACCTACACCCAACCCTCCATAACTCGCACCAACATTTGAATTTTGTGAATCGGGAGACCCTGGACCATTAAAATAGCCAGTATTCGAAGCATGTATATATGCAGTTGGTCCTAGATCAATGTTTGGAATTGTTAACGATATCTTTTTTTCTTGGGGAACAATAATCGTTGATGATTCTTGTAAAATCAGACTATCTGCTTTTATTACTTCACTTCCAGAAAGAACTAAAGTCCCTTTATCAATTGTGATTGTTTTAATATCTAATGTTTGATTTTCTGATAAAAGCACAGTACTGAGTTTAATAAATAAACTATTGGCTTTAATACTTACATTATCTTCAGATATTATTCTCATATCACTTCCATTCCCTAAAATATGAATGGCGTTAAAAATAAAAGGAGAACGATTCTTTTTAAATATCCAAGAAGAATTGGAAAAAGTATTAGTTAGATAGAGATCATTTTTTATAACATCGAGGAATGCTACAGTACCTTCTTCTGAACAACCACTATTAGTATCATAGATACCGCAACCTCCTCGAGCATCCTTTTTACCCACGAAAGAATTAATCTCATAATAAACCGCGATTCTACCTCCTCCACCCCCAGAACTCACACAAGTATTTAGGCAATGAATACCACCCCCTTTTGAAAGAATAGAACCATTTCCTTTTAATACTTTTGTTTGCACATAAATACTCCCACCACTTGAGGTTTTTGCACCATTCGCAGAAATAGCTCCATTGTTTGTAAAAGTATCTGTAACTATTAATCTTATAGCTCCGCCACCACGAAAAGTCCCATATCCACCACTTCCTAAATCGATAGGTTCTATATTATCACCATAAATTGAAGTGGAGTTATTCAAAAGACCTGCACTTCCATAACTTGCACCAATTTTTTGATCGGCGTGTGCTCCAGGTCCATCAACATACCCCTGCGCATTCGCAGAAATGGCTGATCCTGCATTTATATTTAAATTTTTCGCTGTTATCTTCACCCCTTTAAATACATTTGCTGAATTTGGATCACCTTCTAGTGTCAATGTTGATTTATTTGATATGACGAGATTATTGAAAACATATTCTCCAGCAGGCAATGATGCACTCACTGTCATCGTTACCGAAGCTTCAATACTATCAGAAATACCGTTTTTGTTTAGATCTGATTCTAAAGCAAACGCAGGATGTGTCGAAAAAAGAAAACCAAAAAATACAGCTGTTAATAAAAGCCAAAATGTCCTTTTTGATAAAATCATAATTGACTTATATTATACAATAGCTAGGAGAAAGTCAAACAAACCTGTATTAATCACAGTCAGCGTCATTATTGGCTAATTTATCTCCATCTGTTTTTTCTGAAGCACCATCAGAATCAACACACCAATAATCCGCAGGATTTGATTTTAAAGGCATAGAAACAGCCCATGTTTGGTTTACAAGTTTAAATACACAATGCCCAACAGAAGATCCACTTGCGGTTTCAGCTGCTTCAAAAGCAGCTTGTATCGTAGGATCACCAAATATACTTGTTGCAGGAGCAGTGTCACAAGAACCAGTAGCATTGTTATAATGAGCTGTTCCAAAATTACCATTTTTTTCATAATATATAGCTGCCTGCGTACGAATGTTTGCTAGATTTGATTGAATAGAAGCATCTTCTCCTTTTTTCTTTGCACTATTCAATGCTCCAAGAACAACCGAAGCTAAAATTCCAATAATTGCAACTACGACTAAGAGCTCGATCAATGTAAAACCTTTTTTCAAATTTTTCATAAAAATATCAAAGTAAAGAAACACTTTCTAATGAAGTAATTATATCAAACACGAAAAACAAAAACCACCCTATTGGGTGGTTTTTGTTTTTTAACAATAATGATAGTAATTATGGGCAAACTACAACATTATTGCCAAGGAGATTTGCATTAGCCTTTGAAGCTCCTGTACTATCAACACACCAATGTCCTCCATTGGCAGTTTTTAAAGGTGATTGTGCAGCCCAGGCTGTAGCAGTACTATTACAGACTGCAGTTGTTGCTGTTTGTGCTCCATTCACCGTTACAGTAGCAGCTGAACCTACTCCAGCTTGTACAGCTGCCAGAATCGCTGCGTTTATTGTATTAGTTCCAACGGCACAGACACCAACATATGTTGAACCAGCAGTATCATAAAATAGTTCTGCCTGAGCACGAGCATTGGCTAAGTTTGCTTTAACAGCAGCATCTCCTCCTTTACTTCTGGCAGTATTCAATGATCCCAACACCACAGACGCCAAGATACCAATAATTGCTACTACCACCAAAAGCTCGATCAATGTAAAACCTTTTTTAAAATTTTTCTTCATAATTTATTTTATAAAAGTTAATAAATACTTTAACGAAATTTCGACTCGTTTTTAATATATATATTATAGCTTCTATTATGAAGTGGTTGCAACAAGGTTATCCACAATAAACTGTTAAATCAGAACTATTCTTATTCACCTACAAAAACAAAATGTGGTCCTTCGCTCATCCATTGACTAGAGGCGTTGCTTTTATCCCATAATTTTATCACCCATCCGTATCGGGTATTTGGCACTAGAGCTGGGCCATCATACTCAATAGGTATTACCGTACGCTGTCCATTGAAAGTAGGTAATATTGGATAACCAGGTAAATCTCTAGTGCCTGAATCCCATACACTCTTGTCAGATCCCTTGATCATTAATCTATATTTCATAGCAATATCTGCATTATCAGGATCATTAAACACCACTGAAAATTCAGGGGTTGTGTCGGTCACATCTAATGGATTAACCTTATCTTCAACTCTTGGATCCGTAGGAAATGTGGGGGCGTTGTTTACATTTGTAAGCACCGCGGACACGGTCTTTTCAGACATATTCCCTGCTCTGTCTTTTGCTTCTACATGCAGATAATATGTGCCATTGCCTTCCATCAACTCTGTATGACAAAAGTTTTTACTAAAACCTCTAGTTGGTTTACCTGATGGATTTTGATCCACTACAAATCTGAATGTCGTGGTAATATCCGACAAAACATCTGTACTGCACCAATTCCATTCTTTTGTCTTCTTTGGAGTGGTGTCATCTGTCAGATTCACAAGCTCTGGAGCTATAGTGTCAGCTGGAGAGTTTACAAGAATTCCATTTACCAAGGTCAGCATCGGACTGCTGTGTGTTACCTTGCAAACATTACCACCATAAGCTTTGAAAAGCACAGCATAAGCGCCATTACTTCCGGAAGCTTTTATGACAAATGATTCTGTCGCAATAGTGCCAGCTTTGTGATTTGCTGTATCTACGCATACCCAAGGAGCCTTGCCTATCTTGTATGCAGTCGAAGCCCAATTGCTAGGAGCTGTGGATTCGACCGTCATACTGACATTTATAGAAGCACCTTTCTTTACAGTCACACTATTCGTGCCATTTAGTGTAACACTGGTAATATCTCTAGCCGCCAAAGCGGGACCACCAGAGACAAAAAAACCACCCAAAACGGTGGCCATTGCAATACCTAAAACAATAAAACTATTCAATTTTTCGCCCAGAAGTATTTTAGCCATAATGTTTATTATTTATTAATTACTGCTAATACCGTTATTAGGCTCTCTAAAAATAGATTTGTCAAATGGTTGACTGTGGATAACTTTTATTGTATAGGTAATTGTAAAATTGCAAATTAGTAAAATTTTCTCAGGTCCTTCTGAAATCTGTCTTTGGGCAGATTTCAGCCCCTCACCAAATATATCCGCCAAAGGCGGAATAGAAGTTCGGCCAGACCATGAGAAAATCTTCTAATTTACAATTCTACAATTACTGTATCCCCCCAGTAAGATTGTAGATAGGTATCAACACTGACACGAGAAGTATGCCCACGCCGAGACCGAGCACCACTATCATCACTGGCTCGATCAAGCCGACTAGGGTATCGATAGCATCATCCACTTCTCTTTTGTAAAATTCTGTGAGAGTTTTTAATATTTGTCCGAGCGAACCAGTCTCTTCACCTATCTTTATCATCTGTGTCATAATGCTTGGTACATATTCTCGATGTCTTTCAAATGTAGCAGAAAAAGCAAGACCTGACTTCACTCCATCTTCGACATCTTGCAAAATAGTCTTGTATATTTGACTATCCACGACTTCAGAAGTGATATCAATAGCACGCACTATGGGCACACCAGAAGTCAACATCGTATCCATATTGTCAGCGATACGAGAAAGATAAAACTTTTTGTAGAGATTGCCTACAGCTGGGATAGACAGGCGCATCTTGTCGAGATATATCCTACCCTTTTCAGTAGTCGAAAGTCTCCAGAGCCATATACCAAGCAGAATAAAAAAAATAATCACAAGAAAACCATAACTCACAAAGAAATCTGAGAGAGCGATAACGAATTTGGTATAAAGTGGTGGCTCTTGTCCAGAATCTAAAATAATATCTGAAAGCTTTGGTATCACCACCACAAACATCAGAGACATCACCACAAAAAAAGTAAATATCACAAACACAGGATAGATCAGAGCATTCTTGGTCTTAGAAGTCAGAGCGTACTGGCGATTTAGATAATTAGCAAGATGATCAAAAGTCTCATTTAATTTTCCTGTCTCTTCACCTACTTTCACCATATTGACATAAAAGTTCGAAAAAAGATCTGGGTGTTTAGCTAATGCGCCAGAAATAGAGAAACCTGCTTGAAGATCGTCTGTGATCTCGGTTAATTTTTTGCTTAAAGTTTTATTTTCAGTATTAGTCGCGAGTATGGTGAAAGCTTTCAAGGCAGACACTTGCGCTTCAAACAATGTAGATATTTGTCTAGAGAGTATGACTATTTCTTTCGTTGACACCTTTCTCTCAAAAGAGAAAGAAAGAAAAGATCGGCTCTTTCCTTCTTCTTCGATCGAGATGATGATGAGTCCGCGTTTTTGTAGACCATTGATCGCCATATCGCGATTCTGCGCGTCGATCTCGCCTTCTTTATTTAGACCCTTATCGTCTATTGCTTTATATCTAAATAACATAATGTTAAATCATTCGCTCAAGACCTTTAGGATTAAAAGAATATTGATAAGCGTTTTCTATTGTGATCTCACCTCTACGGACGAGATCAATAAGTGAATGGTTCAAATCTATCATCCCAGACTCGGAACCCGTCTCGATGACGACATTTATTTCTTGGGTGCGTTTTTCACGAATCAAATTTGCCACAGCGTTGTTGTTGAGCAAGAGTTCGCAAGCAGGTACGAGTCCGCCGGCGATCCGAGGGATAAGTCTTTGCGACAAAATGCCAAGCAAGCTACCTGCGAGCTGGATACGAATCTGATCTTGTTGTTCTCCGGGAAAAGAATCTATGATGCGGTCTATGGTCTGCGCAGCGTTATTTGTGTGGAGTGTAGAAAGCACGAGGTGTCCGGTTTCTGCAGCAGTGACAGCAGTAGAGATCGTTTCAATGTTGCGCATCTCGCCCACCATTATTATATTTACATCTTCACGAAATACAGACTTGAGCGCTGTATGAAAGTCTGCCGTATCAATGCCAACTTCGCGTTGATTGATGATGGATTTGTTTG
>Ga0247727_10005240_pt1 | contig 26578 bp, 19 predicted proteins | sample WisWelCaveWW1625_FD_202498 | JGI IMG/M metagenome (GOLD analysis project Ga0247727, IMG submission 202498) | Biofilm microbial communities from Wishing Well Cave, Virginia, United States - WW16-25 | ecosystem: Environmental > Aquatic > Deep subsurface > Groundwater > Cave microbial mat | place...
CAAAGTATCTTTTCGCCGATAACCCGGACGTTTCAACCTTTTTGAAAAACTTAGGAATTGATGATCGTCTTTTGTCTTGACTGGAAGCCATGTGCCCGTCCTCTCATAAGCATAGTCGTTGAGCCAATATACGACGGCCACCAGCAAAAAGCAAGAAAAAGGTTTCATTTAAATTTCGCTGAAAATGTATTTAGCCGATACTCATGTAATACGTCGTTTTCGTCAAATACCCTATCGTTAAATTTGACAGACTCCGGTTGCGAGATAGGGTGAATTTGGCTACATTGAACGAGCGTCGGCTTCGCTTTTGGGAATTGGTGATGCATACCCAACCATGCCGCCAATTCATGGCTGCACTCTTCACGCAACACGCCATGGGGGAAAAGGCTAGAACAAAACGAGGATGAGCCGCAACCAAAGAGAGTTTTGTAAGCGGATACTGAACAGGTTTATCCGCTGGATCCGTTTAATCCGCTTACAGAAAAATTTTTGCTTTTTAAAACAACGAGTTCACTTCTAGAGATTAAAGAAAAAATTCAAAGCCAGGTGAAGTCAATCGCGCCATGAAAGCCTTTGCAGCACAAACCGATGCGGAATTGTCCGCTGCGATCAAAGCGGCGGATCATGCGGCTTTCAAAGCGCTCTATTATCGCTATTTCGAAACCTTGTTCCGCTTTCTGTGGCGGCAAACGAGCGACGCCGAGCTGGCCAAAGATCTCGTGCAGGAAATTTTCCTCCGTGTTTGGAAGAGCCGCGCGAATCTCGATCCCGCGCAATCCCTTAAATCGTATCGTTATCGTATCGGCCACAATTTGGTTATCGATTATCGCCGCCGAAACCAGCATCCGATAAATTCTCTGGAAGCACATCCCGAAATCGAGCCGTCGTATTCCACCGAGGACAATTTTGATCTGCAAAACAAAATCGCTTTTGCCATTCAAAGCCTGCCGGAGCCGGTTCGTCTGGTCTTTACGATGAGTCGCTTCGAAGGCGTCAAATATGCGGAAATCGCGGCAGCGTTGAATGTTTCGGTAAAAACCGTGGAAGCCCGGATGAGCAAAGCGTTGGCAATCTTGCGCGAAAAACTGGCGCCCTTTCTGGTGAGCATGTTGATTCATTTCTGTGTGGGTTAATGTCATTTGTAAGAATCCTTTTTAATCTCGAGTAGGGCTTTAGATGGTCACGTAGAATTAAATCTTGTCTTGGGGCGAAATGCAAACGCCGCCGCCATCTACTGCCGAAATTAAAAAACAAATCGAGCGTGCGCGCCGGGCTGATCACGAGATTGGCTTTGGGGCTGAGAATCGTTTCCTGCGAATAGCTGGAAGCATGCGGCAAGGTTGCGCCGGGCGCGCCTTCGAGGCGATCTTCAACATTGAAGGTGAAATAATCCGCACGCAAGCCGAGCTGCAAACGCACCGCCGGACTGAAGGTCAAATCTTCCTGTGCCAACATAAAAAGATTTCTTTCGAAAATTTCCGCTCAAGCCGGACTGATCGTTCAAGCTTTATCGGTCACTTCTTTGGTTCTATGTTGATCTGTGTGGGTTAAAAAACATGACGCGAGAGAAGAAAGGCGACCAAGATCTGAAGTGGGATTTCTTGCTCGTATGAATAGTTTCCCCGGTGCTCAAAAGGATTCTTACGAATGACATGTTACTTGGAAGCATTGACTCTGGCTCGCGGAGATCGTCCGGAAAATAACTGAGGCAAGCTATGAGTTGCTGTTGCGCCACCGAAGGCACCAATCGCTTCTTCAACACGCAAGCAGGCCGTGTGGAAAAATATTTCCGCAAGAAAGGCCTGCGTCCGGAACAAAAACATTTGCTGCATGGCCTCAAACAAAGCGGGCTGGAACAAGCGAGCATTCTCGAGATCGGCTGCGGCGTGGGCGGATTGCATTTGAGCCTGCTGCAAGCGGGCGCAGCAAGCGCGGCGGGATTCGATATTTCCGAAAAAATGCTGCAAACCGCGCAGAAGCTTGCGGCAGAAATGAATTATCAAGAGCGCACGCAATACTGGCAGGGCGATTTTGTCGCACTGCACGAGCACGCCCCGGCCGCCGAAATTACGATTCTTGACAAAGTGATTTGTTGTTATGAAAATTTCACCGAGCTGATCCGGCTTTCCACGGCAAAAACCCGGCGGCTTTATGCGGTCAGCTATCCGCGCCAAAGTTTTGCGGCGCGCATCATCTTTCGCGCCGCGATCTTTGCGCTGAGATTGATGCGCGTTTCTTTTCATCCTTTTTATCATCCTCCCCGGCTTATTGAAGCTGCCATTCAACAGCAAGGTTTTGAAAAAGTCTTCGCGCGCCACACGCTCATGTGGGCGGTGCAGGTTTTTCAGCGCAGTTGAAAATTATTTAATCGGCATTCCACAATCCGGACAAGCCGGAACCAAACAAGACACAAAACTGAACGGACACGAAAAATATTTCGTGTCCGTTCTTTTTTTGTGTCCCGAAAATCTTTGCTTTTTTTGCACTGATTTGACTCTTTAGATACTAAACAACTTCTAGGGCAATGCTCCCACCAACACTCCATGCCGCAAGCCGCGATCGCTTACCACGATTTGTGCAAAACCATACAACTGCATAAAAATTTCCAGCAACAAAGCGCCGGCAAGAATCACATCGGCGCGGGCGGGATTGAGGCCGGGAAGTTTCTGGCGTTCGGCAACGGAGAGGCGCGCCAATTCACCCACGAGCTCACCGAGCTGCGGCGCGGTCAAGATGAAACCGTCGATCGATTTCGGATCGTAATGCGAGAGCTTTTGCGCCATGGCCGCGAGCGTGGTGATCGTTCCTGCAGTGCCAATCATGCTAACCGTAGCGCGTGTTTCTGCCACGGCCCAAGTGGCGCGCATGATTTTTTCCGCCTGTTCGCGCAACGCCGCCGTTTCTTCGGGCAGGACCGGATCATGCTGCAACCAGCGCTCGGTCAAACGCACCGATCCAATATCTGCGCTGCAGGCTTTGAGTATGCCCTGGCGGTTGCCGAGCACGACTTCGGTGCTGCCGCCGCCGATGTCGATAATGGCAATCGGCTCGGGCAAATCTTTTTTATTGGAAAGCGCACCGCGAAACGTCAAGCGCGCTTCTTCTTCACCGGAGATGACGCGCACGTCTACGCCGGTTTCATTCTGCGCGCGCGCCAAAAAAGCCGCGCGATTGGCGGCATCGCGCAAAGCACTGGTGCCCACGGCAACGATGCTCTCACAGCGATATTGGCGCGCATAGCCCGCGTATTCTTGCAGGCACACCAGCCCGCGTTGCATGGCTTCGGCGTTCAAATTTCCGGCGGCATCGACGCCCTTGCCGAGACGCACGACGGTTTCTTTTTCAAATAGCGGTGTCAGGCCGTGCGCCTCGACTTCGGCAATCAACAATAAAAAAGTATTGGTGCCGAGATCGAAGCCGGCGCGTCGCTCAGACATAATTCATTTTCTCCATAAACTCCGTAAATTTTTAGAGGGCTTCTTCAGAAGCAGAATGTTAAAATGGATGATGGCGTCCAATGAATTTATTTTTCCAGAACGATTGCGCCATCGGCGCGCACCCGGAAGTGTGAAGATTTGACCGAAAGCACTTGCTCGCCCAAGCCGGTGAGATCGAGCACCGTATCCAAAACCCGGTCTTGTAAACCGCGGCTGTTTTCCGGTGCCGCGGTTTCGGCAGAGTCGCGCTGTGTTAGTGCCTTCATTTCACCCCCCAGCCAGCCGCGAATCTCCTGCAAAGATTCGCGCGACACCGGCTCCAGCCTGACTTCCACCACGACATAATATTGATGCTTCGGATGCAATTGCGCCGAGTCCGCCAACGCCAAGCCGCGATGCTGCTCCCAACGATTTCTGATATAATCGAGAGATTTAGTCCGGCGCCGTTCTTCCGGCGTTTGCAGCAAGAATTGCTGCTCCCAGACCTCGAACGATGATTTGATTTCAAATGAGCGTTCGGCCACGACGCTGCTGAAAAGCCACGAGCGTTTGCGCCAAAGCTGCACCCGGAAATATGCCGCCGAGGTCACACCGCGGCGCATGTTGGAAAGCAGGGTTGTGCTCAAAAGGCTGTCGACATGAAAATCAACGCGCAAGTATCCCGTGGTGATATGCAGCGAATCGATTTCCAACGCTATTTCTTGTGCGAACACGCTGCCCGCCAGGCCGGCGAGGAGGACAAATATCGTGATGAACAACGGCAAGGATTTCGCTATCTGTTTCATCAAAATAATGTAACCTTTTCCGCTGCATGTTTCAAATGAATTTTCACGCCCGGCATAATCCCGGGTAGCGCAAGCATCTTGCTTGCATTACGATTGAAGTTTTTTTCACTCTTGCATTTCAGCGCCAAATCTTTTAGTTTTACGGCCTGAAGTTGATAACAACATCGCCCGGCCGGTAGAGTTGCAACGAGGAAGTTGCCCTAAAAAAATCGCCGGTGCGCGTAGTGAAAAAGCAAACATGCCCCGACCAAACAAGCCGGAGAGCTCACGTCTGTCTCAAGCCGTCCATTGAATCACTCCGTAAACCGAATCCCAACGTACCGTGATCGATCTCACTTTCTTGCGACAATTCAGCGAAACGCTCCGTGATGCTGAGACCATTGAAGAGCTATGGAGCGGGGTTTGCCGGCTGCTGCCCTCTTCTCTTCCCATTCACGAAGCCACACTGGCGCTCGCAGATGAATCCGGGCAATTCGCCGAAGTACGCGGCTCTTTTTTCGCAGGCAAGCCGAAGAAGCACCGGGCCACGTTGCCCTGGAATGAATTGATCGCGGCGTGCAGTGAATTTTCCCCACCCGGGGCGGCGCTGTCTCCCGCTGCAGAAATCTCTTCTTTCTTTTTCGAAGAAAAATTCGGCGTCGCAGTGATCATTCCGTTGCACGTGCGCGCCGGTTCTGCGTTGCAGGCTGCGCATGATTTGATCTTGCACGGCGCCTTGGCATTCAGCCACGAACCGGGACGCGCGTTTTCACCGGCGCAGCGCGAAGGGCTGGCAGCACTCGCGAATTTGTTTTCCGCCGTCTTGCGAGCGGGATTTTTCGCGCGCCTCGACCCGGCCTGGCAGCAACGTCAGGCTGAAGCCGGGTTGCAACGCCGCGAAAAGGAATTGGAGAATCTCGTTTTCGTCATCAGCCACAATCTCAAAACGCCCATCGTTTCCATTCAAGGTTTTGCCAATTTGCTGCGTGAGGAGCTGGGGCCGCACCTCGGCGAGGAGCACGCGCATTTTCTCGATCGCATTCAAAAAAATGCCGGCTTGATGGAAAAGATGATTCTCGATCTGCTCGAGTTTTATCGCCTCGGGCGCGAAGCCGCGAAATTCGAATGGGTCGACGTTCAGGGCCTGGTTAGCCGCGTGATCGATGATTTGAAGCTGCTGGAACAAACTTCGGTTTCGCCTTCGGAATTTGGCAAGCCGGTTGCGGGCGAAAAGAATGTCAAGACGGAGTTCGTGCTGCCGCCGCGCCTGCCGCAGATTGTGGCCGAAGCCGGCGGCTTGAAATTGATTTTTGAAAATTTGCTCAACAACGCCATGAAGTATCGCCGGCCCGAAGCCGCGCCGCGCATTGAAATTGGATGGCAGGAGCAGCCGCGCTTTCATGCGTTTTGGGTGTGCGATAACGGCATGGGCATGGAGCCGCCTTTTCTCCAGAAAGCGTTCAATCTTTTTCAACGCGGACCTCATGCCGGCAAGATTGCGGGCACGGGCGTGGGCTTGGCCCTCGTGCGCCGCGTCATCGAAAATCACCAAGGCCTGATCAAGCTGGATTCCAAACCCGGCGAAGGCACGACGGTTTATTTCACCTTGCCGAAATTGGATAAAGAGACGGGGCTAGCGCTGTAACTTCAGGCGGTCAACCATAATCTTGCGATGGGGCGCGACAAAGCTCTACCTCAAATTTTCAGGCAGGCTGAAAACCGAAGGCCCTGCGGGCGACCCCAACGGATAGATGAACGCCAACGGATAAAGCAATTCCAAAAGACAAAATGATAAATGACAAAAATAATATTTCATTATTTTGTCTTCCATCATATTGTCTTTCGAATAATCTTTGCTTGGAATTTCTACCCGGTGAAAATTCTTGCCCGCCTGCAAAGACTCTTGTGAGTTTCAAGAATAATTCCTAAACTTCTATAAGCTGGACAAACTGTAAGCCAAAAGCTTTTAATCATTTTGTCCCAAATTATTTTGCCTTCTAAAATCTTTGCTTTTTATGCACACATTAAGAATTTCATGAGCCATTTGCGCTATTTCACTGCCGGCGAATCTCACGGACAGGCGTTGACGGGAATATTGGAAGGCATGCCCGCGGGTTTGGCAATCGCTGAAGAAGATATCGCGGCACAATTGCATCGCCGCCAGCAGGGACACGGCCGCGGCGGGCGCATGCGCATCGAGCAGGATCACGGCCGCATTCTCAGCGGCGTGCGTTTCGGAAAAACGTTAGGCGCGCCGATTACACTGCACATTGAAAATCGCGATTGGCAAAATTGGCAAACTAAGATGGCAGTGGCGGCGCCCGCGCCGGAAAATCTCGAACGCGTGGAAATTCCGCGGCCGGGCCATGCGGATCTGGCGGGTGCGATCAAATATCGAACCGATGACATTCGCGATATTCTCGAACGCGCCAGCGCGCGCGAAACCGCCATGCGCGTGGCGCTCGGCGCCATCGCCCGCAAATTTTTATCCTGCTTCGAAGTGATCATTGCCAGCCACGTCGTGCAAATTCACGCGGCGCGCAGCCGGTTCACTTTTTTGCAGGAAACCAGCTCGTGGCCTTTTCCCCTTGCCGAAATCAATGCCCGCGCCGATGCTTCCTCCGTGCGCTGCTTGGACGCGCAGGCGGAAAATGAAATGATCGCCGCCATCGATCGCGCCAAACAAGATCGTGACACGGTGGGCGGCATTTTTGAAGTGGCCGCGTTCAACCTGCCGGCCGGACTCGGCAGCCACGTGCATTGGGATCGCAAGCTGGACGGCCGTCTCGCCGCCGCCATGATGAGCATTCCGGCAGTTAAAGGGGTGGAAATTGGCAACGGCTTTCACAGCGCCGCGAGCTGGGGCAGCGCCGTGCATGATGAAATATTTCATACCGCAGCGCGCGGATACTATCGCGTTTCCAACCACGCCGGCGGGCTGGAAGGCGGCATGACCAACGGCGAGCCCGTGGTGGTGCGCGTGGCAAAAAAACCGATCTCCACTTTGATGCGGCCGCTCGCCTCCGTCAATATGCGCACGCACGAGGCGGCGCCGGCGCACCTCGAACGCTCCGACGTTTGCGCGGTGCCGGCCGCCAGCGTGATCGGTGAAGCAGTTTTGGCTTTGGTTTTGGCGGACGCCATGCTGGAGAAGTTTGGCGGAGATGCCATGCCGGAAATCGAGGAAAGATGGCGCGCATGGAAAAAGCAATAGACAAGATATTTTTGATGGGCTTCATGGGTTGCGGCAAAACCACGATCGGAAAATTATTGGCCCCGGAGCTGGGCTGGCAATTCATCGATTTGGACGATGAAATCGTGTTGCGTGAGCGCATGCCCATCGAACAAATTTTTGCGCAGCACGGCGAGCCTTATTTCCGCCGCGCGGAAGCGGAGATTCTCGCCGGTCTCATGTCCCGGCCGCAGGCCCTCATCGCGTTAGGCGGCGGCACGCCGACGCAGGAGATCGTGTGGCCGATGTTGCAGCAAGGCTTGCCGGTCTATTTGCGCTGCCATCCCGAAGAGCTGTTCCGCCGCCTGAAAGACGATCATCATCGCCCCATGTTGAGCCGCATTCCGGCCGCGGAGCGGCTGCCGCACATTCGCCATTTGCTGATACAGCGCGAGCCGTTTTATCTGCGCGCGGACCTGATCATCGACACCTTTGCGCAGCACACGCCCGCCGAAACCGCTGCGATTTTGGCGCAGCTCATTCGCGCCAGTATGTTTGAAAACGCCGCGAGGGCGGTGTGAAAAAAAATTGCCGGTACAAGTTTAGCTGCCTAAAGTCATCCTGTCATTCAGAAGGAAACTTGTAATGGATGAGCACAATCGCTAATTTTTTTGCTTTTGCTGAAAGTCTCTTGTCCATGTCATTTAAAGATCACTTCTCCCAACAAGCAGACGCTTACGCGAAATATCGTCCGCATTATCCCCGCGCCTTGTTTGAATATTTGGCCTCGCTGCCGCCCGCTCATGATACGGCCTGGGACTGCGCCACCGGCAACGGCCAGGCCGCGTTAGGATTGGCGCCGCATTTCGCGGCCGTGATTGCCACCGACGCCAGCGCGCAACAAATCACACAGGCACTGCCGCATGAAAAAATTGCTTATCAAGTGGCTCCCGCCGAGCGCACGAATATTCCGCCCCATTCCGTTGATTTGATCACCGTGGCGCAGGCCCTGCATTGGTTTCATTTCGAGGAATTTTATGCCGAAGCCAAACGCGTGCTCGAGCCCGCGGGCGTGATTGCGGCGTGGTGTTATAATTTGCTGCGCTGCGTGCCGGAGATCGATCACCTTCTCGATGAGTTCTATTTTGAAACGGTCGGGCCATTTTGGCCGCCGGAAAGAAAGCTGTTGGAAGAACATTACCAGAACATTTCTTTTCCTTTTGATGAAATCACCTCGCCGGATTTCTTCATGACTGCGGCATGGAATCTCGAGGATTTGATCGGCTATCTCGGCACCTGGTCGGCGACGCAGAGATTCATCGCCCGGAAAAAAGCCGATCCACGCATTGATTTGCGCGTGCAATTGCAAAAAGTTTGGCGCGAACCGGAAGAGCTCAAACGCATCATTTGGCCGCTGTATTTGCGCGCCGGCCGGCTGCGCGCGGGTGAATAAAATCGCCAAAGACACAACTTTGCTTACAGCGTTTTTGGTTTGTGTGAAGAGACGCCTCTCTTCATTCTGCAAGAATCTTTTTGAGCACCAAGATGAAACGTCGAAATTGAGATTTTGCCAAGCCCTTCAAAAGGGTCCTGCTGAATGACAATATTGGGGTGAAACTACTCGTTCATTCTAAATTCGCGGTAACGTTTTTGCGCTAGGATCATCAACTCAAGCGACGATTTAATGAACCAACTCGGCCCAGTCCTTTTTTCTGCACCCACGGCAACGCCCGAGCTGATTTCTTTGGCGCTTCTTGCTTACGTGCTGTTCTTGAGCGCCCGGCGTTCCAATCGCAGACGCTTGCGCCTGCGTTTGGCGGTCGGCGCGTTTTGCGTTTTTTCATTATACGCTTTGGCCATGCAGCCGCGCGCGATGGTCGCGCCAAGATCTGCGAACATGGTTTTGATCACGCCCGGCGCGGAAGCGCAAGCGCAGAAAACTTTTCTGGATGTGCCGCCGCCGGCGGCAAAAATTTTTTCTTTGCCGGGGGCCGACACTTCTGCAATTTCCGGCTTTGCGCACCAAGCCATCCCTGATATTGATTATCTCAAACGGCATGAGCCGGCGATGAGCGAGCTACACGTGCTCGGCCACGGTTTGCGCGCTTATGATTGGGTGGAATGGGATTCGATCAAAATTCTCGCGCAGCTCTCACCTCCAATTTTGGGAATTCAATCTATTTCCTGGCAACGTGAGCTGTTTCTCGGAGATCAGCTCCGTGTACAAGGTTCGATGACGGGATTGCCCGGCGGCACTCATCGTTTGCTGTTGCTCGATCCCGGCGGGGTTGCCGATTCTCTTGTGATTTCCGGAAATGAGAGCCCATTCGCTTGCGTCGCTTCGCCGCGCACCACGGGAAATTTTCTGTATCAATTGCTGCTCATATCCGAACCCGGCGATACGCTCGTGCGCGAAGTTTTTGAGGTCGTGGTGCGGCGGCCCCCGCCGCTCAAAATTTTGATCGTCGAAGCCGCGATTCGTTTCGACACGAAATATCTCAAAAACTGGGCCGGCCGGCATCGCCACGTGCTGGCCATGCGCACGCTGATTAGCCGTGAGCGCTATCGCGAAGAGTTCATCAATCTCGTTGCGCTCCCGTTGCAAAGAATCGATGCCGCCTTGTTGCGCCATTTTGCCGTCGTCATTATGGACGGCAAAACTTTGGCGGCATTACACGCCAACGAACGCCGCGCATTGCGGTCCGCCGTCGCGCAAGAAGGCCTGGGGCTATTGCTGATTCCGGATGAAATCATTTTCTCAAAACAAAACTTTGCCGGAAAAGAATTTTTCGCCAATATCAGTTTCGAGCGATTTGCAGATTTGGAGCAACGGCTGGTTAAACCACAATGGCCCGGTCGCGACACCCTGCAAACGAGTGCGATTCCTGCCGAGCCTTTTGCGCTGCAAAGCGCTTTGGGCATGAAAACTTTGATCACAGATAAAACCACGCGCGTGCTGGCGGCGGCTCAAATTCGCGGCCGCGGCAAAATTGGATGGAGTTTGTTGCGGGATTCTTATCGCTGGGTTTTAGCAGGCAAGCCTGATTTGCATGCCGCGTATTGGTCCTATCTGCTTTCCGGAGTTGCGCGGCATAATAATGAAAAGGAACAATGGAATATTGGCAGTGCAGGTCCAATTTTTATTGATCAACCCCTGGCGTTGACCGTTCAGACTTCAAACGCTGCTCCTCTCGGTATTGCAACGACCAACTCCGGGCAGGTTGATTCTATTTTTTGGGCGCAAGATCTGACCGAACCCCGCCGCTGGCATGGCAGCTTTTGGCCAAGAGCATTGGGATGGCATTCCCTAGCAACCCAAACCGGCGAAGCGAAGTGGTTTTACGTGAGTGCGCCGTCGCAATGGCAAGCTTGGCAGCAAGCGCAAAAAATCACCGCAACTTTACAACAGGCGGCGCGCTCGGCAAACACGTCCAGTCGCCGCATGCTTTCTTTTTCCCCTCATGCAGAACCGATACGGTTGATTTGGTTCTTTCTCGCTTTTTTGATTGGCGCGGGCTATTTGTGGCTGGAGAGAAAGTTTTGATTTAAACTTCGCAACTATTCAGACACCTATAGAAAGGCAAGACTATTTAGGGCAAAACAATTGTTAGAAATTGTTTTTTTAATAGTTTTGCCCAAAACCGTTTTGTCTTTTTTGAGCCCCTAGATTTTGAGCCCCAAAAATCTTTACAAGGCAAAATAATTTGGGGCAAAATGATTAAAAGCTTTTGAATGATTTTGCCCAAAATCATTTGAGTGTGTAGCATTTTAGGGACGGTTTTAAGCCGCCTGGCGGTAACCATCAGCATATAGGATTTCCCTTTGGCTTTCGATATAGGTTTTCCAGAATGACTGCCAATCGCCGTTTTTCATTACCGCGCGTTGGCGCAGAATGGCTTGCGCTCCTTTAATCGACCAGCGCATGCCGCTGTGCTCCATGCGATCTTTGACGAGTGAACCGCATGCCGCTTCGACCAGTCCTGTAGAAATGGGATAACCTTTGGCAAGGTATTCGGCGTAATTCATCATGTGACTATGATTGTCAAAATAGGTCACGGCTTTTTGTAAAGCGTTCTTCGCCGCACGCGAAAGTATGTTCTTGGTGAGCATTTGTCTGAGGCCACCAATCACGCGACCGACATTGCCGCTTAAGATCAGCAGCAGTTTGTCTTTCACCCAAGCGCTTCGTTCGGAACTCAGTTCCCCATGAAGGGCCGTTGCCATGTCCCAAACATATTCGCAGACATGGATGAGGTCGAGAATGACAGCGTCGACACGAGAATGATAATCATAGGCGGTCAAAACTTTGTTGAGAACAATTTCCCAATTGAGATCACCATCAAACAGGACAATCAGTGGCTTCTTGCCCTCGGGATCACGCTTTTTGATGCGCTCCATCAAGTAAGTCATCGCTTCTTTTTTGCCCTGAAGCGTGGCGTTTTGATGTTTGTTCAAAGCGACGCGCGCTTTGGGCGCGGGTGGATTCACCGGCTCGGGCTCGGGTTGTTCTGCCGCAGGCGTTTGATGCAGAAGGGCGTTGACGATTTCTTCAGGTTCGCGGCGGCCGGGATGAAAAGTGAAATCAACCGTAACCACGGCTTCCTTTTTGATGCCGGGCTTTTCGCCCTTACCGCGGCGCGCCCTAGGTTCGGCAGGTGAAGGTGAATCTGAACGTTCCGAACGGACAATGCGAACTCCTTTGCCATCGGCACTAATGGCCAAACAAGGCCCTTCGGTTTCCGGCGCCGGGGCGGCGTTGGTTTCATAAAAAACTTGAGCCTCTTTGCCGAGCTGCTTGCCCAAGCGTTGCGGCACACTCGCACACAGGGAAAAGTCAAACATTTCATTGATTCGTTCGACGGCTTCACGATAGTTGGTTTCCACGGCGCGCCCTTGAATCCATTTCTGGAGAAGATAAGAATATTTGGTCTGCGGCAGATTGAGTTGTTGATCTAAAGGATAATGATAGGTGCCCGCGGGCCGCAGATAGCGCGCGCGAGGAATCTGGATTTCTCCAAAAATGGAAAAGTAGTCGCACGGGCAGGTTCCTTTGTAGGGAAGCGGCTTGCCCTCTTCACGAGGCGCCGACTCCCCGGCTGGATAGCCTGTGCCGCAGGCTTGAACAAACTCTTGCACGAGCAAAAGCCCGATTTCTTGTAAACGTTTGAAAATCTCTTTTTCCGTCACGTGGATTTCAGTATGTCCGGCAGCGGTCTTAACATATTCCTTCAAAGAAGCAAAGTTCTCGTCGAGCTTGCTGAAGGTGTCTTCTTTTTCGTATATTGTACCTGTTTCCATTTTAGGGCTCCTCTTTTTGGACAAACATGCCTTCACACCGCTAATGTTTACCAAATTGAGGGCCCTTTTTGCTTTGTTCAAAAAACTTTTTTGTTGTTTCTAAAAAGTTGAGTCACCTCACAGATGCGACACACTCAAATGGTTTTGCCCCAAATTATTTTGCCTTCTAAAATCTTTGCTTTTCTTGCACCGGGCAATGACGCCGTTCAACGTGCTGCTTTCACGGTTTCGTTCTCCAAACCGGAGGTGATTTCAACCAACTCCAATTCGATTTCCAGCGCCGGAAAAATTTGTTTGACCAGCCGGTGCGGAAATTTTTCTTCCAACAAAAAAATCCAGCGCAGCTCGCCGGAAAAGCCTTCGACGCGATAGCAGGCAAACTCGCCGGCCGGAGCGGCAACCGTTTCTTTTTTTGCGACCCATGCACGGGCGCGATCGACTTTTTTCTGGCGGAAATCAAAAATCGGAAAAATGAAGGCTTGATTCGGGGCTAAAGCATGCGCGCGCAGCAAATAGGGCACGGCAAAAAAATCATGCGAGCCGCCGGCAAGTTCTTGTTGAATTTCTTGCAGGCCGCCGTATTCTACGGGCTGATGGATTTGACCCGCCACCACATCAGCGCCATAATTTAGTCGCACGGTGTGAAAACGATTGCTATTGCTGAAAACGGTGGTGCTGGAAAGCGGTTGCAAAGTCGAATCATTGCGCAAAGCCAGGGCGGTCGAGCGTTCGAACAAACCGGATAGGGATTCGACTACGTGAATCACCTCGCCGGATTCGCCGTGCGCGAGGTTGACTTTCATCTCGCCGACGACGGTTTTGCCGGAGATCATGCGATAGCGCAACACTTCATCGCACAACGCTTGCGGCTGAAAAAAAATTTGAGGTGCGGGGGTCGTTTGCGCCCCGAGCGCGGCGGGCTGGGAAAGCCAAAGCAAGACGGCGGTAAAAATAAAGTTTCTCATGTGAACGTCCTTGTTGTCCAGTTTTACCAGAGAAGGGAAACTATGTGATGTGCGCATTCATGCGCAGAAAGCCAATTGTTCTTTCGTCATTGCGAACCGAAGCAATCTCCTTATAAGGATAAGATCAACAGCACACAATTGCAGACTCACTTCTACAGTCCATTTCGAAACAATACAGGTGAACATTTGATTCGAGGCGGCATTTTACGAGTACATTTCCAAAAAATCGTAATAAATCTTTTGCGAAAAATGTTACAAAAATTTATTTTACCTTTGTTCTGCAAAGCTAACACTTTGCCGGTATGTTTTGGGGAATGTTGTGAGAATGTAAAAAGCAACGCAGGGGAGAGCATGTCTGCATGCACAGTCCGAGGGGCGACACTTGCGCGAAGGGCGCGCCCATCGGACGGCAGGTCAACTGACTTCGAAGAGTCTTGGCAAACATGATACGGCCTGCAGTAGAATGTTGACACGTGCGGACGGCCCCATCAATCAGCCCTTCTTCCTGCAACAACCATGATCGTTGGCGACTCGCGCAGGACAGTCGACAACATGAACTTCAACTTGGGTAAAGTTATGAGAGATCTACGTCTCGCTCGCTTGGCTGAGGTATTGGCTTCCCATTCCACCCGGCTGCAAAGAGGAGAAAAAGTTTTTATCGAAGCCTATGACGTTCCCGAAGCGTTTGTGAATGAATTGATTGAGGCGGCCATTTACCGCCACGCGATTCCAATCGTCGAAACCAAGCACAACCAAGTCTTGCGCCAGATGTACCGCAAATATGGCGAAGATGCGTTCAAGCTGTTGGGCGACATTGAAAAGTATCGCATGGAAAAAATGGACGCGTATATCGGCATTCGCGGCAGCAACAACATCTGCGAGATGTCCGACGTGCCGGTGGCGAAGATGCGCCATTTGCAGCAGCACATTTTTCAGCCCGTGCATCATGAAATTCGTTTAAAAACGAAATGGGTGGTGTTGCGCTATCCCAATTCCGCCATGGCGCAGCTCGCCGGCATGAGCACGGAAGCGTTTGAAGATTTTTATTTCGAAGTCTGCACCATGGATTATGGCCGCATGTCGCACGCCATGCAGGCTTTGAAAGAATACATGGAACGCACCGATCGCGTGCGCCTGGTCGGGCCGGGCACGGATTTGAGCTTCAGCATCAAAGGCATTCCCGCCGTGCCGTGCGGCGGTGAATTCAACATCCCGGACGGCGAATGTTTTACGGCGCCCGTGCGCGATTCGGTCAACGGAAAAATCTGCTTCAATGCCGCCACGATTTATCAAGGCGTGGCTTTCGCAGACCTCGAATTTACGTTCAAAAACGGCAGGATCGTTAAAGCTGCGGCAGACAAAACCAAACGCTTGAACGAAATTCTTGATACTGACGAAGGTGCGCGTTATATTGGTGAGTTCTCGCTCGGCTTCAACCCGCTGATCAAAAAGCCGATGCTCGACATTTTATTCGATGAAAAAATCGCCGGCTCGTTTCACTTCACGCCGGGCAATGCCTACGAGCAGGCGGATAACGGCAATCGCAGCCAGGTGCATTGGGACCTGGTCATGATTCAAACGCCGGAACATGGCGGCGGCGAAATTTGGTTCGACGACCGCTTGATTCGCAAAGACGGGCGTTTCGTCGTGCCGGAGTTGTTCTCGCTCAATCCCGAGCATTTGCTCCACGACTACGAAGGCAACGGCAAACCGCGCCGGTTCGAAGAGCGAGAAGTGTTGGAAGAAGTGCTGGCGTGAGTTTTTATTTTTGTCATTCAGAAGAATCTTGTGAAGCACTACCGCGAGGCTCAATTTTTCACAAGATTCAGACTGTGTGAAAACGTCATTGCGAGCGCAGTGAAGCAATCCCGGTGCGTGCTCGTATTGGAGTTAGAGATTGCTTCGCTGCGCTCGCAATGACAAATTCGGGAGTTTTCACACAGTCTGATTCTTTCAGAATGACAGCCTCGCAAGGAGACGGTGAATGCAGATCGACATTCAATACTGTGTGATGTGAAACTACTTCCCTCACGCCTCCAGTTTGGAGCAAGAAATCAAAAGGCAATTTCCCGGGGCCGAGGTGGTTTTAAGCGCGGGCAGCAAAGGGATTTTTGACGTGAAAAAAGACGGCAAGCTGATTTTCTCCAAGCATCATAGCGGCCGTTTTCCCAAACCGGAAGAGATTCACGCTTTGTTGCGATGAAACAATTTTGTTCAAAATTTTTGCGGCGGAGGGAGAATGTTCAAAACAAAACGGCGCCGGCTGCGCTGCGTTTTCCGGCTCTTCATGGCCGGCGCATTGCTCTTCTCGCCGATATCCTTCGCTTCCCCTCTTGCGCCGGATTCGCCTCGCCTCGTTCATGCGACCTGCCCAACCACATCTGCCGCTGACGCCTCTATGCTCAAAGCCTGGCTGCAAAAACTTTCCGACAGCTTGCATGCGGAAATCGGCGTGGCCTTTCGCGATCTTCACACCGGGCGCGAATTATTTTTCAACGAAAAAATCCTGATGCACGCCGCCAGCACCATGAAAGTGCCGGTTATGATCGAGGTTTTCCGCCAAAGTGAAGCGGGCAAGTTTCGCCTGGACGATTCGCTTTTGGTAAAAAACGAATTTGCCAGCATCGTGGACGGCTCGCCGTATGCCCTGGATTTGGACGACGACAGCGACGAGCTGTTTTACATGGCCATGGACCGGAAAGCGGCAATTCGGGATCTGGTGGAGGCCATGATCACGGTGAGCAGCAATTTGGCGACGAATTTGTTGATCGAATTGATACAAGCGCAAAATGTGATGGCCACGCTCGCGCAATTGGGCGTGCACAACATGAAAGTGCTGCGCGGCGTGGAAGACGGCAAAGCTTATGAGGCCGGCTTGAACAATCGCACCGATGCTCATGATTTGATGCTCACCTTGGAAGCTTTGGTTCAAAATCGTGCAGCGAGCCCGGCTTCATGCCGCACCATGATCGAAATTCTCAAACGCCAAAAATTCCGCGAGAACATTCCCGCCGGCCTGCCGCCGGAAGTGATCGTCGGCAACAAAACCGGATCGATCACCGCCATCGATCACGATGCCGCCCTGCTCTTCCCGCCAAACCGCAAGCCCTGCTTGCTGGTGGTGTTGACCCGCGGAATTGAAGATCACGAGCAGGCGCAGCACACCATCGCCGCCATCGCGCGGCAGTTGTATGAGGCTTTTGTTTTGAAGAGAAACTGATGAATAAAAAATCTATCCCCCTGCTCGCGCTGATTTTCACGGCGTCGATTTTTCCTGCACGCGCGCAGCACTTGCAAATTCGCACTTACGGCACGGGCGAAGGCTTGCCACAGAGCGAAGTGTTTGCGCTGATGCAGGATCGCGCCGGGCATTTGTGGTTCGGCACGTATGAAAGCGGCCTGGCGCGTTACGACGGCAAAAACATGAAGCGGATTCACGAATTGCCCAATCCCTCCATCCGTTGTCTCATGCAAGATCGCCAGGGCCGTATTTGGATCGGCACCGAAGGCGGGTTGGCGTGCATGGTGGAAGAGCAAATCATTTGCATCTTCAAACGCGAAGACGGCTTGCACGACAATGCCGTCAACAGTGTGGCGCAAGATTCGGCGGGAACTATTTGGGTGGCCACGGCAGCGGGCGTAAGCATTTGGCGCGGCTCATTTCGCGCCGCACCCGATACCGCGTCGGATTCTTTTCAGACCATCTTTCCTGCGGCCGGCAATTCGCCGGCGCGGGCCGCGCAAGTGCTGGCGGTTTCGCCTCAAAATGAAATCTGGCTGGGCACAAACGAGGGCTTGTATTCTGCGGCAGCGGGCCAGAGAAATTTTTCACAAAAGCTGAAAGGCAACGTGCGTGCACTGTTGTCGGCGCGTGACGGCGCATTATGGATAGGCATGGAAACCGGGTTGCAACGCCGGCACAACGGCCAGGCGCAAACTTTCAACAAAGCCGGCGGCCTGCGCGATGAAGACATTTTTTGCCTGGGGCAGGATTTGCGCGGCCAGATCTGGATCGGCGCGCGCGAAGGCTTGATGAAATATGACGGCGAGCAATTCACGGCTTACAATACGCGCCACGGCCTGCCCAATCCTTTCATTCGCTCGCTGTTCATCGATTATGAAGACAACCTTTGGCTCGGTACGGTGGGCGGCGGCGTGGCGAAAATTTACGGCTGGTATCTCACCAACTACACGCGGGAAAACGCTTTGCCGGTCAATCTGGTATTCAGTTACATGCAAGACCGGCAGGGCCGCATCTGGATCGGCACCAACGGCGGCGGCATCACCATCGTCGACGGTGAAAACCTCACGAGCATCAATTCAAAAAACGGTTTGCCTAACGATGTGGTGCGCGGCATGGTGACCACGCCGGAAGGAGATATTTGGGCGGCAACGCACAACGGCGCGGCGCGCCGGCGCGAGGGCCAATGGCAAACTTTCACCACGGCAAATGGCTTGCCCTGGAACCGGCTGCGGCACGTGCGCTGCACGCCGAACGGAGAGCTATGGTTCGCTTCCACGCAGGGCGCGATTCATTATCGTGAAGGCCGCTTTTCCAGCTTGACGACTGCCGAAGGGCTGCCTAACAATTCGGTACACGACGTCTATGAAGATCGCCGCGGCCGGCTGTGGATTGCAAGCGACGGCGGGCTGGTGCTGCGGGAGGGAGAGCAACAGAAAATTTTTACGCCCGAAAACGGTTTTCCGGATTACAGCGTTTATGCCATCTTCGAAGATCATGAAGGCGTGATGTGGTTTGCCACGCGCGCGGCCGGCGTCGCCAAATATGACGGACGGGATTTCGAAGTGATCGACACCGGCAACGGCTTGTTGAACAATACCGTTTATTTCGTGGCGGAAGACGCGCAGCAGCGTTTATGGTTCGGCACGAATTTCGGCATGGCCTGTTACGATCGCCAAAAATTCTTTTATCTGGGCGCGGCGAACGGCTTGCCTAACGACGAATGCAACACGCGCGCCGCCCTGCTGGATAACGAAGGCCATTTGTGGGTGGGCACGGTGGGCGGCGGAAGCCGGGTTGCAACCGCGCTTTTGCCCGCGCTTTCTCCGGCGCCGCGCGTGGCGTGTGAAGGAATCGAAGTCGTGGGGAAGCGGAATTATGTTCTCTCTTCGACCTCGACCCAGGCGCTTCCCGTCGCAGGTTACAATAGCACCTTGCTGCTTAAATTCACCACGCTCTCTTTTATCAATGAAGATCAAGTGCGAACCAGCGTGCGGTTGGAGGGCTATGATGAAGATTGGGTGGAAGTGGGGAATGCACGCGACATTCGTTATACCAATCTGGCGCCGCAGCAATATACCTTTCATGTGCGCGGCATCAACGCGCTCGGCGTTCCTTCCGCGCACACGGCGCGGGTGCAGTTTAAAATTTTGCCGCCGTTCTATCGCACCTTCTGGTTCATCGCTTTGAGCCTGACGCTGATTGCAGGCTTGATTTATGGCGGCCATTCGTTGCGCATGCGCAATTTACGCCGGCGCACCGCAGAGCTGGCCACGGCCGTGGGGCAAAAAACCGAAGAGCTGCAGCACACCTCGAATTTTTTGAGCACAATCAAAGAGTTTTTGCCGCTGGGCTTGTTGGTGGTTGACGGCCGCCGGGTGATCGTGGAAGCCAACCGGGAAGCGGAAAAATTGTTCGAATACGGCTCCGGCGAATTGAAGGGACTGGATTTGAACAACGTGCTTTCCAGCCCGGTGGCCAGCCGCGAATCATTGTGGAAAGTTCTGCTGCAAAAAAAATCCGGCATCGAATTGGTCGCGCTGACACATTCGGGCAGGCATTTCATTTGCGAAATTCATTCCGACCATGTCAACGAAGCGGCCGGCCGCTTGCGGTATCTGATTTTGACCTGCGAAAACATCGCCGAGCGCAAAGAATTGGAAGCCAAAGTTATCGACAATGAAAAGCAATTGGCGCTTTTTGATCTGGCGGCGGGCATGGGCGACGTGCTCACCCAAAAGCTCGCCAACGTGCAAAACTTCATGGATTCGCTCAAGCGCGAGCTGCAAATTCATCCCCGGCCCGAGACCGGGAATTATTTAAGCGGCGCCGAAACCGCCGTGCAAGAGCTGCGCAAAGTCATGGCCCAGCTTTTCGAATTTACCGCGTATCTGGGAAAAGTATCGGCGGTTTCCCGCGATTTGCGCAATGAACTGCTGGATTTGTCAGGGCGCTGGAAAAATAAAATTGCCATTCTCTTGCCGCCGTTGCCGGTTGCTCTGCCGGTTAAAATTTTGCCCAAACTTAAAAACGGTTTGGATGAAGCGCTGCAAAATTCGCTCGATGCCGAAGCCACGGAAGTGAAAATCGAAGTGGAATCGTTGCCCAGCTTGTCGCGCGTGCGCGTAACTTTGACGGACAACGGCAAAGGCGTTCCTCCTGAAAATGTCACCAAAGTCTTCCTGCCTTTTTTCAAAACCAAAGACGGCCGCCATACCGGCCTGGGTCTGTGGAAATTGCATCAGATCGTGAAACAATCCGGCGGCACAGTTGATATCGTCGCCATGCCGGGCGGCGGCACGCAATTGCGCCTGATGCTGCCGCTGGACCAAAGCCGCGATGCCGTGGAAATGCGCATGCCGGTGTCGTCGCTGCGCTAGGGATGCCGATTAAATAACTTGCTTATTTGATCTGTCATGCCCGAGCGCTTTAATCGGGCATCCAGACGGCATAAAATCGATTCCCGCTTAAAGACTGCGGGAATGACAGCTCGACGCAAATGGGAACGTTATTTAATGGCGCTCCTAAACCTGAAATACCCATCTCCCTCCTTTTTCTTTCCTTGACACACGCAGTCAAGATGTTTACTTTGGCTCGTGAATGAGTTCCACCTTCTTGGAGTTTGTGCTCACATGGCCTTATCCAAACAGCACCCGGCAGAAGAAGAGACGAATTTATTTTTCGTCTATGGCGCTCTCATGCGCGGCCGGGAACGCGCCGATTTTATCGACAATCCTGACAAAGCACGTTTTATTGGTGCGGGCAAAGCCCGCGGCACGCTTGACGCGGGCGCATTTTCCGGCATGCGGGAGGGCAATAACGGCAATTGGGTCGCAGGCGAATTGCACGAATTATTCGATCCGGAAATTTTTTTTGAAACGCTCGATTTGATCGAAGGCTGTTGGCCCGGGCAGCCGGAACGCAGCTTGTGTGTGCGCAAAATTATTTCCGTGACCACTAACGGCGGCGCGCAGCGCGCATGGGCTTACGTTTTCAATCAGCCGCCGGCCGGCTTGCACTGACGAAAAAAGTTCGCTTCCGAGGTCCCGCGACATGCACGCATTTTTCTGCTTTCTTTTGCTGACGCCTGCATTTTCAGGCAACCAGCCGCATCTTCTGCTGGTCGCATGCTTCAGCCTGTTTGCCGGAATTTTTGCGTGGCTTGCTTTTCGCGTGCAGCCCTTTCCCGTTTTCGCCGGTCTCGCCGCGGTTCAAGCTTTAACCTTTTTTTATTTTACCCTCCTGTTCGCCGGGCTGCTTCTGCCGCTGCCGCTCGTGGCATTTGCCTTGAGCCAGGATTGGTCGAGCGTGGGATTCTTTCTGCTGCTGAGTGTGCACTGGTTGAGCCTGGCACTTTTTTCCCCGCGACAAATGCTCCCAGCAAGCGCCAGGTCTTTTCTGGGGCAATGGTCTATTTATATGTTCGTTTCTTTGGCCATGATTTTTGGGTTGGGATTGCTGGAAAATTTTGCACGCCGCATGCTCACCGCCGAGCTTCATCATCTCATCCGGCAGGTGAGTGCGGGATTGGCCGCAGGCATTCTGTTGGTAGCCGCCCTCATTCTCGCTTATCGCAACTTGAGCAAAAAGCAAGCGCTGTGGTTTTGGCTGTTCGCCGCCGCGGTGCTTGCGGCGCTCGCCGTCACCTTGCACTATCAAATTCCCGCCGCGCCGCTGTTGCAAATTGGCGCGATGAGCGCCTCGAGTGTGTTCCTCATCTTTGGCTTGCTGGCCGATCGCGCCCGCTTTCTTCAGCTCGAATCCGAATTGCGGCGCAATTTGATGGACAACGCCGGGCATTGGGAAATGCAGGCGCAACAACTCCACACGGTTCTGGCGCGCGGCAGTGAAGCTATCGTGCATCTCGATTTCGAGGAACGCATCACTTTTGCCAGCCCCACTTTCGTTGCGCTTCTCGAGGCCAAAACGGAGGATCTTGCGAGCCGCCCGCTCAAGACGGTTTTGCCGCGCCCTTTTTACGACGCCATTTTGCCGGCGCTGCAAGATGCGCGGCGCGAACACGCTTCACATTTCTATATCAACCTGCAACCCGGCCCGGAAGAAAAAGACGCGAAAGAAAAAGTGCTGCAGGTTTCTTATGCGCCGCTGCTGAACGAGCGCCAGAAAGTGCGCGGCGTGCATCTCGGCTTGGTAAATATTTCCAATTATGATTCCCACCCCCGCACCGCGCCGAAGCAGCATGCCGAAGAAATGCGCCGCCTGCGCTTGGTGGAACAGTGCATGGAGAACGTCGCCGAAGCCATCGCCGTCACCGATGCGCAATATCGCATCGTACACGTGAATGATGCCTTCGCGCGTGCGACCGGCTCGCCGCGCCATGATCTGCAAGGACTCAATGTGCAGAAGGTGCGCGAAAAGCAGCCGTATCCTTGGGACAAAATCCAGCCCCGGCTCGCACAAAACAAACCCTGGCGCGGTGAAATCATTTCTCGCGATCCCGATGGACGCGAGTATGCCCGCGATCTTTCTGTCATTCCGGTGGCAGATCGAGAACTGCATTCTTCACATTATTTATGGATCGAGCGCGACGTCGCGGCGCGCGCCATTGCCCAGCACACGCAAGAGCTCGAACGCCGCGTTGAACAAATCTCCAAGCTTTTAAAGTTCAGCGAAAATATCCGCCTGAATCAGAGCCTCGAAATCATTTTGCAAAGTGTGGCAGCCGCCATTCATACGGATTGGCAGCGCGTGGCCGTTTATCATGCCAAGTCCGCCGATCAATTCGAGCTAATGGCCAGCGCCGGCTTCGAAGAGAAAAACGCGGTCTTGCCGCGCAAATTTCGCAAGCTCGGTTATGCCGACTTCGCGCCGTATTTGTTGGATAAGTTTCGCCTCAGCTCTTCTTTTTTCATTGACTCGAGCCAGCTCGCGGAAAAGCGGCCGCAGTTCATGCCGAAAGAATTGGAGGTCTTCCAAACGGGCGAATGGCGCGAGCATGATTGCCTGCTCGTGCCGATCGGCGGCCGCGATCGCTATGCCGGCATGATCGCGGTGTTTTGTCCGCGCGAGGGCAAACGCCCGCGCCAGGAAGAAGTGCGCCATCTCGAAGCCTTTGCCGACGACGTGGCGATTGCCATTGAAAACAGCGGGCTGATTGCGTCGCATGCCAATAAAGAGCGCCAATTACGCGCGCTCAATCGCATCGGCAATACTTTTCGCGCCGCCGGCACTTTGGAGCAAGTGCTCGCAGAAATCGCGGGCTTGCTCGGGGAAGCCATGTCGCGGCCCGCAGTGATCGCGATGCAAACTCCGCGCAGCGCCTCTGCCGAGAACGATCAAAATGGCAACGCATTGCTAGGCACTCGGTGGCGTGCTGCCAGCGGCCCGAAACGCAAAGGCGGCAGCGAAGGCCAGTTGCTCGAGCTCTCGGTTGACGATGAAAACCTGTTTAGCCGCATCATCGGACTCGCGTTGGAAAATGAAATTTGCGATTTGGAATTGTCGGGAAAAGAGTTGCAGAGTTTGATCAAACTTCCGGGTGCTCAGGAAGAAAATGCCCGCTATCGTGCCAGCTTAATCGCCCTGCGCTCGCGACAGGAAAATTTCGGTTGTGTCTTTTGGGTGAAGACCCCGGGCGAAGCGGATTGGGACGAAGAACAGCGCCGCTACGGCCACGATCTTCTGGCGCAAGCGGCGTTGACCATCGACAATGCCCGGTTGTTTTTGCAAACTGAGGACAAGGCGCGCGCGCTGGAACATGCCAACCAGCACATTGCAGAATTTCTCGCCAGCGTTTCGCACGAGCTGCGCACGCCGCTGCATGCGATTTTGCAATTCTCCGAAATCATGTTGAGCGAAAAACCGGGCGCGCTCAATGACAATCAAAAACGCCAGATGAAAATCGTGCAGCACGGCGGCAAAAATTTGCTCAACCTCATCAACGACATTTTGGATTTGAGCAAAATCGAAGCGGGAAAGATGGAAGCTTCGTGGGAGGAGTTCAACCCCGCCTACATGATCCGTGAAACGGTGGCAGCGCTCCGGCCCCTGGGCTTGAGCAAAGGGTTAGACCCACAGCTTCGCCTTTCTCCGGCCCTGCCGGAACAAATGGTCAGCGATCGCCACATGCTCGCGCGCGTGCTCACGAATCTTTTGGGCAACGCGATAAAATTCACCGATCAAGGCGAGGTCAAAGTCGCCGCGGAGTATCGCAACCGGGTGCTGGCCCTCAGCGTGAGCGATAGCGGCAAAGGCATTCCGGCGCCGCGCTTGCAGGAAATTTTCGAGCCTTTCCGCCAATTGGAAAGCGGCGAGGCGCGCAAGCACGGCGGCACGGGTTTGGGCCTGGCGATTTCGCAAAAATTAATGGGCATTCTCGGCGGCCGCATCGAAGTGCGCAGCACCGAAGGCAAAGGTTCGACCTTTACGATGCAATTGCCGATACGGGAATTCAAACCGGAGGCGCAAAAGCGGCGCAAGAAAGAAGCGCCCTCGCCCGCGGCCGGAGATCAGAAAACGGCCAATCGCAAAGGCCTATTTGCGCGCTGGCGTCCGTCCGCCAAGAAGAAAGAGCCCACGATTCTCGTGGTCGAGGATGATGACAGCACGCGCTACGCGATGGAGTTTATTTTGGAAGACGCGGGCTATCAAGTCAGCTTCGCGGAAAACGGCGAAAAAGCCCTGCTCGCGGCGCAGCACGAACGTCCGGATCTAATTTTAATGGACATCATGATGCCGAATTTGGACGGCTATCAAGTGGCGCGCATGCTCAAAGCGCAAAAGCAACTGCAGCACATTCCGTTGGTCGCGCTCACGGCGCGCGCCATGAAAGGCGACCGCGAAAAAGCGCTCGCGGCCGGTTACGATGACTATCTCACCAAGCCGTTTGAAAAAAAAGATATTTTGGCGGTGATTGCGCGCTGGTTGGGAGAAAGTGTGAAGCAGTGATCAATCATTTTTGAACGGATAACCCAATGCCCAAAACCGATCTTCAAAAACAGCTCGGCCAGCTCGCGCATGATTTGAACAATCCCGTGCACAGTGCGCAATTGAATCTCCATGCGGCGCAAATGCTCGCCGCCAGATGGCAAGATCCCAATGCCCGGCGTTTGAGCAAGCATCTCAACCTGATTGCCTCGGAATTGGAAAAATTAAAAAAAATGGTGGCCGAGGCGGTAAAGAAATTGGCGTGAATCATATACGTGCAAAGGAGAATTTAAACTTGTCCCACGATCGCGAAAAAATTTTGGTCGTCGATGACGAGCCGGGCACGGTCTCAGCCCTCGAAACGATTCTGGGCGACGACTATCTCGTCTTCTCCGCCGAAACCGGCGCAGGCGCATGGCAAATATTGCAAGAGGAAGAAATCACCGTGGCCTTGGTGGATTTGAAATTGCCCGATCTCGAAGGGCTGGAGATTTTATCGCGTTTGCGCGCGAAAAATTTCGAGACCGAGCTGGTGATGATCACCGGCAAGGGCAGCGTGGATACGGCGGTGGAAGCCATGCGGCGCGGCGCATATGATTATTTGCTCAAGCCACTGGCGGGCGCGCGCATCAAAGAAATCGTGGCGAAGGCGCTGGAGAAATACCGTCTGCAAGTTGCCAACCTCGCTTTGCGCAGCCAGATCAAAGAGCTCACGCATTACGAAGAATTGATCGGCCAGAGCGAGGTCATGCGCGAAGTTTATCGCTTGATTGAAGCCGTGGCCAAAACCGATTCGACGATTCTCATCACCGGCGAAAGCGGCACGGGCAAGGAATTGGTGGCGCGCGCCATCCACCGCCGCAGCAATCGCAGTGCGCAGGCTTTCGTCGCGACCAATTGCTCGGCTTTGCCTTCCGATATTTTGGAGAACGAGATGTTCGGGCATGAAAAAGGCGCCTTCACCGGCGCGCTCATGGAAAAGCCGGGCTGCTTCGAGCAGGCCGACCATGGCACAATGTTCTTCGACGAGATCGGTGAAATGCCCTATGAATTGCAGGCCAAGTTGCTCCGCGCCTTGGAAGAAAGAAAGTTTCGCCGTTTGGGAGGCCGCAAGGAAATCAGCGTGGATGTGCGCATCATTTCCGCCACCAACTGCGACGTGCGCGCCGCCGTGCGCGAAAAAATCTTGCGTGAAGATTTATTTTATCGTCTGGCCGTGGTGGAAATCGAGCTGCCGCCGCTGCGCGAACGGTTGAGCGATTTGGCAACGCTCGCCGAAAACTTCTTGAAACGTTATGCCGAAAAAAACAGCAAAAAAATCACCGGCGTTTCGCGCGAGGCCTTCGAGCTGCTGTCGCGCCACAACTGGCCGGGCAACGTGCGCGAGCTGCGCAACGTGGTCGAACGCGCCGTCATTCTGTGCACCGGTCGCATGATTACGCCGCTGGATTTGCCCAAATATTTTCATCACGCCGAACCGGCCAACACGCTCACGGTTCCCCTCGGCACGACGGTGGAAGATGCCGAGCGTTTGCTGATCATGCGCACGCTGGAATCACATCACAACAACAAAACGCGCGCCGCCGAAACCCTGGGCATCAGCTTGAAGACTTTGCACAACAAGCTCGAGCGTTATCGCGAAGAAACGCCGGGCTAAAATGAGCTACAATCCCAGTGCTTAGGAATGCCGATTAAATAACTTGCTCATTTGATCTGTCATGCCCGAGCGCTTTAATCGGGCATCCAGACGGCGTAAAATGGATTCCCGCTTAAATCTGCGGGAATGACAGCCCGACGCAAATGGGAAAGTTATT
>Ga0247727_10005241_pt1 | contig 26559 bp, 17 predicted proteins | sample WisWelCaveWW1625_FD_202498 | JGI IMG/M metagenome (GOLD analysis project Ga0247727, IMG submission 202498) | Biofilm microbial communities from Wishing Well Cave, Virginia, United States - WW16-25 | ecosystem: Environmental > Aquatic > Deep subsurface > Groundwater > Cave microbial mat | place...
TGCTCCTGACGTTTTGATTTCAAAGACCTTACAATAACGGATATGCTTTCAAGAGCAAGCTCTTATCATGTTTTTTCACATTTCATTCACTGGTATTGACTTTAAGCTCGCGCTTCTCGCGCTTGCCCGCCCATTCCAGCCACGGCTCCTGCGCGCGCAGCGCTTCGGCGAGCATCCGCACTTCGTCATCGGTGAGCGGACGCCGCGTGGCTTCGGCCAGCAGTTCGGGCAACTGATCGGGCGAGCCGTCAGGATCGAAGCGCAGCATCGGCGGACGGCGCGGGCTGTATTCGTAAACAGCTTTGGGCACGAGCGGCACAGCGCCTTCGGCGGCGATTCGGGCGGGCGGGTTGTTCTTGCGTTTTGCGGCGTGGCGGTAATCGCCGACGGGCAGATTATCAGCAGCAGGCTTTTTCGTTCTGGCCATAGCTCGTTGACGGGAAATCGGAATGAGTTGTTGTTGGTAGTCGGGGCGAACGGACGGGCTGAGTTTAGAGAAGCAGGTGGTTACGGTCAATTAAAAAATCTGACCGCCCGCAAATTGGAGTTGGGAATAAGACCAGCCCGACATCGTCGCGCTTATTCAGCAATTTCGTTGTTGAGTCGAATGCCTTCCTCAATCTCCTCGCGATGATCGAAGTAGTAGGCCAACACTGAAAGTGTCCATTAGCGGTTCGCCCATTCTTCCAACTGGGCAAACATTGGTATGGAGGCTAGTTCCTCAGCCCATTTGGCACAGAGAAAAGCTATCGGCGCTTTCAGCGCAAGCAGCGGGTCGGCGCCTGGGGTCATGGCTGCCACTTCCCCTCGGAGCCAGGCGAAGACATCGTCCAGTTTCTTGAAGGTTCCCTGTGCAAGGTGCTCTCGCAGCCGAGGCACGGTCTGCTGTTCAAACTCTTGTTTACGGTCGAGATCAATAATGTCGGGAAGAAGTAGCCCGGCTTCGCCCAACGATATATCAATTCGGGCTAGCAACTCCTGGTAGACGAGTCGGGCTACCCTATCAGACTTGTCCCTCAGCTCGTGCAATAATTGCATTCCACGAGCAAGGGTGGGCTTCTCATCAGGCAACAATTGACAGTATAACTTCAGCTTTGGCTCTGTGCCGGACGGACGCACAGTGACGATAAAAGCATCCAGGAAGAATTGGAGAACGTTTCGGGGGAGCTTATCACTTTCGCTAACAAAGAGGCCGAATGTCTTCTCGTCCCAGTAATCAATTACCTTATGCACTTCATAGCCGCCGAGAACCTCAGGAAGAGATTCGCGCAACGATGTCATAATCTGGTCTCTCCTGAACACTCCTTCGGCTCCGGTCATCATAATCGAGCGATTGACTTCGGCATACCCTCCGAGTTCCTCCAGTATCTGAATGTAGTACTCCAGAAGGTTTCGTCCTTCCCCGCGCAGTCTTTGGTAGAGAGCGGCCAGGTACATACAAGCGGGGGTAGCGTCCTTGTCCCGAATGGTGGGAACAATCAGGACGCCGTGGCTCTCTTCTGCCGCCAGTACGAGTTTTAGAGAAGGATCTGACAAATTTCCATAGCGGCCACGTTGCTCCAGGCTTTTCAGTACGTCCGCAACGTACTTGAATCCCACCAGGAGGTTATCAATCAGGTACGATTCTCCAGCCTTGGTTACAATTCTGTCGAGCAGCTTTGTGGTTACAAGCGTCTCGATCACCAGCCCCTTCCGTTTAGGACCATGAGGATCAAGCATCAGGAAGTAACAGAGCACAGCGGCAATCTGGTTGCCGTCGAAGTGATACCAGGAGCCATCATCCAGCTTAGCCTCCAGTCCGATTCGGTCCGCATCAGGGTCACTGGACAGTACGATCCCGGCTCCTATCTCATCGGCAAAGAGTTTCGCAGGCTCAGTCGCTTGCGGTACCTCGGGGTTGGGAGCCTTGAAGGGGATCGCGGAAAAGGTGCCATCAACATCCTGGTTTGGAGGCACTCGGAGAGTGAAGTTCAGCTTTTTGAGTACCTCGCCCGCCGAGGTAAGCCCGCAGCCGCAGAGAGGAGTATAAACTATAGGTACGTCAGGTTGAGGAGTATATATGTTGTCATACAACTTGTCATAAGTTTCGACGTACTCGCGATGGAACTCATCCGGGATAGCGCGGATCATTCCTTGATCGAGCGCTTGATTGAACGGCAGAGTATTGATGTTACTTGCCTGGTCCATAACATCTACCAGATGCTGGTCGTCCGGAGCTATCGGCTGGCTGCCGTACTGATCGTAAATCTTCACGCCGTTGTCGTCCGGCGGATTGTGGGAAGCCGAAAGATTGATCCCGCCCACGGCGTTGAGCTTGCCTATCAGGTGCGACAACTCAGGCGTGGTGATAACCGTCTCGGCGGTGATAACCGTATCGTCAGACTCTGGTTTCGCAAAGTAAGCGACAATGCCATTGCCTGCGTAGATCTCACAGGCCAGTCTACCCAATGACCGGGATGAAGTTCCCAGCAATGGGTGGTTGTTTCCGAGGAAACTATAGACTCCGGCGAAATCGTTGAAAATCCGGACGTCGTTGGCTACAACAACAGCAAGCTCCTTGCGTTCGGGAAAGGCAGCGCGCAGATATTGGCAGTGTCCTTGCACAGTCATAGCTAGGGTAGTGGGGTTGACTCGATTTGGGCCGTACCCTACACGTCCTCGCCGGCCGCCAGTTCCGAAGGGCAGCACCTGCCAGAATGCGTCAAACAGCAAGGGGAGATGCTGCTCTTCCAGGTGCTTCTTTAAGATTTCCGGATAAGCGTAAGGAATTGCGCCGGAGAGCCAATGACTTAATCGCTCGGCAGCGCCCAATCCCCAATCCCCAAATCTCTCTGTTAGTAGCTCGCGGATCTTTTTCAAATCAGAATCAATCATCTTTTATCCTCCCTTTTGAACCGGGTCCTTTGAACCAGGCCCTTTGAACCAGGATCACTCTGCCCGTGGTGACATAACTTACACGACTTGTGTGTTTGGACTTGCTCCCGCTGACTGGATGTCGCGCGGGTCATGCCTCTGCGTTGACGCATGCCGGATAGAGGAAGCTTATACACGCAGCAATCCACGGTCAAGCGAAAGATTTACTCATTCTCCGGTTCAAACGCCATTAACCTCACCTGGCTCACCTGGCTCACCTGGCTTACCTGGCCACCAGGTTGACCAAACGTTTCGGCACGACAATGGTCTTGACGACTGTGCGACCTTCCAGTCGCGCCTGCACGCGCTCGTGAGCCAGAGCCGCCTGCGTCAGCATCTCGTCCGTCGCATCGGCAGGCACAGTCAGCCGCGCCACCAGCTTGCCGTTCAACTGCACCGGAATCTCCAACTCCTCTTCCTTCGCCAGTTCAGCATCGAACATCGGCCAGGCTGCTGCGACCACAATCTCGTCGTGGCCCCCCTCACCTCTTAAGGATTGCCACAACTCTTCTGCAATGTGCGGAGTGAATGGCGCCATCAGCTTCGCCAACGCCTCCATCGCTTCTTTCAAAGCGAACAGATCGGCATCGCTGGCTTCGCCTTTCAATGAGCCGTCAAATGCATAAACCTCATTCGTCAGCTCCATCATCGCGGCGACGGCGGTGTTGAGGTTCATGCGGTCGCCGATGTCGTGCGTGACGCGCTTGATCGTCTGATGCGTCTTGCGGCGCAGCGCGCGAGCGGCTGGTGAGAATTCGCCTTCGACTGCGCCTCTCAGTTTGTCGTGCCATTTGTAGATCATGCGCCAGACGCGGTTCAGGAATCTGGACGCGCCTTCGGCTCCCGCTTCGCTCCATTCCAAATCTTTTTCGGGCGGGGCGGCGAACAGCATGAACAGCCGCACGGTGTCGGCGCCGTGGATTTTGATCATCTCGTCGGGATCAACCGTGTTCTTCTTCGATTTCGACATCTTCTCGGTGCGCCCGGCCTCGGCCTGGCGACCGCAAAATTTGCATTTGCCGTCGTCCACTTCGTAAGGATACAGCCACTCGTGCTCTTCGCAGCGCCAGGTCGCCAGACAGACCATTCCCTGCGTCAGCAGCCGCCTGACCGGCTCGTCGAAATTGACCAGGCCCAGGTCGCGCATGATCTTCGTCCACAGCCGCGTGTAGATCAGGTGCAGCACAGCGTGTTCGATGCCGCCGATGTATTGATCCACCGGCGTCCAGTACGTGACGATCTCAGGCTTGAACGGCAGCTTCGGGTTGTGCGGATCGCAGTAGCGGAAGTAGTACCACGACGAATCAACGAACGTGTCCATCGTGTCGGTGTCTCGCCTCGCTGCGCCGCCGCACGACGGACAGGTCGTGTTGACGAAACCTTCGTGTTCGGCCAGCGGCGATCCCGCCGTGTTGAAGTTCAGGTCGGCGGGCAGGACGACTGGCAGTTGCTCTTGGGGCACGGGCACGATGCCGCACTTTGCGCAGTGGATGAACGGGATCGGAGTGCCCCACGCGCGCTGGCGCGAGACGCCCCAGTCGCGGATTTTGAAGTTGGTCTGCGCCGTGCCGAAGCCGTGCTTTTCAGCAAACGCGGTCATCGCATCAATCGCGGCGGGCACCTTCATTCCGTTGAACGGGCCGGAATTGATCAACTCGCCGGTCTCGTCCTTCGCGGTGAATGCGGCTTCCACCGGCGCATCGTCGGGGCCGGTTGATCCGATCAGCTTGATCACGCGGCGGATGGGAATATCGAATTTCTTCGAGAACTCGAAGTCGCGTTCGTCGTGCGCAGGGACGGACATAATCGCGCCCGTGCCGTAGCCGGTGACCACGAAGTTGGCCGTCCAGACCGGCAGCTTCTCGCCGCTGAACGGGTTGATGACGAACGCGCCGGTCGGCACGCCCTGTTTTTCTGCGCCTTCGGCGATGCGGTCTTCTCGTGAAACCGCGCGCTGCTTTTCGACGAACTCTTTCAACTCGTCGCCGGCTTTGCCGGCGGCGATCAGCTCGTCAATCAACTCGTGTTCGGGCGCGACGATCACGGCGTTCGAGCCGAAGATCGTGTCAATGCGCGTGGTGAAGATGCGAATCTTCTTCGACGGGTCGCCGGCGATCTCGAAGTTGACTTCGGCGCCTTTGCTTCGCCCGATCCAATTGCGCTGCATTGTGATCACACGGTCGGGCCATCCACCTTCCAGCGTGTCCAGATCGTCCAGCAACTGGCCGGCGTAATTCGTGACCTTGATGAACCACTGCTCCAGCTCGCGCTGTTCGACCGGCGTGTCTTCGTGCCGCCAGCAGAAGCCGCCTTCGGCCTGCTCGTTGGCCAGGCTGGTGTTGCACTTGACGCACCAGTTGACGGTCGCGTTCTTGCGGTACAGCAAGTCGCGCTTCCACATCTCGATGAAGAACCACTGGTTCCATTTGTAATATTCCGGCGTGCACGAAGCGACTTCGCGTCGCCAGTCGTAGCTGAAGCCCATCCGCTGCAACTGCGCGCGCATCGCGTCAATGTTCTCGGACGTCCACTGGTCGGGGCGCGCGTTGTTTGTGATCGCGGCGTTCTCGGCGGGCATGCCGAATGCGTCCCAGCCCATCGGATGGATGACTTTGTAACCCTGCATTCGCTTGAAGTGGGTCAGCGCATCGCCGATCGAGTAGTTGCGCACGTGGCCCATATGAATGCGGCCTGACGGGTAGGGCAGCATCTCCAGGCAGTAGAACTTCTCGCGCTGCGGATCAACTTCGACTTCAAAAACGCGCGCTTCGGCCCAGCGCTTCTGTTGTCGCTCTTCTATCTCTTCAGGGAAATACTTTTCGTTCATGGCTCTATCCTCGTGAATCGAGTCCTGCAAAATCCGTAGCGCCGCGAGCGTATCACCGCGCGATGCAGGACGAAATGACAGAATCTATTCGGGGAAGATTGCGATTGGCAGGCGCAGCGCAATTTCAGGCATTGCGCTGCAACGTAAGGTGGAGGGCGGTCAGAGAGGAATGGCGCGCCGCGCGCGCATCAATTGCGTGATGATCAGTGAACCCTCGAATGAATTTTCCGACTGTTGCCGTCATTGCTCTTTAACTCTCCGGTTGAAGGTTTGCGAAGCCGGATTCTACACATCGGCGCAGAGAGGTTCAAGCGGCGAATTGAATCGAAGCGAATGCGGAGAGGCATTAATCGGGACGTCTGAGAGCTGGTTTGAAGCCGAGTGAAAAATCGCCGTGAGCATTGGCAATTTAACGCTTGACTGGTTTTGACCACTTGGCTAAGATGCGAAATGGATACGGTGCAACGAATCACATGCGGCAACACCCGATCCTCCTCACTGGTGCTGATTTCAGTTGCTTCTCAATATGCCGTGCCTCACGAATCTAAAGCTATTCAGGGTTTCTCCTAGGATCTGTCAAACGCCAAATTGATGCCCCCGGATCTGTGGATGACAAACCGGCGACTGAGAGCCGAAGGTAAGTAATGAGTCAGAAACACAAGGGACGAATTCGCAACCCAGATCATCAAGCCCCCGCCCAATACCCCTGCACATCATCTTACCCAGCGGTTTCAATTCAAGATCATGTCAGCAAACTGTGTCGGAGTTGAAGTGAGAGACATAATGAGCTTCCCCGGATCGGTCGGTTCAGTTGCTGTCGTGGGTGTAGCAATCCGAAAAATACAATCAAGCGTTACGAGGGCGGCAGAGAGATTTTGTGTGTCTCGTTGCGGAGAATCTTCGCCGGCGATTTTATTGCGAGTTGGGCGAATTGGTTTTACGAGCTGGCTGTAGCTGATAGTCATAAATATCCACATCTATGGCTGGCCGCGAAGATGAGCTTGGGTTTCGCGGCTTCATATCCGCGCCGTTAGAAAAAAGGAGTCTGAATAACAATGACTGGTCGCGAATATCTTTTCAGTTTGTGCCGTCGAGGCTCACACTCGATGGCAGTCATTGCGCTCGTCGCGCTGTGTCTGGCCGGCGTCTGGTCGCGGCAACGCGCGGCGGCTGAGCGTTCGATCTCCGCCGGTTCACCCGTGCCCGCCCCGGTGATGAACAAATCGTCGCTCGTGTCACTTGCCGGTCAGGAATTCCCGGCGAGCGATGGAGCGAGCGGCGTCGTGGTGGGCGAATACGAAGGATACTTCGATGCGGCGACGCGCAGCTTCACGATGCAGCCCGTCAAAGCCCGCCCCGCCAGCTCATCGCTTGGATCATCGAAAAGCCGCACTCCGAACTCCCGCAGCGATCCGGGTTCGGAAGTCACGCCGGGGAGCGGTTTCGCTCTCACCGTGATCAACAGCGCCTTCATCGGAAGCGGCGATAATCCCGGAACCATCTCCGGCGAGGTCGCCATCTCGAACGGCACAATCGCGACGCTCTACAACACGCGGCTCGTCTTCACGGGCTTCAAGCTCTGTCCGGCGACGGGCACTTGCAATGGCGGCACGGCCACACAGGATGCAGGCAATCTGCCCGGAGCGACCGGCCTCGCTTATTTCAATGACGGTCAGGTCGCCTTCAACAACAAGCTTTACGTTTCGCGCAGCTACGGCGACATCCCGGCCGGCGGCAACGTCCGCAACATCTGGACATTTGCAACGGTTGCGCAGCCTGCGAGATTCTTCTTCGCCTACAAAGTCCTCGCCGACCTGGGCGTGGCCGCCGAAAGCGTCCAGCCCGCGGCGGTGCAGGTGAATGCTTCGAGCGGCAATAGCGTTGTGATCAACGGTCGCGGCTTCACCGGAACGCCGGCGGTCGAGCTGTTGCCCGCTTCGGGCAGCCCAATTGCGATGACCGGCGTCACGGCTACGGCGACGCAGATCACTGCGACGGTTCCAGCGGGAACGGCTGCGGGCATTTACAGCCTGCGCGTCACCAATCCCGGCGGCACTGCGGGCGGGCAGGGATCGAGCACTCTCTCCCGCAAATTGACGGTGACGGGCGTGCCCGATGCTCCGCACACGCTTTCGGGCAACATCGCTGCTTTCGGCGATGCGGGACCTTATCTGGTCAGCGGCAATTCAACCATCGGATCGGCTTTGACGGTTCCTCCGGGCACGGTGATCTACGTCGCCAACGGCGTGACGATCACGGTCAGCGGCGGCGGCAACCTCATGGCCAATGGCGGCATTCCCGGAATCTCCACCACCAATCCTGCGCAGATCGTTTTCACCGCGCAGCGTTCACCCGGAGCTTCTTTGCCGGCGACCGGCGTGTGGGGCGGAATCAATGCGACTGCCGCTTCGACCGCTGAAATGGTGATGCGCAACGTCGTGGTCGAATACGGCGGAGTGGCCGCCGGCGTCGAGATCAACATCACAGGTTCTGGCCGCAGGCTGCGCTTCACCGACAGCATCGCGCGATTGAGCGGGGGCATCGGAATTTCGGCCAATGGCCAGAATGACAGCCTTCTCGGTTTCGCTCGCAGCCGCGTTGACCGCAACGGTTCGGCGGTGACCGATCCGGCGATGCTCCTGAGCGGCAATGCCGCGCTCGGTCTTTTCGACATTGACACGAGCACCGGCGGCACGAGCGTCGGCGATGCGAGCTACTATTACACTTCGGCCAACGAGTTCAACGGCAACCAGGCCAACGCCATTCAGATCGGGACTGACGCCGTGGCCGCGTCGAACGATTTCACCAAATCAGGCGTGCTGGTCGGTCAGGCTCCGACGCCGATTCGCATTCGCGGCAATTGCGGCAACCCGTCAATCGTGGGCGCTGCGCCTCCGGCTTCGCCCGCCGAATTGACGATCACTCCGACGGCCATCATTCAGCTCGCGCCTGAGATGGCGTTCCAGGCGGGCGATTATCCGTCGGGTCTCATCGGGTGCATCGCCGCCAATGGTCACGCGGGCGTCTATCAGGGCGCGCAGGCGGCCACCTCGAACAAGCTGATCGAATTCGACCGGATTCCGGGGGGCGGCAATTTCGGCGCGATTTTCTTCACGCGCAATGCCATGACCAACTGCCTCCTCAACTACACCAGGGTGCAGAACGGCGGCAACGGCGCGAACTGCGGACTCGGCAACGGCGAAGTGATCACCGAAGTCGTCAGTGTCAAAGTCACCAATTCGCAGATCAACAACAGCGCGAGCGGCGGATTGCTGGCCACCATCGGATCGAAGGTTGATAGCAGAGGCACGACTTACAACAACAACACGCCGATCATTGAGACAATCGCCGGCGGCGTGCTGGGCGACGGCAATCTCGGCTCGAAAGCCAACCTGGTCACGCCCGTGGTGGCCATGTTCGATCCGCTGGGACGCGGCGTTTACATCGTTGACAACCCCGGCGGCATTTCCCTGATTCGATTCCTGAACACGACGCGCGCCCCGGCCGCCATCGGCGGTCGCATTATTCCGGCCGGGGTTCTGACGACGGTGGCGGGCGGCGGTTTCGACATCGCCGACAATGTTCCGGGGCGGCTGGCTGACGTCGGTTCAGTGACCGGTCTGGCGGTCAGCCCGGACGGCGGCGCCGTTTACTTCATTGACGCCGGCTTTCCTGCCGTGCGCGCGTTCAATGCCTCCGGCGCTACCCGGACGATTGGGGCGATGAGCATCGGCGCGGGCAAAGTCGGAACCTTTTTGTCCAGCAGCGAGTTCGGTTCGTCTCTGAACGGTCTGGCGGTCAACCCGTCGAACGGCGATGTTTACATCTGCGACGCGACTGCGGGCATCAACAAGGTCTTCAAGGTTCCTGCCGCCGGCGGCGCGCTGACGGTGGTTGCCGGCAACGGAGCGCCCACCCGGGCGGGCGATCCATTTTCGGCCGGGTCGGCGACCAATCTGCCGTTGTTGCAGCCTCGCGCGATCGTCTTCGACGGCTCGAATAATCTCTTCATCTCCGACACCGGACACGGGCGCGTGATCAAGGTTGACGCCGGCGGCTCCGCGTCGTTGATCGTGCAGTTCACGGCGGATCGCAACGCGCCGATCCCCCCGTATGGGAATCCGCCCTTTCCATCGGGGCTGGTGTTTTTCAACGGCAAACTTCACATCGCCAACGGGAACTCGCAGGACATTCTGCAAGTGAACGCTCCAGGCTCGGTCTCGACGGTCGCCGGTGTGGCGGGCACGGCCTGCGATTATTCAGGGTCGAATTGCGGCGACGGAAGCGCCGCTGCGGGGGGCACTTTCGGGTTGATCGGCAGCACGGGAACTCCGCCGCTCGCCGGCATCGCCGCCGATAGCAAAGGAGTCTACGTGCTCGATCAGGGCAGCATTCAGCGAGGCCGGGTTCGTTACATGAACCTCTCTCAAACGCCGGGCGTGGTGGCCGGTGTGCTGGTCGCCGCGGGCAACATCGAGACGGTTGCCGGAACCGGTCTGGGTGCGCCCTTCGACGGTGGTCTGGCGACGAGCGGCGCCTTCAACGGGCCGGTCGGTGTGGCTGCCGATGGCAACGGCAATTTGTGGATCAGCGACACGCTCAGCAGCAAGCTCCGCTTCGTCAATTGCGGCACTGCGCCGGTCACCATATTTGCGAACACGGACGCCGCGCAGACGGTTCCGGCCGGCAGCATCGTGACGGTGAACAAGGACGTCGGGTCGGGCGCGACTGACGGCGTGCCGGTCATTCAGGCGGGTTTCGACACCCCACAGGGACTCTGGGTTACTGCGCAGGGCGTTTACGTCGCCGACTCGAAGAAAGGCCCGCCAGTGGGAAGCCGGCGCAGCGGACTCGTTCGCTTCATCAACACATCGGCTCAGAATGTGACCTTCTACTCCGGCGCGGTGGTAATGACAGTAGCTCCCGGCGGAATCAAGACCATCGCCGGCGGCGGCCTCGATCCGGCCGGCGTCGGCGACGGCGTCAACCCGCTGACGGCCAAATTCCTCGCACCCGAGGATGTCGCGGTCGCATCGAATGGCGACATTTATATTGCTGACGCGGGTAACAAGCGCGTGCGCAAGGTCGTGCGCGCGACCGGCGCTGTCTCCACTGTGCTGACTGGCGGCAATAACGACGCTTATACGGGACTTTCCTTCGACTCCGCCGGACGTTTGCTGATAGCCAACGCCGGCACGAAGACGAGCAATGCCGCCCCGGGCAATAGCGCCATTCTGCGCGAGACCTCCGCCGGCAGCGGCGTCTTCAATACGATTCTCAGCGGCAATCCGCTGAAGTTCCCGCGCGATGTCGTCGAAGGCAAGGACGGCGCGTTGTATGTCACCAACGCCGGCGAGACAACGGTGAGCGGCGGCGATCACAAGCTACTGAAGATCGTGATCAGCGGCTCGACCGGCACAGCTTCGACCTTCGCCGGCTCGATCCAGGGATACAGCGGCGACGGCGGTCCGGCAGCGAATGCCTTGATCAACATCACGCCTGCCGACGTCAACATCGTGACGGTCGGTTCGCCGGTAACCATCAGGGAGACGGTCAACATCATCGTCACTCCGGCCGGCGAGATCATCTTCACCGACAGCAGCAACAACGCGGTTCGCCGAATTCGCTAGTGAGCATTTTGGATCGGGTTGAAAAGCTTCAGTAATAATTGGAGGCAGTGATTTATGAATGTGATTAGGATGATGGCTCGCGCCGTCAGCGTGACAGCGATCCTGCTGTTCACCCTCGCCGGCTCGATCTCCGTGATCGCGCAGGAGCGCGGCGCGCGAGGCGAAGATTACGTGGTCTTCGTTTCGCAACGCGACGGCGCATCGGAGCTTTATCTGCTCGATTTGAACACCAGACAGGTCAGCCAGCTCACCAACACCGGCCGCGCCCATCTGGCGGCGTCCATGAGCGCTGGCTCCGCGGCCGCGCGCACGATTGTCTTTGCGTCGCGCGAAGGCAGCAGTTACGAGCTTTTCAGCGGCACGCTCGGCGCGGCCTGGCGAAATCGCCGTCCGACGCTGGTGGGCTTGAGCCGTTTGACGGTGGACACGATGGATGACGTTTCGCCGACCATTTCGAGCGACGGCGCAAGCCTGGCGTTTCAATCGGGCGACGGCATCGAATTGATGTCAAGCGTCGCGCTGGATCGCCGGGTCGTCGTTCCGGCGAGCGGCGAGCATCAGGATTTCGCTCCAGCCATCTCGCCCGACGGGTCGCAGATCGCGTTCGTCTCGAATCGCGGCGGCGCTTACGAAATCTGGATTTACAGCCGCGCGACCGGCGCCGTTCGCCGGTTGACCAGCGGCGCGGCGGCCATCGGCGGGGTGAACTGGAGCGCCGATGCCCGGCAGATCGCTTTCACCACCACTGCGACCAATTCCAAACTGAGCGGAATCGCTCTGGCTGACGTGGAGACCGGGGGCTTCCGCGTTTTGACCGACGGCAACGATTTCAACGCTTCGCTCTCTGCTCGCGGCGACCGTCTGGTCTTCACCTCGATGCGCGACGGCAATGCCGAGCTGTATCTGCTCGATCTCGGCGCGGGCGGCATCGAGCGGTTGACGAGCAATATGGGATTGGATGACGGCGCGGTCTTCGTCGCTGAGCCGGTTCGCCCGGCAAGACGCACACGCTGAGTTTCAGTGCCGGGAGCGGTAGCGGCCTGGTTTCAGTTTCTGGAAAGGACACGTGAGAATTCCCATGCATATCAGCACCCCAAAAATAGTGACCAAAGAGCAGGCGTCGTTCACCGAGCTGCTCGACAACCGGGAAGGGATCATCCTCGACCTGGAGAACCTGCACTATTACACGCTCAATGCGACGGCGGTCTTTTTGTGGAAGCAGATGCGCTCGGCAACCGCCAACACCGTCGAAAGCCTGAGCGGCGCTCTCTCGAAGGCGTTCAACATCAACGCCGATCTCGCCGAGCTGGATACGCGCGCTTTCCTCGATGAGCTGGAAGGCAACGGCCTCGTCAGTTGCGCCGAATACGAGGTCACGGTTCAAAACCGGCTCCTCGCCGCCACCAATGGTGAGTTGCCTGCCTACGAGCCTCCGCAGCTCCAGTTGTCCAATTCGCTGACTCAAGTCACGCTGTCAGGCTCTTCGACGGTCGCGACTGCGGCGATTGCGACCGGCGGCGGCCTGTAAAAACAGAGTGGGGGAGTGGGAGAGGGGGAGAAATTTTTATTCACTCCCCCTCTCCCTCTCTCCCCCTCTCCCCCTCTCGCCCTATGCCTGCCATTCACTTTGCGATTTGCGGAATCCCAATCGTCATTTCCGCACATTCACCCCGCCTGGTCAGGCTCTTCGCCGATTATTTCCGCTACTACGAGCCTGAAATCGAGGCTTCGGCTGAGAGCCTGGGGTCTCTTCGATCCGGGCGCGACTCGAATCCGCTGGTCATCGAATTGAAGATGCGGCGCGATCTGCCGCCTCGTGAGAGGCTGATTCCATCGAAAGCCGAGCTGTTTTCGCAAACCGGCGTGATCGGTTTGTGGCGAGAGCGGATCGAAGATCGAGACGGCGTAGCGAGAGAGCGATTCTACTTCGACCTGCAGGTCGCGGCCTTCCGCGTTGATCCTCAGCGAGGGAGCGCAACCGGGCTGGTTTCGCCGCAATCGCTCGAATATCCGCACATCCTGGCCAACACCTACACGCTCTTCGCACTGCTTCTGCTGCTGCGGTCACGAGGGCTTTATCATCTGCACGCAGCCGCCGTGGTTTCTCCTGACGGCAAACTCTGGTTGATCTGCGGCTCTCGAGCGTCGGGCAAAACGACGCTGACGACGGCGCTCGGGATCGCCGGTTGGCGGCCAATCTCCGACGATTCACTGTTGATAGGCTCTGACGGAGATTCGCCTCAAATGTTCGCGCTCAAGAAATACTTCCACCTCGGAGACGAATTGCTGAAACGGTGGCGAGCGATGGATGGGGTCAAACGCCATCATCAGTACCTGGATCGAAGCTGCGTCGGCGGGCTGGAGTTTTTCGGCGCGAAGGATTTGGCCGATACGAAATTCGGGAAGATTGATTACATCGTGTTGCCGGAAATCGGGAAAGAAGGGAAGAGCCGGGTCGCGCCGATTTCACGCAGCGAGGCGCTGCTCAAGCTGGCAGAGCAAAGTATGTACTTCCAGCTCTGGCGCGAGCATACGGAGGATCAATGGAAGCTGATCGGTGAATTGGCCGGCGAAGCCTCCTGCTGCCGCTTGCTTGCGGGAACCGACATCCTCGATGATCCACACTGCGTGGCGCAATTGCTGGGACAGGCAGCGACGCCAGTGAAGTAACGGTGCTGAAGCTCAATCTGCTGCTCGACGCCAACCGGCGCATACGAGGCGGAAAAGTTTGAGGAGAAAAGCTTGAGCCGATGTCTTGACAGCCCCAGCCTCGATGGAGACAATGTGCGCTCGTTACGGAGGCATGGCCGAGTGGCTGAAGGCGGCGGTTTGCTAAACCGTTGTAGGGGCTAAAACTTCTACCGAAGGTTCGAATCCTTCTGCCTCCGCTTTCTCTTTTTCATTGAACGATCAGCGCGTGGCGATTTCCGGCGAATTGCTCCACGTAAAAAACAGCTAAAGAGCCTAACCGGAAATCCGGGCTTACAAATTGGAATTTGCAAGAGACCTCGCGTTGAATGCCGGCGCGAGGTCTCTTGTTTTAGCCCCAAAACCCTATGAACCAATTTCACGAATTCATTCAGGAAGATCGGGTCCGCGTCTTCGACGGCGCAATGGGCACGATGATCTACTCCAAAGGCGTTTACATCAACCGCTGCTACGACGAGCTGAATCTGTCGTCGCCCGATCTGATCGTCGAAATCCACCGCGAATACGTCAAAGCCGGAGCGGAGATTATCGAGACCAACACCTTCGGCGCATCGCGTTTGAAGCTGGCGCAGCAGGGGCTTGACGAAAAGCTGTTCGACATCAACGCCGCCGCCGCGAAGCTCGCGCGCCGGGCCGCCGAGGAAGCGCATCACGACGTCTTCGTCGCGGGCGCAATCTCGCCGCTGGGCGTCCGCATCGAGCCTTACGGCCCGACCTCCGTTGACGAAGCAAGGGAGATGTTCAAAGAGCAGGCCCTGGGATTGCTCGAAGGCGGCCCAGGGCAGGGTGTGGATTGCTTCGTGCTCGAGACGTTTCACGATCTGGCCGAGATGCATCAGGCGATTCGCGGCGTGCGCGAATTGTGCGATCACGTGATCTTCGCGCAGATGACGATCAACCATCACGGCGAGACGGTTTACGGCACGCCCATCGAAGTCATCACGCAGCAGCTCGATCAATGGCTCGACCGCGACGGCCCCGGCAATCCGGACGTGATCGGGCTGAATTGCTCGGTCGGCCCGCAGGGAATACTCGAAGCGATTGAAAAGATGCGCCCGCTCACATCGCGCAAGCTGTCGGCCCAGCCCAACGCCGGATTGCCGCGCGACGTGCAGGGGCGCAAGATTTATCTCGCCTCGCCCGAATACGTGGCCAAATACGCCAAACGGCTGATCCACGCGGGCGTCAAATTCGTCGGCGGCTGTTGCGGCACCACGCCTGACCACATCAGGCTGATCGTTGACGCTGTGCGCGCCTTGAGTCCGGGCCGCCGCACGGTCAGCGCGATCACCGTTGAAGAGCAGAGCGCCAAAGTTGATCCGATTCCGCTCGCCCGGCGTTCGCGTTTCGGCAACAAGCTGGCTGAAGGTCAATTCGTCACGAGCGTCGAGATCGTTCCGCCGAAGGGCTGCGACCCGACGAAGATGATCGAAGGCGTGCGACAGTTGAAAGAAGCCGGGGTTGACGCCGTCAACGTGCCCGACGGCCCGCGCGCCCAAACCAGGATGGGCGCGCTGGCGGTCTCCGTGATTATCGAGCAGCAGGCCGGCATCGAAGCCGTCACGCATTACTGTTGCCGCGACCGGAACCTGCTTGGGATGCTGTCGGATTTGCTCGGCGCGGCTGCGTTGGGTTTGCGCAACTTCCTGATCATCACCGGCGATCCGCCGAAGATGGGGCCGTACCCTGATGCAACCGCCGTCTTCGACATTGACGCAATCGGTTTGACGAACCTGGTCAACCGTCTGAACCACGGTCTCGATCCCGGCGGCAATCCTATCGGCCAGCCGACGCAATTCGTCATCGGCGTGGGCGTCAACCCCGGAGCGATTGACCTGGATTACGAAATCCGCCGCTTCGAGTGGAAGGTCGAAGCCGGAGCCGAATACGCTATCACCCAGCCGGTCTTCGACGCCGAGCAACTGAAGAACTTCCTCAAGCGTATAGAACATTGCCGCATCCCGATCATTCCGGGCATCTGGCCGCTGACCAGCTTCCGCAACGCGGAGTTTTTGAACAACGAAGTGCCGGGCGTGTCCGTGCCTGACTCGGTGCTCGAACGGATGCGAAAGACGCCCGATGGAGCCGCCGGGTTGAAAGAGGGCGTGAAGATCGCGCAGGAGATGTTGATTGAAGCACGACCTTACGTGCAAGGCGTGCAGGTTTCAGCGCCGTTCGGTAAGATTCCACACGCCCTGGATGTGTTTGAAGTTCTATCGTAAGGAGCAATGCCCTATGAATATCCTGAAAATAATTCTGATCGCTGTAGCATTCGTGTTGGCGGCTTTCGCTGCGCTGGCGCTGGTCGGAATCGCGTTCACCCTGCTGCGCGCGCTGTTCTGGCTGGCCGTGATCTGCGTTGTCGTGTGGCTGTTGTGGAAGATGTTCGGCTCCAAAGGCGGCGCGCTGGCGCGGAGCGGCGATGATCACGACCAGCTACAGAACACGGAGATGACGCTGGATGAGTACAAGCGAAAGATCGAAGAGCAATTGAAGCAGGACACTGAGCGGCGATCTTGAGCAGGTCGCATCAGGCTCATCGCCGAGCGAAGATAACCGAGGACTGACGATGGCGCGACAGAAAATATATCCGACCGCCGCAACCGTCCGCGAAGTGCTGGATCAAATGACGGTTGATGAATTGAAGCAACTTTCATATCGGTTGCCGGCCAAAGAGAGGCCGACGCGAAAGGGGGATTTGCTGGATTTGATCGAGCGGCATCTCACTTCGCGTGAACTGCTGCGCGCGCTGTGGGAGCAGCTTGACGAAAAACAGAAGCTGGCTGTGGCTGAAACAATCCACTCCGCCGACGGCCTCTTCAACGCCGCCCGCTTCCAGGCGAAATATGGCGAGTTGCCGGTCTTCGGCGCGGAGAGAGACAGTTGGCGCGAGACCCCATCAACACTGCGGTTGTTCATTCTCAAATCGAATCGCTACGGCGGCTCGGTGATCCCCGAAGATTTGAAGCAGCGCCTGCTCGGTTTCGTCTCGGAGCCGACTGGCCCTCGACTCAAAACCGAGGATGAACTGCCCGAGTTCATCGAAATGAATGTCAAGGAGTATGAGCCATTCGAGGGTGAGGAAGGCATTGTCGTCGTTGAAGGCAAAACGATCTACCGGAGGCGCAATTACGATATCGTCACCCGGCCAGTCCCGTTGACGCGCCGCGACACGGAACGCGCCGCGCAGCAAGACCTGCAAACCATCCTGCGCCTGATTGACAAAGGCAAAGTCGCGGTGAGCGATAAGACCAATCAACCCTCATCCGCGACGATGCAGGAGATCGCGTCATTGCTGCGCGACGGCGAAGTTTACGAGCCGAAGCAGAAGATGACCAAATGGGAGCAGGATGTCGGTTCGATCAAATCCTTCGCCTGGCCGCTGCTCGTCCAAGCCGCGAAGCTCGCCGAATTGCACGGCAAGAAACTGGCGCTGACCAAAGCCGGTCGCAACGCTTTGGGCGCTCCTCCGGCGGAATCGCTGCGCCTGATCTGGCAGCGTTGGCTGGCGTCGAAGCTGCTCGATGAATTCAATCGCGTCTGCGAGATCAAAGGGCAGCAGGGCAAAGGCAAACGCGCGATGACCGCGCCCGAAAGCCGCCGCGCCGCCATCGCCGATGCGCTCGCTGAGTGTCCGGTCGGCGAATGGGTGAAGTTCGATGAATTCTCACGCTTTATGCGGGCCGCCGCTTATGATTTCCAAGTCACGCGCGATCCCTGGAGTCTGTACATCTCCGACGCGCATTACGGCAGCCTCGGCTATGACGGGTATCACGGCTGGCACATGCTGCAAGCCAGGTACGCGCTCTGCTTGTTGTTCGAGTACGCCGCCACGCTGGGTTTGATTGACGTCGCTTACGTCCGCCCCGAAAGAGCGCGGCCCGATTACAAAGACCAGTGGGGAACGGACGACTTGGAGTTCCTCAGTCAATACGACGGGCTGCTCTATTTCCGCCTCAACCCGCTCGGCGCTTACTGCCTCGGCTTGACCAACGAGTACGAGCCAAGCCTGGTCGAAGCGAAGTCTTCGATCACCGTGTTGCCCAGCCTGCAAATCAACGTCGCGGACGCCGCGCTTTCGCCCGATGAAGCGTTGTTGCTGGAGACCTGGGCCGAGAAGGGGTCCGAAACCGTCTGGCGGCTCGACCGCGAGAAGGCGCTGGCGGCGGTCGAGAGCGGGAATCAGATCGCCGAGCTGCGCGATTTTCTGCAATCGCGCGATGAGCAGCCGCTGCCGGAAACCGTCGAAGGCTTCATCGTCACAACCGACCGGCAGGCGCGGGCGTTGAAGAACACGGGCACGGCGTTGCTCGTCGAATGCGCCGACGCTGAGATCGCCGATCTGATCGCCAATCACGAACGCACGAAGAAGCTGTGTTTGCGCACGGGCGAGCGCCATCTGGTGGTCAAGGCTGAGGCGGAAGAGCAGTTCAGGAAGGCGGTTCATTTGTTGGGGTATGGAATACCGAGAGTGTGAGGGGCAGGAGGAGTGATCGAATGGGCACGAAGTTGAGTTTTAAATACGACCGCGAGGCGGATATCCTCTACATCAACAAACTTCCGGCTTATGCAGAGCAGGAGTCAGAAGAGTTGGGCGATGACGTGATCGCGCGTCTCAATCCGACGACGGGTGAGATTGAGAACCTGGAGATCCTGTTCTTCTCCACGCGACTTTTGCGAAATGATTTGCTGGAGTTGCCGGTCACGGCTGATTTGAGAATTGCCGCCGCGGCTTGAAGTGGCTATGAATAAGGATGATTTCCATATCGGCCTCGAATTCTACACTGGCGCTGGCAAGTGGCGCTGCACCGACATCGGCACGCGCGTGATCGTGGCGATCAAACTCGATCAGACGGATGAGAGTTGGTACAACGGCCCGCCTTATGCCGTCGCTGAGTCGGTTTTTGATGAGTACGATCTGCCCGGCTGTAGTCTTGATCCGAATGAGTTCAATTCAGATTGATCCGATTTAGATTAGGGGGCAGACGGTTATGGCATACGAAGTTAGATTTGCTGAGTCGGCAAAGGCGCATCTGAAGGCGCTCACTGCGCAGCAACGGAGAAAAGTGCTTGAGGCGATTGAAAGGAGATAAAGCTATGATAACCACTGAGATTTCGACTGCCTCGCGCCCCTTGTCGGCATATGCTGATGAGTTGGGCAAGGACGTGATTGTCTTGACCTCGAACGATGAGCCAATCGCAGCCATCGTGTCTTTGAAGAACGTAGACCGGGAATCGCTCGCGCTGAGTCTCAACCCTGAGTTTATGGCGATCATTGAGCAAGCCAGAGCAGAGTGCCGAGCGGGCAAGACGCTTTCGCTGGAAGAGATGAAGCGCGCGGTTCTGGACGGCGAAGAGGATGAGTTTTGAAGACGATCTGCGAACGCTGGCGCGCGAGTAAGCAATGGCCTACGAGATCAAATTTGCCGAATCGGTCAAAGATCAACTGAAAGCTTTCACTGCCCGGCAGCGACGGAAGATTTTGGATTCGATAGAAGCGCAACTTGTTCACGAACCTTTGAAAGTAACACGCAATCGCAAGCTTCTGCGTCCCAACCCGGTTGCGCCGTGGGAGCTACGCATTGGCAAGCTTCGCGTTTTTTACAAAGTCCCGGAGGACGAGCCTGACGTGGTCAGAGTCCTGGCCGTGGGCGAAAAGCGCGGCCACAAACTGTTCATCTCAGGCGAGGAGGTAGAGCTATGAGAACCATCGAAATTTCAACTGCTTCAAAACCGTTAGCCGATTACGCGCGAGAAATCGGCGAAGAAATGATTGTCCTGACTGACAAAGATAGACCAATTGCGGCGATAGTCCCTTTGGAGAATGTAGATCGGGAATCTTTGTCTTTGGGTACAAACCCGAAGTTTCTGGAAATCATCAGGCGAGCAGAGGAAGAGTTCAAAGCCGGCAAGACGCTTTCACTGGAGGAGATGAAGCGCGCCGTTTTGGAAGAAGAACAAGAGGAGTCGGTGAACTAAAGTGAGCAAGCATCCGAACACCAAAGAAAAACTGGAAAATCTCTTACGTCAACGCATCGTCATCATTGACGGCGCGATGGGCACGACGCTGCAACGTTACCAACTCGACGAAGCCGCCTACCGCGGCGAGCGGTTCAAGGACTGGACGCAGGACCTGAAGGGCAACCACGACCTGCTCTGCCTGGCGCGCCCGGATGTCGTGGCTGAAGTCCACCGCGCCTACTTGGAAGCCGGAGCGGACATCATCGAGACCAACACCTTCACCGCGCAGGCCGTCTCGCTCGCCGATTACAAGATGGAGCATCTGGCTTACGAGATAAACCTGGCGGCGGCGAGCATCGCGCGGCGGGTGGCCGACGAGTTTATGGTCGAACATCCAGACCGCGTCTGCTTCGTCGCTGGGTCATTCGGCCCAATGAACCGTGCGCTCTCGCTCTCGCCGGACGTGAACAACCCGGCCTTCCGCGCGGTGACGTTCGACCAGGTGATGCAGGCTTATTACGACCAGGCGCGCGGGCTGGTGAACGGTGGCGTGGACATCCTGATCGTCGAGACCGTCTTCGATTCGCTCAATTCAAAGGCTGCGCTCTTTGCGATCCAAAAGCTGTTCGACGACACGGGCGTCAAGCTGCCGGTGATGTGCTCGTTCACGATCACCGACGCCAGCGGGCGCACGCTCAGTGGGCAGACGGTCGAAGCTTACTGGAACTCCGTTTCAAACCACGACCTGGTCAGCATCGGCATCAACTGCGCGCTGGGGCCGAAGGAGATGCGGCCGTTCATCGAAGAGCTGGCGCGCATCGCGCCGATCTACGTCAGCGCCTATCCGAACGCCGGATTGCCCGATCCGCTCTCGCCGACGGGCTTTCCCGAAACGCCTGAGACGATGGCTCCGCAATTGAGAGATTGGGCGCAGCAGGGCTGGCTCAACATCGTCGGCGGCTGCTGCGGCACTACGCCCGATCACATCCGCGCGATTGCGGAGGCGGTGAAAGATTGCGCGCCGCGCGTGGTTCCGCAGGTTGAACCTTATCTGCGGCTGAGCGGGATGGAAGCGTTGACGCTGCGGCCCGACACCAACTTCGTCAACATCGGCGAGCGCACCAACGTCACTGGCTCGCCCCGATTCGCCAAGCTGATTTTGAATGGCGAGTACGAAGAGGCTTTGAGCGTCGCGCGACAGCAAGTCGAAAATGGCGCGCAGTTGATTGACGTGAATATGGACGAGGGGATGCTCGATTCCGAAGCGGCGATGGTGAAATTCTCCAACCTGATCGCCGCCGAGCCGGACATCGCGCGCGTGCCGATTGTGGTTGATTCGTCGAAGTGGTCGGTCATCGAAGCCGGCTTGAAGTGCATTCAAGGCAAAGCCGTCGTCAATTCAATTTCGCTTAAAGGCGGCGAGGACGAATTTAAGCACCAGGCGCGGCTCGTTCGCCGTTACGGCGCGGCGGTGATCGTGATGGCTTTTGACGAGCGCGGACAGGCAGACACGTTCGGGCGCAAGATCGAAATCTGCGAGCGCGTTTATCGCATCCTGGTTGATGAAGTCGGCTTCCCGCCGCAGGACATCATCTTCGACCCGAACATCCTGACCGTCGCGACCGGGATGGAGGAGCACAACAACTACGCCGTTGATTTCATCCACGCGACGAAGTGGATCAAGGAGAACCTGCCGTTGGCCAAAGTGAGCGGCGGCGTGAGCAACATCTCGTTCTCGTTCCGAGGCAACAACGCCGTGCGCGAGGCGATGCATTCGGCCTTTTTGTATCACGCGATCAAGGCTGGGATGGACATGGGCATCGTCAACGCTGGCCAGCTTGCGGTCTACGACGAGATTCCGAAAGACCTGCTGGAATTGGTCGAAGACGTGCTGCTCAATCGCCGTCCTGACGCGACCGAGCGGTTGGTCGCTTTCGCGGAAACGGTCAAACAGCAGGACAAGGCCGAAGCTAAAGAGGAAGAGTGGCGGCTGGCATCGGTCGAAGAGCGGCTGTCGCACGCGCTGGTCAAAGGCATCGCCGATTACATCGAAGGGGATGTCGAAGAGGCGCGGCAGAAATATGGGAGGCCGCTCTCCGTAATCGAAGGGCCACTGATGGACGGGATGAACGTGGTCGGCGATCTGTTCGGTTCGGGCAAGATGTTTCTGCCGCAGGTAGTGAAATCGGCGCGCGTGATGAAAAAAGCCGTCGCTTACCTGCAGCCGTTTATGGAGGCGGAGAAGGCAGCGAATGGCGGCGGCAGAGCGCAGGGCAAAATTTTGATGGCGACGGTGAAAGGCGACGTGCACGACATCGGCAAGAATATCGTCGGCGTGGTGCTGGCGTGCAACAACTATGAAATCATTGACCTGGGTGTGATGGTTCCCTGCGAGAAGATTTTGAAGACCGCGCGGGAACAGAACGTTGACATCATCGGTCTGAGTGGATTGATCACTCCATCGCTCGACGAGATGCAACACGTGGCCCGCGAGATGCAGCGCGAAGGATTCACGCTGCCGTTGTTGATCGGCGGCGCGACCACCAGTCGTGTCCACACGGCGGTCAAGATCGCGCCGAATTACGAACCGCCGGTCGTGCACGTGCTCGACGCTTCACGAGCAGTTCCCGTCGTTGGCGCTTTGATCAACCCCGAAACGCGCGCTGGCTTCGCGCTGAAGAATCAGAGCGAGCAGCAGCGCGCCCGCGAGCTTCACGAATCGAGCCGCGAACAGAAGAGATCGCTCACGCTCGAACAGGCGCGCGCCAACCGCACGCCGATTGACTGGGCGATGACAGAGATCGCGCGGCCTGAATTCACGGGCGTCCGGCTGCTCAAAAATTTTCCGCTCGAACAGATCGTGCCGTTCATTGACTGGTCGCCGTTCTTCCACACGTGGGAATTGAAAGGAGTCTTCCCGCGCATCCTCGACGATCCGTCGGTTGGCGCGCAGGCGCGCAAGCTTTACGAAGATGCGCGAGCATTGCTCGAACGCATCACCAGCCGCCGCTCGCTCCGCGCCAACGCCGTCTACGGCTTCTGGCCGGCCAACGCGGTTGGCGACGACATTGAGGTTTACAGCGATGAAAACCGTTCGCGCGTTTTGACCGTCTTCCACACGCTGCGCCAGCAAGGCGAAAAACGCGCGGGCCAATTCAACCAGGCTCTCAGCGACTTCATCGCACCCAAAGAGTTTGGCCGCATTGACTACATCGGCGCGTTCGCCGTCACCACCGGCATTGGCCTCGGAGAACTCTGTGCGCAGTTCGAGCGCGATCACGACGATTACGGTTCGATTATGGCCAAAGCCCTGGCCGACCGCCTGGCCGAAGCCTTCGCCGAATTGCTGCACAAACGAGCGCGCGCCGAGTGGGGCTACGGCGTGAATGAAAATCTGAGCATTGAAGATTTGATCAAGGAGCGTTATCGCGGCGTTCGTCCCGCGCCCGGCTATCCGGCGCAACCCGACCACACCGAGAAGCGATTGCTGTTCGACCTGCTCGAAGCTGAAAAGAACGCGGGCATTCGTTTGACCGAATCGTTCGCAATGATTCCGGCCAGTTCGGTCAGCGGGCTGTACTTCGCGCACCCCGAATCGAAGTATTTTGCGGTCGGCAAGATCGAGCGTGATCAAATCGCCGATTGCGCGCGGCGCAAGGGGATGGAGGTGAATGAAGTCGAACGCTGGTTGGCGCCGAATTTGAATTACGAGTGAGACCTGCTCCCCAGAGTTGTCAGGTAAGGAGGTTTCTATGAAACGCACTTTGAAGGCGGCGCTCATTGCTGCGCTGCTGGTTTTATCGCTGCATTCCGAATCCGCTGCTCAATCTTCCACGCTGCTCGTGCTGTCGAAGAACGCCAATGGCCCGATCTTCCGCACGTCATTCTCGCTCTCGCTCGCTTCAAACGCCGATTGCGATCAGACGCGGGATTTCATTCCCGACGGCAGCAGGCTCGTGTCCGAAAGTTTCAGCCTGAACGCCGACAGCAGCGGCCGCGGGACTTTCAATGGCTTCGCGCAGATCGTCGCGCCGGATGGCCGGATAATTCTGCAAGGTAATTTGCACGGCACGGCCGGCATCAACACGCGATGTGGCGCGAGCAAGGATTGCCGCCTGCCAGGGCATATGGAGGGATTGTTCGAAGGTTTTCCGGCGATGGCTGCGCGATCAATCGGTCGTTCGATCACCGAATTGAAGTCACAGGTTCTGATGATCCACTTCTCGGCTGATGTGAACCGCGAATCGGCCAGCCCGCTGCCGCTCTACCGCGCCAGGCTTGATGGATTGGTCACCGTGCCTTCGCCGGTTGCCGAAAGAATCAAGATCGCGCCCGACAAATCGAGCTACAACCCGACCGACATCATCACCGCGATCATCTTCAACGGCTCGGACAAAGTGATTCAATCGCTCGACCAGCAATCCTACTGCACGTTCGTTCAACTGCAGCTTCAAGAGGGCAATCGCTGGACTGACCTGTCGGTCTGCCCGCTCAATCGCGCGCCCGAGCCGACCAACATCTTCCCGAACCAGAAGGTGGAGGTCGCGCTGAAACCGAATCAGCAGACGCCGGGGCCGAACCCGCCGGGAGTCTATCGCCTCGCGCTGACGTTCAAGATCGTCGAAAACGGCAATCCGGCCGGCGATTCGCTGTTCGTCGCTTCGGAGCCGTTCCGCGTCGTGGCTCCGCCTTCGATTGAGAAAGTGAGCATCACGACTGAGCGAAGCGCGTATGACGTGAGCGAACCCATCGTCGTCAAGATCGCCAACGGCAATGACTACAACCTAGTCACGTGGGATCACAAGACCAACTGCACGATTGTTTATGCGCAGAAACAGGAAGCCGGCGGTTGGGTCAACGTCGCGCCGTGCCCGCTGCTGACGCCGACGAGGCCGGTGAGGATCGGCGCGAGAACGGAGCACCTGATGAAGCTGCCGCCGGAGAACACCAACGCGCGATATGAGTCGGGAACTTATCGTCTGGAATTCGCCTGGTTCCTGGTTGACGCCAACGGACAGCCGGTGGGGAATCCGGTGACGATCTACAGCCCGCAATTCACGCTGACATCCAAGCAGTAAAAGGGCAGTTTCAGTACCGCGAGCGGTAGCGAGCGGATCAATTCACCAACGCGCCCGCTCGCTACCGCTCGCGGCACTGCACTGCTTCAAAAATCAAACCTCAATCCCACGCGCATCGTGCGCGGCCTGACCGTTCGTCGCGGTACGAGGAAATTGCCCAGGCCCGTTGCGGCGAAATCAATGAACTCCGAGCCGAAGCTGAAGACCGTCGCGTTGAACGGATTGAACGCCTCGATCTGAAACTCGGCCTTGCGGCTCTCGGCGAATTTGAACTCGCGCGCCAGCCTCAGGTTGAACGTGTAGGCGCCGGGCCCTCGCCCCGCGTTGCGCGGCAGGTTGCCAACTGTGCCGATGGTTGGCAGCGAGAATGCGGCGGCCAGTGTTGGATCGAGCGTTTCGCCGGGGCGACGCCAGATGATTTTGTCGAGATCGCCAGTGAAATTCGGCCTGTCGTTATTCACGTCGTCGAGGTTGCGGTCGTTGCCCCGGACGCCGAGGCTGATTGGGAGCGATGAGTTGACGTTGAACGTGCCTGAAAGACTCAGACGACCGAGCCAGTCAGGGAAGAGGTAATTGCCGCTGATCGCGACGCGATGACGGGCGTCTTGCAGGCTCCGCGCGCGTTCGCGGCGAAAGTCGCCCACCACGAGCGGCGACGAAGTGTTGACCACGCCGTCGTCAATCAGCTTGCTCAGCGTGTAAGAGGCGCGCACGAAACCTCGCTTGGTGAACCGCCGCTGCGCTTCAAAACTCACGCCGTGGTAGACGCTGTTTCCGCGCGATTGCAGTTCCTCAACCTGGGTGACGCTCGGATTGGGGCGAAGGTTGCGGAGCGCGGCCAGCGCTCCTGCGCGCCCGATCGAGGTGTTGCTGGTTGACGGATTGTTCAAACCGATGACCACGATCCTTCTGCCGCCTTCGGTGATGACCTCGCTCGGCGTTTGGCTCAGGCTGAACCGCACGACATCGGCGTTGCCAGTCGCGGTGATCGGCCGCTGGCCGGTGGCGGGATTGCGGGGGTTGTCGAAATCGCGCGAGACCAGATACCCGGCGAAATCGCGGAAGCCAGAGGGCAATCGCGGAGCATTGGCGTTGATCTCGCGCCAGAGATGCAGCCCGCGGGTGAAGACATAGTTGACCTCGACCTTGAAACCTTTTGCGATTTCGCGCTCGAAACCGAGCGACGCCTGGTAGCTTTCGGGAATGCGGAAGTCCTCGCCGATCCGCCGCAGGAAGCCCGATTCGCGCACGCCGAGTTGCGCGACTCTCGGATCGTTCGCGGCCAGCGCGGCGGGGAACCGCAATTCCGTCAGCAGTCGTTCAGCCGCTTCGTTGTTAGTGTCAATCTGCAGCGTGTTTGAAGTCAGAATGAAATCGTCGAGCGTTCGCAGCAACGCGCGGTTGTAAAAAATCCCGTAGCCCGTGCGCACCACCGTTTTGT
>Ga0247727_10005242_pt1 | contig 26556 bp, 30 predicted proteins | sample WisWelCaveWW1625_FD_202498 | JGI IMG/M metagenome (GOLD analysis project Ga0247727, IMG submission 202498) | Biofilm microbial communities from Wishing Well Cave, Virginia, United States - WW16-25 | ecosystem: Environmental > Aquatic > Deep subsurface > Groundwater > Cave microbial mat | place...
AAAATTATGAGGAAAAGCTATGGCTTCGATGTTATTCACTTCCGAATCCGTCACGGAAGGTCATCCCGATAAAATCGCCGATCAAATTTCCGACGCGGTGCTCGACGCGATTTTCGCGCAAGACCCCAACGGCCGCGTCGCCTGTGAAACTTTTGTCACCACCGGTCTGGCCGTCGTCGGCGGCGAAATCACCACGAACTGCTACGTCGACGTGCCGGCGCTGGTTCGACAGACGATCAAAGACATCGGTTACGTCGACGCGAATTACGGCTATGATTATCAAACCTGCGCCGTGCTGACCTCGATCGACAAACAATCGCCCGACATTGCGATGGGCGTCGACCGCGCCGGCGCCGGCGACCAGGGGATGATGTTCGGCTACGCCACCAACGAAACCCAAGAATACATGCCGATGCCGATCATGCTCGCGCACAAACTGGCGCGGCGATTGGCGGAAGTCCGCAAACAAAAAATTCTGCCTTATCTCCGCCCCGACGGCAAATCACAGGTTTCGGTGCGCTACGTCGAGGGCAAGCCCCGCGCGGTGGAAACCGTCGTCGTCTCGACGCAGCACGATCCCGACGTCACCACGGAACAGATTCGCCAGGACGTGATTGACAAGGTGATCAAAGCCGTCGTGCCGCCGGACATGATCGACGATCGCAAAATCGTCTATCACATCAATCCGACCGGGCGCTTCGTCATCGGCGGGCCGCAGGGCGACACCGGCCTCACCGGCCGCAAGATCATCGTTGACACCTACGGCGGCATGGGCCGGCACGGCGGCGGCGCGTTTTCCGGCAAGGATCCGACGAAAGTGGATCGTTCGGCAGCTTATGCGGTACGCCACGTCGCCAAAAATATCGTCGCGGCAAAATTGGCCGAGCGCTGTGAAGTGCAGGTCGCGTACGCCATCGGCGTCGCCGAGCCGGTTTCCATTTGCGTCGATACGTTTGGCACCGGCGCGATGCCGAATGAAGAGATCGAGAAATTGATTCGCAAGAATTGGGAGCTCACGCCGAAAGGCATCATCGCCTATCTCAATCTGCGCCGCCCGATTTATAAAGCCACGGCCGCGTACGGCCACTTTGGCCGCGATGAGCAAGGGTTTAGTTGGGAGAAATTGGAAAAAGTCAATGATTTAATCAGATAACTATCTATCCAAAAAACAAAAGAATCACGCAAAGACGCTAAGACGCAAAGACATCGCAAAGAAAACTCCTACGGGCGTAGCCTTTGCGCATTCTTTGCGTCTGCGTCTTAGCGTGCGCTTTTTACTTTTTGATTTAGGAGAAACGACCTTGAATCACCACATCAAAGACATCAATCTGTCGCCGCAGGGCGTCAAGCGCATCCGCTGGGCCGAGAATGAAATGCCGGTGCTGCGGCAGGTGCGCGAGCGTTTTGAAAAAGAAAAGCCGCTGGCGGGTTATCGCTTGTCGGCCTGCTTGCACATCACCACCGAGACCGCCAATTTGCTGCGCGCGCTGAAAGCCGGCGGCGCCGACGTTGTGGCCTGCGCCTCCAACCCGCTGTCGACGCAGGACGACGTGACCGCCGCGCTGGTGAAAGATTATGGCATTCCGACTTTTGCCATCAAGGGCGAAGATCACGAGACGTATTATAAACATTTGCACGCGGCGATTGCCCACAAGCCGCAGGTGACGATGGACGACGGCGCCGATCTGGTTTCCATTATTCATAAAGAATATCACGATCTCATTCCCACCATCCTGGGGAGCATGGAAGAAACCACGACCGGCGTGATTCGCCTGCGCGCGATGGAAAGAGACGGCGCGCTCAAATTTCCCGTCATTTCCGTCAACGACGCGATGACCAAATATCTCTTCGACAATCGCTACGGCACCGGCCAATCCACGATTGACGGCATTCTGCGCGCCACCGGCATTCTGTTGGCCGGCAAAAATTTCGTCGCCGCCGGCTACGGCTGGTGCGGCAAAGGCGTGGCGATGCGCGCGAGAGGCATGGCCGCGCAAGTCATCGTCACCGAAGTCGATCCAATCCGCGCGATTGAAGCGGTGTTGGATGGCTATCGCGTCATGCCGATGGCTGAAGCCGCAAAGATCGGCGATATTTTCGTGACGCTGACCGGCGACATTCACGTGCTGCGCAAAGAACATTTTGAGAAAATGAAAGACGGCGCGATTATCGCCAACTCCGGCCACTTCAACGTCGAAATCAATCTCGAGGAATTGGCGGCGATGTCGAAGGCGCAAAACAAAGAGGTGCGGCCGTTTGTCGATGAATTTGTGCAAGCCGACGGCCGCCGCTTGTACGTGCTCGGCGAAGGCCGCCTGATCAACCTTGCCGCCGCTGAAGGCCACCCCGCTTCGGTGATGGACATGAGCTTCGCCACGCAAGCCCTGGCCACGGAGTTTGTGATCAAGAATGCGAAGAAATTGGAAGCAAAAGTTTACAACGTCCCCCGCGATATTGAAAATTGGATCGCGACGTTGAAATTGAAATCCATGGGCATTGCGATTGATGAATTGACCGCGGAGCAGAAGAAGTATTTGTCTTCGTGGGAAATGGGGACGTGAGATTTGTTTCGTAGTAGCGCCTTCAGGCGCCGCAATTGGGGAGATGAGAAAATTCCTGAAAACAACACCAATTATTTTAACCAATAATTCTACGCCTGAAGGCGCTACTACGAACCTCCATGAAAAATAAAAATTTTCACGGCAAGCTATTCGTCTTACTCGCCGACCCGCCTTTCACATATTTCTCAAACCATTCGAGATTCCGCTTGATCGACAGAAGCTGATGATTGCGCTCCGCCCAGCCGTGGGCTTCGCGGGGGTAAATGTCGAATTCGACTTGCTTGCCGAGCAGCTTAAGGGCGGTGTAAATTTCCCAGCCCTGGCTAATCGGCACGCGGTCGTCTTTGTCGCCGTGCGAAATCAGCAGCGGAGTTTGCGATTTTTCCACGAACGCCATCGGCGAGCGGCTCCAGGCTTTTTCCATATTTTTGAAGACGTCGAGATTCCAATGCACCATCGAATTTTCATAAGGAATATCCGAGGTGCCGGTGAACGACACCCAATTCGCAATGCCGGCGCCCATCGAAGCGGCTTTGAAGCGCTCGGTGTGCTTGGTCGCCGCCCACGCGGAAAAATAACCGCCGTAAGAAAAGCCGCCGATGCCGACGCGCGCAGGATCGACGTAACCCTGTTGCACGAGAAAGTCGATGCCGTCGATCACGTCGTCAAACTCCCTGCCGCCGAGATCTTTGTGATCGGCCTTGCTGTAGGCAACGCCGCGCCCGGTGCTGCCGCGATAATTCGGACTGAGCACCACGAAGCCGCGCGCCGCCAGCAACTCGCTCCAGCGCACGTAACTCGTCGCCCACCCGTCGAGGTCGGCGCTTTCCGGCCCGCCGTGAACTTGCACGATACACGGATATTTTTGGCCGGGCTGATAATCCAGCGGCAACATCAGCAGGCCGGTGATTTCCAGGCCGTCTTTGGCTTTCCAGGAAATTTCTTTATTGCCGGAGAAACGCACATTGTCCAAATCCGGATTGCTGGTGGTCAAGCGCGCCATTTTTTTCGTGAGCATCGGATGGACAAAAACTTCGCTCGGGTGTTTGTAAGTATGCGCCGCCAGCGCGAGCGTTTTTCCATCTGCAGATACCGAGACATTTGACAAACCGTAGCCGGAATCAAAAATGCGTTTGAGTGCGCCGCCCTTGACGGACATCGTATTTAACGCGGTGTGGCTGCGCTCGGTCGCCGAGAAAATCAACGTCGCCGCGTCCAACCAACCGGCCCAGGTGACGGTTCCTTGATAATTTTCCGAGAGATTTTTTGCCGGCCCGCCGGTTGCCGGGACGATGAAAATGCTCCCGTTGGTCGGATCGCTTTCGTCAACGCCGGCGAGAAAGGCAATCTGCCTGCCATCCGGCGACCACTCGAAATCCCACACCGACATGTCGCCGGAGAGGGATTGGCTCTCGCTGCTTCCAACCGCTTGCACGTACAGCTGGTGCTGTTTGAAACTTTTATCGACGGTTTGAACATCGTTGCCTTTCCTGGCGTCGCTCTTTTCCGTTGCCGTCTGGGCGTCGGTCATCGTGTAAGCGATGGCTTTGCCGTCCGGCGAAAGCTTGAATTGGCGAACGCCGTTGCTGCTTTGGGTTGCCAGCGCGGCCTCGCCGCCATCGACGGGAATGCGGTAGACTTCACTCTGCTCGTCAAACTCTTTGCGGCGCGAGGCGAAATAAATCCATTTGCCGTCGGGCGACCATTGCGGCGAGCCGGCATTGTTGGGTTTATAGGTAAATTGTTTTGCGACACCGCCGGCAGCGGGAATAACAAATAATTCGCTGTAGCGGCCGCCGGCGTCATCATCGGCGCCGCGCGGGGTCGTCAAAATATACGCAATGTTTTTGCCGGCGGGATCGATGGTGACGGATGAAACGGTTTTGAATGAGACCACCATTTCGGGAGTGAGAGTTTGTTGTTGGGCATAAACGGCGACGGCAAAGCAAAATGTGAAAAAAGTCGTTGCCATCGTCTTCGCCATACGGTTTCGGATCATTGGATTCCTCCTTCAAAATTTGTCTGCTAAATTAAACAAAAAAATCCCCGAAATGCAAGCGCCAATTAAGCGCCAATTTCAGGCTGGCATGGATTGGTGAGCATGAACATCGGTTTTCAATAATCCCGAAAGCTCAAGAATGCGATTGGCCCAATGCTCGCAAGCGACGGCAATTTCGGTACGCCATTGCTCGTTGCCGTTTGCATCTTGAAAGCGATTCTGCCAATCATTGAGATCGAGCTGCAAAGCTGCAAGCACGGCCCGAGCCTGATCGCTGGCCTCCGGAGCCGTCCAGGCAGAAAAAAGCTTGCACTCTTGAATAAGTTGTTGAACAGTGGTATCGTATTTTTTTTTGCCAATAAAATATCCGAGGCGCTTGACACTAGATGCCAAATTCCCCAAGCGCGTGGGGATTGCGTCGCGGAGATAACGTGTTTTCAAAGCTGCTTCATCCATCAAGGATTCTCCAGTAATCGTCTTGTAATTCTTTCGACCTGGTCTCGTATAATTTGATCGAGAATCGCCATTGCTGGGTTATTTTGATTAGGGCGGATATTGATAAATGCTTCAAACCGCACTTCTGCGTCATCAGGAACCCAGTCCGCACCCCAGATATTCTCTTGTTTGCTGCCATCTTGCAGAAGCATATTTTCGCAATCTGCATGGAGATTACCTCCACCAGCTAGAATCGCTCGCTCAACGTCGACAGCCAATTTGATGAACTCGCCAAACGCCTGAAGCATCTCGGCAATCTGATCCGGCGTTGCCGGCGTGCGAATGATATGAATGATGGCCATGCCTAACTATTACGTTTTACGCATTACGTTTTACGCTTTAAATCCTCACATCATCCTCGGCGCGCCACGGCGGACTCACGATCGCCGCAAACACGAGCACGTTTTGGCCGATGTTCTCGATCCACTGCTTCTTTTCTTTTGGAATGACCACGACGTCGTCTTCGTTCACTTCCTGGGCATCGTCTTCGATGTGCATGCGCCCGATGCCCTGCAGGATGAAATAAACTTCCGTTTGCCGCAGATAATGCGGATGCGTCGATTTCCCCGGATCGACGTACGCCATCGCCAGCGAGTAGGAAATATCGGCGCGGTCGCGGTCGGGATGCAGCAGCTCGCGCAACCGGCAGCCGTCGTTGGCGATGATTTCCTGGCAGTCTTTTTCGTGTTTGATTAACATATTGAGAACCGTCCCTTCTCTAAAAAGTTGATTTCGGGCGAATCACTCTCTTTTGAATCCATTTTGCCAAACTATCGACATCCAATTGGGACACAATTACATCAATCAAAAACGCGTACGCAACTTTTTGATTGCACCGCAGCCGATACCCGTTTTTTCGCAAGAAAACATCGGCGGCTACAAAAGCGGTTCGCTTGTTGCCATCAATAAAGGCGTGGTTGAAAAGCAAGCTATGCATCAACGCTGCCGCCTTTGACCACAAATCCGGATACAGATCATCTCCGCCAAAACTTGCCGCCGCCCGGTGTACGGCGGATTCCACTAAATTCATATCGCGCACGCCATGACTGCCGCCAAACTCTTCAACCACTTGCTCGTGAATATATAAGACTTCTTCGACAGTCAAGTGTGCGACTTCGACATGCAATCCCCGTTTTCTCATTCCGCCAATTTCTTAAGAAGCTCACGGTTCGTTTCAATAGATTCATTGACGATTTTACGGAATGCAGCATCAATATCGCCGGAGCTTGCCTCGACGGCAATCATATTGAGTTTTTCAGAAAGAAAACGTTCGACTGTCATTCCATGTCTGCCGGCTAAATTTTTAAAAGCATGGATAGCCGCTTCTCGCAAAGGGATTTGTAACGTCATCATGATCTCGTCCTCTTCTATGGTTTCAATCCTCCCGGCACGCCGTCGGGAAATTGCCTTTGAATCGCTTCCTCGATGCGCGCGATGCGGTTTTCCGGATTCGGATGGGTGCTGAAAAATTCCGGCGGCCGGCCGCCGCTGCTGGCTTCGTCCAAAATTCTCATGACTTCGATCATGGCCCGCGGGTCGTAGCCGGCTTCGCTCATGAATCTCACGCCGAGGTGATCGGATTCCAGCTCGTCTTCACGGCCAAATTTCATGTTGACCAACTGCCCGATCACCATCGCGATTTGCGCCGTGCGCTGGCTGCTCGGATCGCCGGGATCATACGTTGATAAAACCACGGCGCCGGTAAGGCCTTGCGTGAGCTGCTGCTTGGCGATGTGCTCGGCGCTGTGACGGGCGATCACGTGCCCGATTTCATGCCCCAACACGCCGGCCAATTGCCCCTCCGTTTGCAGGCGGCTATAAAGCGCATCCGTGATGAAAACTTGTCCACCCGGCAACGCAAAGGCATTCACGGTTTGGTGATCGGCCAAAAGATGGAATTGGAACGGGTATTGCGATTGTGAGGCCGCGCTGTTGGCCATGAGGCGTTCACCCACCGCCGAAAAGTGCGCGCGGGCTTGCGGATCGGGATGCAAGCCGCCGAACTGTTGCGCCATCTCCGGCGCCGATTGCAAGCCCAGGGCGATTTCCTGCTCGGTGCTGAGACTGATATGCTGTTTCTCGCCGGTCACTGGATTGTAAACACTGGAACCAAAATACGAAATCAGCGCAAACACCGCCATCGCGAGGCCGATGAGCAGGCGCGCCCCGCCGCAGCCGCGGCGCCCCGGCGAGGGGTAAGCGCGTTGACTGAAAGTCTGCCGGCCAAATTGCATCCGCGGAAAACTTTGTCCGTACATAGAAGCTCCCTTTCTAGCGTTAACGTTTATCGAACAAAGAAAAAAATCGTGCCTCAAGCTTCGGCTTCAACCGGCACGAACTTTTCGACTTCCAGACTTTCGTAGATGCCGCCGGCGCAGGCGCCGAAGATAACGTGGCTCAAAGCCATAATCCAACTGCGCATCGGGAAAAACCACGGGAATAAAAATGTGAAGGTGTAAAAATTGATCGCATACAAGGCGAGACCGAACAGCGCGCCGCCGAGGATGCCGACGAGCAATCCCCAGCGATGGAGAATGACGGCGATGAGGCTGGCAAAGGCGATGGAGAGCGGAAAATGGACGAGAAGCGCAACAACAAAAATGCCGGCATCAAAACCGGCGGGCGGTGGCAAGGCGCGCGTTCCCATTACAATCGAGGCAATGAGGCGCACACTCACCCACGGGCTGCCGACATAAAATTTCGTCAACAGCATGTTGAACACCAGAAAAACGAGGCCGCTGATAACGCCGGCCCAGATCGCGGCGCGCCAATCGACGACCTGGCGCATTTTGGTTTTGGCTGGACTCATGCGAACCTTCCTCCGTGAAAAATTTTTAATTTGTAATGATGGTTACGGCAGCCACAAAAGTTGATTCTGCAATTCATCCCAGGCGCATGAGTTGAAAAAATCGAGCAGCCGGCGGCGGATCGCCCAGCGGTCATAGTGACTATCGATTCGGAACTGAGGAACGAGAATGATACCGAAGTGTTCCTTTCCCAAACGCAGCCACTCATCATGAATCACACAGAAGTTGCCTTTGGGATCGTGACAGTTGCAGGTTATCAAAACGCGACGCTCCTGGATTGCTTTTTCCAAGAGCGCGTGATCGTTTTCCTGAATTTTCCTTGGAAAATGGCGAGCTTCCGTAACATCAAATCCCTGTTCTCTTATTGATTGGGCAAACTCTGTTGAAAACATACAGTCGAACAGAAGCTTCGCAAAAAGTCCATCATTCAGCGTCTTGTGAGTTCCGGCCATAACCCCGTCCTTTCCTGGCGCTGAAGATTGTACTCAAAAATATTAATGCTCTCCTGGATTTCGCGCTCGATTTCTTCACGATGGTTCAGATAATATTGAATCGCGGCTTCGATTTGCTCCGGCGTCAATTGGGAAAGCTCGCGCTGAATCTCCGCCACTCCCCAACCGGCGCGAAAATAGTTGGCAATATACTGGACGTAAATTCGCGTATTCAAAATCATGGGTGAACCTAACGGGGGAGGACCGGCGCGGCGAACAATATAAGAATTTTCCGTCAGCGCATATCCGGCGAGATGGGAGGCCAAACGGCGTTGAACATCAGTACGTGCGCACACCATTGCCTCAGCAGAAACGTCCAACTTACTGCGCCGGATTGAAACCAGCCCTCGCCGCTTCAAGTCGTTCCACGCCGTTTCAGCCTCGTCCGGGGTAGCGCCAACGACTTTGGCCCAACCAATGAAGTCGAGTAGTGATTTCGCCTCTTGAGTTTTTTTTGATGCTTTTTTCGTCGGCGGAAATTTAAGCATTGTCGCCATATTTTCAATCGCTCCGTTGGAAATTCATTAACCCCCAATTCTCCATAACCCCCAACACTCCATTACTCCCTTCGCTTATACCCCGCCATCTTCTCCTGAATGAACGGCGCCAGCTTGTCAATCGCCACGCGCGTTTGCACGAGGGAGTCGCGCTCGCGCACGGTCACGGTTTGGTCTTGCAAGGTTTGGCCGTCGACAGTGATGCCGAACGGCGTGCCGGCCTCGTCCATGCGGCGATAACGCCGGCCAATCGCGCCGCCGTCGTCGTAGAACACAGGAAAATGCCTTTTCAGCGCGTGAAAAATTTTCTCCGCCACTTCCGGCATGCCTTCTTTTTTCACCAGCGGAAAGACGCCGGCTTTGATCGGCGCGATCACCGGCGCGAGACGCAGCACGGTGCGCGCTTCGCCTTCGATGACGTCTTCGTCGTAGGCGTCGATCAACGCCGTCAACACAGTGCGATCACACCCCGCCGAGGTTTCGATAATATAAGGAATATAGCGCTCGCGCGTGGCATCGTCGAAATAATTCAAATCTTTGCCGCTGTATTCCATGTGGCGCTTGAGATCGAAATCGGTGCGGTTGTGAATGCCTTCCAGCTCTTTCCAGCCGAAGGGAAATTCGTATTCGATGTCGAACGCGGCGGCGGCATAATGCGCCAGCTCAGTCGGGCCGTGTTGATGAAATTGCAGCTTCGCTTTGCGAATGCCGAGGCCGTCGTACCACGCGCTGCGCTGCGCTTTCCAATATTCAAACCATTCCATGTCCGTGCCCGGCTTGACGAAAAACTGCATCTCCATCTGCTCGAATTCGCGCGTGCGGAAGGTGAAATTGCCCGGCGTGATTTCATTGCGGAAGGCTTTGCCGATTTGCGCGATGCCGAACGGAATGCGCTGGCGTGAGGCCTGCATGACGTTATAAACGTTCACATAAATGCCCTGTGCCGTTTCAGGCCGCATGTAGACGAGGTTCGCCGCATCTTCCACCGGTCCCATAAACGTTTTGAACATGAGATTGAACAGCCGCGCGTCGGTGAATTTGCCTTCGTCGGCGCATTTGCCGGCTTTGCGGCCTTTGTACGTCGGCGAGCCGCACATCGCGCCTTCGATCTGATCGGCGCGGAAGCGCGCTTTGCATTCTTTGCAATCCACCATCGGATCGGTGAAATTCGCCACGTGGCCGCTGGCTTCCCACACGCGCGGGTGCATGAGTATCGAGGCGTCGAGGCCTTCGATGTCGTCGCGCGTTTGCACCATCGCTTTCCACCAGTAGTCTTTCACGTTGCGTTTCAATTCGACGCCGAGCGGGCCGTAATCGTAGCAACTGTTCAAGCCGCCGTAAATTTCGCTGGACGGAAAAATAAAACCGCGGCGCTTGCACAGCGACACCAGTTTATCCATCAGTTTTGCGATTTCTGCCATGAGAACTCCTGTGGTCTAAAACGTAATAAGTAAAACGCAAAGTGCTTTCAGAAGCAAATTATTTTTCAGGGTTCAAAACTTGCAAGCCTTCACTCATCGCCGCATTGCAGAGTTTTTCATCCGCACATACGAAAATAAGATTCAGATCCTTATTTTCCAACGCTGTTGCCAATTGGATGCTGTCGGCTGAGCGAAGATTTCGGCGCATAATAAGTTGCCCCGCTTGAATTCTGATATTGTCGTCCAAATCAACTACAAAATACTTGTTCAGATAATCAAGAATAAATTGGTTTATTGCCGTAGCAAATTGGAATTGGGAAATCGCGCCGTTTTGTTTCTTTCGATTTAATGCTGAAAATGCTTCCGTATAAGTAAGATTCGATATCAAAATGCCATCGTCCGGCGAGTCGTAAATTCTCTTAACTTTGTCACTGCCAAGCTCGACGTGATAAATCTTGACAGCGCCGCTGGTATCGAAAAAATAGAATGGCATATCACCATCCCTCTTCACGTTCTTTGATAACTTCTTCCGCGAGTGAACCTTCGATTCCGGATAGCGCTGCTCTAACTTGTTCTATAGGAATTCCCTTCGGCAAGGGCTTAATTTTTCCTTCAGCTACTGCCTTCTCATAAGCCAGCTTGCGCTTAGCTCTGGCAGCATAGAGTCGTTGCAGTAGTGCTGTTTTTTTTTCTTCCGGAGTTAATGCCGGTTTCGACAATTGGCTGGCAATATAACCTTCCAACGCTTCTTGTATCACTTCGTTAGTTTTGTAACCCTGAATTTTAGCCATTTCGACAACTTGTTTCCAAAGCGGCTGGGGCAAACTAACCGTGGTGCGTTTGAGAGCGAGTTCGGACATTTTATTACCCTCTTCATTATTTTTTATAATCACTTGTCAAACAGGCGACTTAGTAAAATTTATGCACTTTTAGTCAAAAAGCAAGCGATCTCTTTCAAGAAATCTATTTTATCGGCGGAAAAGCTTGTTCTGAAATTTTATGCACAAATTTGAGCGAGGCCAACTTGCCGATTTCTTCCAAATGAAACGCCAAATAGCCGCGGAAAAAATTTTCGATTTCACGGCTGGTGGTGGGCGAAATTTTATACTGTAAAAATTTTTCGGCGGGGAGAGTTTGAAAATCCGCCAGCGCCTGCAACGTTTCGCCGGAGATTTTGTGAAGTCCAAGATCGAATGAACACTTATCGCAAAGAAAACCGCCGCGGGAAAAATCGAACTGATAAATAAGGTTGGTCAAACTTGTGGTTCGACAACTCAAGCAGCGCCGCAAGTTTGGCGCGAGCCCGAGCACGCCGATGAACTTCATTTGAAATCCCCAAAAGCAAACTCGCCCCTCAAGCGCGGGTTCGTTCATCGCGCGGAGCGTGTTGAGCAAAATGGGATAAAGTTTTGCGGTGGCTTCGAGGCTGGTTTGGGCGCGAGAGATTAATTCGGCGCAAGCATTGGCGTAGCCCCACTTTTCCAAATCGGCGGGCAAATTGGGGAAAAATTCAACGATGTCGGCTTGACTCAAAAATTGCAGCTCGCGATTCTCTTTTTCATAATAAACGAGGCGCGAGACGGTAAGCGGTTCCAGCGCGGCGCCCATGCGGCTTTTGCTCGAACGCGCGCCTTTCGCAATGACTTTCAAAATTCCCAGCTCGCGGGTGAACAGCGTCACCAGCTTGCTGGTCTCGCCCATGTTCATCGTCCGGACGACGATGCCTTCGGCTTTGACGAGTGCCATGTTTATTGCCAATACCAAAAGTACATCGTCGAGATCGCCATGTAAATAAACAACCCAAGAATGTCGTTGGAAATCGTGATGAACGGGCCGGTGGCGATCGCGGGATCGACGTTGAAACGTTTCAGCAGCAGCGGCACCGAAGCGCCGACGAGGGCGGCGATGAACATGACACACAACAGTGAAGCGCCGACTATCAACCCAAACTCCGGCGAGCGCCAGAGGATCGTAATGATCAACCAAATCAATGCGCCACACAGAAAGCCGTTCATGAAAGCCACGCGCATCTCTTTGAGCAAACGCCGAAACACGTCGCCCATATCGATGCTGCCGGTTGCCAGACCGTGTACGACGATCGTCGAAGATTGAATGCCGGCATTTCCTCCCATCGCCATAACGACGGGAACGAAAAACATCAGCACCAGGATATTGTCCTGCAAGCGATGCTCGAAAAAACTGAGGATCCAAGCCGCAACGATCCCTCCGAACAGCCCGATCACAAGCCACGGCATGCGTAATCGTACCGTCCGGATGACCGAGCTGTCGCGCATATCTTCGGCACTCGCAATACCGGCCATGTGGGAGATGTCTTCCGCGACTTCCTCCTGCATCACATCGACAATGTCATCATAGGTGATGCGGCCCACGAGACGGCCTTGCGCATCGACCACCGGCACGCTCAACAAATCATATTTCCGCGCCAGCTTGGCGACTTCTTCCTGATCGGTTCCGACCAGGACGGAAATCACGTCGCGATTCATAATGGCGTTGAGATGAGTATAGGCTTCGGCGAGAAGAAGTTTTTTCAAGGGCACGATGCCGACCAACCGGCGATTCTCGCCGGTCACGTAGACATGATTGATCGTCTCGATCTCATCCGCCTTTTTGCGAATTTCGTTGATCGCTTCTTCAACCGTGCTGTCCTGGGGCATCGCCACCAGCTCCAGCGCCATGATGCCGCCGGCGGTGTCTTCTTCGTGCGCCAGCAACTGGCGCACTTCGGCGGATTCTTCTGGCTCGATGAGCTTGAGAACTTTTGCCGCGAGCTCCGGCGACAATTCGCTGATGAAATCGGTGGCGTCGTCGGAATTCATCTCGCGCACCAAACCGGCAAGCTGATGCTCGTCCCAGGCTTCGATCAATTCCTGGCGCGTTGATTCGTCAACTTCAAGAATCGTGTCGGCGGCGGTGTGCCGATCGAGCGCGGCAAATAAGTAATGCCGATACTCGCCTTCCATGTGCGTGAGCAAATCGGCAATATCCGCCGGATACGCGTCGAGCATGATGGCGCGCAATTTGGGCGCTTGTTTGGCCTCGATGAGGTAGCTCACGTCATCAAGAATTTCTTGGCGATCCAGATCTTCCATGTTGGTCTTGTCCTAAAATCAACGCGTTGGCCAATTGAACGAGCTCGCGAATTGAGAGGTTTTCCGGACGACGCTGCAAATCGACCGGCGCCGCCGCGGAAATTTCATGACCTAAAAACGCCGCGAGACTGCGGCGCAAGGTTTTGCGACGTTGCCCGAAAACGGCTTTCACCATCCGCACGTAAAAATCCGCGTCCAACAGATTTTCCGGCGGCGGCTGAAATGTCCAGCGCACGACGGCGGAATCGACCTCCGGCTTGGGCCGAAAAACGTGTTTCGACATAGTGAAAAGAATTTCCGTCTGCGCAAACGTTTGGCTGATCACCGAAAGAATGCCGTAATCTTTGCCGCCGGCTTGTGAATCAGCCACGATCCGCTCGGCAACCTCTTTCTGTACCGTCAACAGCATGTCGCGCAAAATATCGTTCTGCGCAAACGCCGCAAAAACGAGACTGCTGGTGATGTGATACGGGATATTGCCGACGAGCCGCAGCTTGGTTCCCGGCGCCAATTCGCCGAGATTCACTTTCCGAAAATCGGCGTGCAAAATTTCGGCGCGTGGAAAGTCTGCACATTCTTTTTGCAAAAGCGGAACGAGCCGCTCATCGATTTCGATGCCGAGGTAGCGGCAGCCGTTTGGCACAATATATTTGGTCAAAACGCCGAAGCCGGGGCCGATTTCAACGATGAAGTCATCCGGCTGCGGCGCCAAAAGCTGCACGATCTTGCGGGCAATGTTTTCGTCGATGAGAAAATTTTGCCCGAGGGATTTTTTCGGTGAAAAATTAAACGGTGGATTCACGTAATCCGAATAACCCTACGGCATTCGCCGTCGTTTGCCGGGCCACTTCGGCGACCGGGATTTTTTTGATAGCCGCCAGTTTCTCGGCGATATGCACGGCATAAGCCGGCTCGTTGCGCTTGCCGCGATGGGGCGCCGGCGTCATAAACGGCGCGTCGGTTTCGAGCATGATTTTTTCAAGCGCAACTTGCGCGGCGACTTCCGGCAAAACGGATTTTTTATACGTCAAATTGCCGGTAAAAGAAATATGGCAGCCGAGCGCCAGCACCCGCCGCGCATAATCGGCGTCCTCCGAAAAGCAATGAAACACACCGGAAAGATGAGTAATACCCGCATCCTGCAAAGTTTGCAGAATCGCAACACCGGCGTCGCGGTTATGAATCACGGCGGGCTTTTGCAATTCTTTGGCCAGATACAACTGGCGAACGAAAGCGCGCCGCTGAATTTCCGGCGGAACATTTTTCCAATAAAAATCCAGCCCGATCTCGCCGATGGCGACGACTTTGGGATGCCGCGCCAGCTCGGCGATCATTGTAAAATCGCCCTCCGCCGCCCTGCCGCAATCGGTGGGATGAATGCCGACGGCGGCAAATATTCCAGAAAATTTTTCCGCCAGATCCAGACTCTGCCGGCTCGACGCGACATCCATGGAAACCACAATAATTTTATCCACGCCGGCATCGAACGCGCGCTTAATCACTTCGGCGCGGTCGTTGTCGAAATGAGAAATCTGCAAGTGGGCGTGGGTATCGATAAGCGACGAGGTCATGGGAACGCATTTTACTTGAAACCAATCATAGAACTGAAATGTTTTTCTTCTAAAAAAGGTTCTACGCAATCTCGCGCGAGGCAATTCGATTTTCAGTTGATTTTTTCGATTGTGAATATTTAGACAGGAACTCGCTAATGTTTACTATCAAGCTATGCTGTTGCAGAGCATGAATAGATTTGTCTGTGAGCTTGCCAAGTAAATTTTTTTGTAGCGAAGCATGGTTTCCTAAAACATTTGTCAAAGCTTCTTTAGGATGGAACTTAGCCAACTTCCATTCTGTGTCTGTAAGAGTTCTATCTACCAAGCTTTCAACAAAACATCTATCTTGAAAGAACACGACTTCGATTTCCGGAACTGCGGGGAAGACCTCGAAACGAACGCCTCCCGAGGCTTGGCGGAGCCATTCACGTGCAAAGTCGACCTTTTCACGAACAATGGATTCATCGACGGTATCGGTATCAAGCACGAGCGCTACGGGCAGTTGCTTTACAGCTAAAAGCGTACCCGCCAGAGATCGCGCCGAATAGCCGCCTGATCCAGGCACGAATTCGCAAAACTTCACAACTTTTCTGGGAAGAAGTTTCTTCAAGATCTCGACGTCCGTCTTGCCTTCTGTTACAATATAAGCTTGTTTCATGGCAACCTCATAACTTTGATATGATAATATTGTAATCTGGAAGACCATGTTCGATGCAATAACGATATTTTGCTACAAGCGCTCGCCGCATGCATTTTTTCTGAAGCGCATACGCGACTTCTGCGCCATCCCATAAAATTATGGTTTGTGGCGCAGTGAATCGCGCCAAAGTAGCGGCAGAGTCAGTAAACCCACTACGGCTAAAAACAATTCCAAGGGCTGTGCCTGGTCTACGCAGCAACTGATTGCGTAACTTGGCAATCGGCTCAACATTAGTTCTCTTGACTGAGTCTTTACATTCAACTAAACATGACAGTCCATCCGAATAAACCGCACCGTCAATCTGCTCGACATCATCTTCACCAATTATTACAGTATACGGCCAACGCACTTCAGCCCCTTCAAGTTCAAATGCGCGAAGGACAAGGTATTCGAATGCTTTGCCTGGTTCCCACCCAGGCGTATTTTCTTTCTTGATGGATGCCCAAAGACTCAACAACCTGTTCCACCTATATCTTGAAATCTTCTCTTCGTAGGAAAAATGAGTTGTCATCTAAAACACTTCCTCCCAAAAGATTAGCCACTGTATAACTCCGCAACCTATCAGTTTTATTTCACCTTCGCACCGCTGGCAATCTCGCGTTCCGGCGCGACAATCGCGAGTTTCCCATCCTCGCTCGAAGCCGCGAGGATCATGCCTTGGGACTCGATGCCGCGAATCGTCGCCGGCTGCAAATTGGCAACGATGACGATTTTTTTGCCGACGAGATCCTCGGGCTGATAATGTTGCGCGATGCCGGCCACGAGCTGGCGTTCTTCTTCGCCGACACGAATTTTTAATTTGAGCAGCTTGTCGGCTTTCGGAACTTTTTCCGCGGCCAACACTTCGGCAATGCGCAGGTCGATTTGTTTGAACGTGTCAATTGAAATCAACGCCGTTGCCGCTGCGGCCGGCGCGGCTTCGTTTTGCGGAGGAGCTTCGGTTGATTGAGCAGGTTGTTGCATTTTTTCCAAGGCCTCTTGCAGACGGGCGATTTCCGGAGCGATCGCCTCGTCTTCAATTTTGGTAAAAAGAATTTCTGGTTCGTTGAGTTGATGATTCGCCGGCAACGGCGCCGCCGGCGTTGTGAGCCAATTTTGTTTTTCGACTTCACCTGGCAGATTGAGCATTTTCCATAAACGCGCGGCGGAAAACGGCAGCGTTGGCGCCATCAAAACCGCCAGGGCTTTGCAGAGGTGCAAACAAAGATGCATCGCCGTGTCGCATCGCTGCCGGTCGGTTTTGAGCGTGCGCCACGGCTCTTCGTCATTGAAATATTTGTTCGCGTGACGCGCCAGATCCATCAACTCCTGCGTCGCACGGCGGAACTCGTAGCGCTCGTAATCCTCGCCGAGTTTTTGCGGCCAGGATTGAATCAATTCGAGCGTGCGCTGATCGCGCTCATTCAACGAGCCGGCGGCGGGAACGCGATTGTCATAATTTTTCTTGACGAACGTGAGCGTGCGATTGACGAAGTTGCCGAGAATATCCGCCAGCTCGCTGTTGTTGCGGGTTTGAAAATCTTTCCAGGAAAAATCCGCGTCTTTGCCTTCCGGCAAATTCGAAGCGAGCGCATAGCGCAGCGGGTCCGGCGGGAATTTCTGCAAATACTCGTGCAGCCAAACGGCGAAATTACGGCTGGTGGAAAATTTATGGCCTTCGAGATTGAGAAACTCGTTGGCTGGAATATCCGCCGGCAAAATGTAGCCCTCCTGCGCCATCAACATTGCGGGCCATACAATCGCGTGAAAGACGATGTTGTCCTTGCCGATGAAATGCACCAGCTTGGTTTTCGGATTGCGCCAATATTCCTTCCACTTGTCCGGCTGTCCAAGACGTTTAGCCCAAACTTGCGTCGCCGAGATATAGCCGATTGGCGCGTCAAACCAAACGTAAAGCACCTTGCCTGCATAGCCCGGCAGCGGCACCGGCACGCCCCAACTGATGTCGCGCGTGATGGCGCGGTCGGCAAGGCCTTCTTTGATCCAGCCGTAACAAAAGTTGAGCACGTTGTCGCGCCAATGTTTTTTGGTGTCGAGCCAGTTTTTTACTTGCTCTTGAAAACGGCCGAGCGGAATGAAAAAATGTTTGGTTTCACGAATTTCCGGCCGCGTGCCGCAGACCATGCATTTCGGATCGCGCAGCTCAAGTTGATCGATCCATTTGCCGCACGTCTCGCATTGGTCGCCGCGCGCGCCCGGCGCGCCGCAATGCGGGCACGTCCCCTCGACGTAGCGATCCGCCAAAAAGCGCTTGTCGTTCGGGCAGTAAAGCTGCTTCACCGCTTTCTCGACGAGCAGGCCTTTTTTGTGCATTGTCAGGAAAAAGTCCTGCGAAATCGGATAATGCTCCGGCGTTGTCGTGCGGCAAAAAATATCGAAACTGATGCCGGCTTTGGCAAAGGTTTCATTCATTTGCGCCCAATAAAAATCGACAAAGTCTTTGGGCGCTTTTTTCGCTTTTTCCGCCGCGATCGTGATCGCAACGCCGTGCTCGTCCGTGCCGCAAACGTGAATGACGTCACGTCCCCTCAGGCGCTGATAGCGCACGTAAATATCCGCCGGCAAATACGCGCCCGCAATGTGGCCGAGATGCAGCGGACCGTTGGCATACGGCAAGGCGCTGGTGACGAGGATTTTTTCGGAGGAGGAAGTCACAAAGAGTTTAGTCCTTTAAAATAAAGCAAGACATCCTAAATTATCATCAGCACTAAAGAGCTGGATTTGAACATGATTTTGTCGGAGCATTGCTCCGATTTGATTTGTTGAGCAATTACCGCGACTTATCCAAACCACTTTCGGAGGAAAGCCGAACAAAATACTGCGTTCGTGAAAGTCCGCATCTTTCGTGACAATGATATAATCCTGCTGCCGTGCATAGTTCCAGACTACTTCGTCCAGTGCGCGGTCAAGTCCAACTGTCTGAACGTGTATTGAGCCAGGATATATATCCGCAAGCCGGGTAACAAGACGCGGAGACAAGTTTTGATCTAGTAGCAATCTCAAGTTTGAACCGCCATTAACTGGCGCTCCCGATCAGCGGCGTAACTCAAGCAGGCCTGAATATCTTCTGCAGTGAGATAGGGAAAATCTTCAAGAATTTCCTGCGGTGTCATACCGGAAGCGAGGTAATCAAGAACATCATAGACAGTGATGCGCATTCCTCTAATGCAAGGCTTGCCACCACGCTTGCCTGGTTCGATGGTAATAATATTTTTGTAATTCATTTTGACGCTCATTCAAATGGAAAAATTAATGGGGTCCCGCATTCCCCAATTCCTCCAAATTCCCATGTTCGTGCCCGCAATCATTCCCGCATTTGTAGACTTTCTCTTTTGAAACGGCCAGCGGCATCACTTCGACTTCACCGCTTTGATATTTCACCGTGAACGTGTCTTTGAAAATATCGATCTTGGTGATAAGACCCTCGCCCTTATCCGTCTTGATCGGCTTGGCGAGATCGGGAAATTGGGCGATGGCCCAATTATAAAAATCGCGCTCGTACATTAAGCAGCATTTCAACCGGCCGCACACGCCGGCGAGCTTGTTGGGATTGAGCGGCAGATTTTGCTCTTTCGCAGCTTGCGTGGTGATGGGGCCAAATTCCTGAATCCACGACGAGCAGCAGAGGCGGCGGCCGCACACGCCGTAGCCGTCCAGACGTTTCGCCTCGTCGCGCACGCCGATCTGGCGCAGCTCGATGCGCGTGTGATAAACGCCGGCCAGATCTTTCACCAGCTCGCGAAAATCGACGCGTTTGTCGGCGGTAAAATAAAACGTGATCTTGTTGCCGTCAAACTGAAATTCGCAATCCGCAACTTTCATTTGCAAATTGTGCACAACCACCTTTTGGCGGCAGATTTCCAGCGCGCGCTGCTCGGCGGCTTTATTGCTCTGCCGGCGAATCACCTCGTTTTCATTCGCTTTGCGCAGCGCTTTCCTTGACCCGCCATTGGCGGCGACGGTGGCACGCGCCGGCAACTCAACCTGATTCACCCGGCCCAAGTCTTCGCCCTTTTCCGCTTCGACAATAATGAGATCGCCAAGGCGAAAAGGAAATTGCTGCGGATTGGCGTACCACCCTTTGCGCTCGCCTTTAAATTTTACCTCGATGAAGTCCGGCACATTACCTCCTGCTGCCTGATAATTGATAAATCCGGTGCAGCAACACCATGAGCACCAACCACGGCTGCACGTAACGATCCAAGCAGTCCATGGCAAATTCAAGCTCGTTGATGACAGCCGGAAAATCAAAAGTGGGAAGATTTTTCACCAGATCGGCCAACATGCGCTCTTGATCCGTGTTGATAATCGAAGGCTCTGGGGCTGGCGATGCGCTCGTCGACTTGAACACATAACCATCACGAACCAACAGCAGACAAAACTCCAGCAATTGACGCAGCTCGCGGCGGTCGTGATCCCGCGCCAGCGCGTTGAGAAAATCCATTTGCTCGACCGGCTTGTTGAAGCGAAACGCCATGCGCAAAAAATCAACGGCCTGCTGGCGGCGTGTATCGACATTTTCTTCGAGCAGATCCAGCGCGCGGCGAAAACTGCCGTTCGCCAGCTTGGCAATAAACTGCGCGCGCTCCGGCGGCACACCGTGTTTCTGCTGCAAAGCGGCGACAATTTGCTCGCGCGTCAAAACCAGCAGACGTACCGGCTGGCAGCGCGACACGATCGTCGGCAACATGCCGGTGAGCGAATTTGCCGTGAGCATGATCAGTGTTTGCGGCGGCGGCTCTTCCAAAATTTTGAGCAGCGCATTTGCCGCTTCGGCTTTCATGCGCTCGGCTTCCAAAATCAGCGCCACGCTGCCGTGGCCTTCGTAGCTCGTCATGCCGAGATCGCGTTTGAGCGCGCGAATATCGTCGATGAGAATGTTCGGATTTTCCCACGGCCGCGAGCGCTGATACGGGTTGGCTGCCAAACTGCGCAAAACTTCAGTGCGCTCGTCTTCCGAGGCCGAGGCGGCTCGCGGGAAGATCACGCGCACATCCGGATGCGTCATCTCCCCCACGCGCCGGCATGCCGAGCAAACACCGCAAGCCAGATCGACACTCTCTTGTTGAGGCGCGGCCGGTTTTGCCGGCGGCTCATCAAACAATGACAGCGTTGCCGGTTGCGCCGCCGGCTTGGGATGTCGTGCTTCGCAAAAAAAACTTTGCGCGGCGAGCAGCGCCAGCGCTTCTTTGCCAACGCCGGCCGGCCCATGAAACAAATACGCATGCGCGACGCGCTCATTTTGCTGCGCGCGGCGCAGAAACTCTTTGGCGTTTTCTTGGGCAATGATTGAGATCATAAGACTTTATACTTGCACTGTTACTCTTACTCCTACTCTTACTCGCCTTTCAGGTGATCTCTCAAAAGCGAGTAAGAGAAAGAGTAAGAGAATTTTGCAGTAAACTTACGGGCGTAGCCAATCCTCGGGATTCAACGCTTCTTCACGATTCCAGACCTGGAAATGCAACGTTGTACCCAGCAGCGAGCCGGTTTCGCCAACCGTGCCAATCACCTGTTCCGCCGCAACATCTTCATTCAAAGAAACATTGAGATCGGCCAGATGAGTATAAACGGTATAATAACCCTCGGCGTGGCTGATGATCATGAGATTGCCGTAGCCGCGCTGCCACGTAATAGCGGTGACCCTGCCGTTCGCCACGCTGCGCACCGGCGCGCCCACTCCGCCTTGCGGCGCGATGTCAATGCCCAAATTGTTCGTGATCGTATTAAGCACCGGGTGGCGATAGCTGCCGTAACGCGAAACGATGCGTCCGTCAACCGGCCACGGCATGGCTTTGCGCAGCGTTTGAAACGATCCGTCACCCACCGCCCGAGCCGACTCACGGCGCGGCGCTTTGGCTTCCGCCGAGGAAATGAGCTGCCGGATGCGCGCCATGGCCTTTTGCGTTTCCGCGAGCTGGGCTTGATAAAAACTCTTGTCGTTGCGGACTTTCTTCAACACCTCTTGCCGCTGGGCGCGGCGTTTTTTCAGCGCCTCTTCTTCTTTTTGTTTCTCGCTGAGAATGCGCTGCTGGGTTTGCAATTCCGCGGTGAGCAGCGTTTTTTGCCCGCTGATTTGCTCGCGCTTTTTGGCAATGCCGTTCAAAATGCGGCGGTCATTGTCGCCGAGCTGTTGATGATACTTTGCCCACAGCAGCATTTGGTTCAAAGAGCGCGAGGTGAGAAAAATTTCGACGTCCTGCAAGCGGCCATATTTGTAAAACAGCACGGCGCGGTCGGCGGCGATTTGTTTCAACCGCTGCAGCTCGTCTTTGGTGCGCTGCCGCACTTGCTCGGCGTTGTCGATTTTCGCGCGCTTGTCGCGCTCCTGTTTTCGCAGTTGTCCGGCCAGACGATGGGTCAAGTCGATTTGCTCGTCGAGCGAACGCAAAAATTCCAGCGCCGAGGTTTCGCTCTTTTCTTGCGCGGCGATCTGCTCCTGCAAGCGCGCGATCCTCTGCCGCAGCTCATCCAACTGCCGGCGCTGATCTTGAGAGAAAACCAACGCCGGCATAAACAAAAGCAGGCCCGAAAGGCGAAGCCATAACATAACAAAAATTAACTGAATTGCGCGAGAAAAGCAATGAAAAATTCGTCTTGATTCAAGTGTCGCCGTTTCATATATTAGTTTTGTCACAAAAAAGCCGGTCCGTGCGCCGATCAAGTGGTCAACGGGCAAACAGACAAACCGACTAACAGTTTCTATTATATGAACACCACCAACAATCGTCCGGCAAAATCCGGCAGCCCGCTGTGGGGCAACGTTTTTAAAAAGAAAAACGGCGACACCGAGGGAATTCTGAAAACGCTGCGTCTCGTGCCGCTCTTTGCCGATATGAACAACGGCGAGCTGCGTGAATTTGAGAAGCTCATTCATCGCCGCGCGTTCAAAGCCAGCGAGACCATTTTTTGGGAAGGCGAGCCTGGCGTGGGAATGTACATCATTCAGCGCGGCACGGTGGCCATTTTCAAGCATGCGCCCGGAGAGGGCCGCGAGGAATTGGCCACTTTGCGCAGCGGCGATTTTTTCGGCGAATTGGCGCTGCTCGACGAGACGCCGCGCTCCGCCACTGCCGTCGCCAAAGAACCTTCGGATATCATCGGCCTGTTCCGGCCGGATTTATTCGAGCTGCTGGAGCGCAAGCCCCGCCTGGGAAACAAATTTCTCTTTCAGCTTGCCACGATCGTCGGTGATCGCCTGAAAAACACCAACGTCGAGATGCAGGCGCTGCGAACGCAGTTGGATAAATCGGGAATCATCGTTTAGCCTTAAATAGAAAACCCCATGAGGCCGATCGGTTTCATGGGGTTTTTTATTTAAGAAAATTCCAATCAACTCTTTTTGCCGCTTTTTTCCTTCTTGACTTTGCGCATCAGCGTCGTCGTGCCGCTCATGTCATTGCCCTGCGGATCCTTGCCTTTGAAGTTCATGACCCATTTGTCGTCGCCGGCTTTTTCAAAGGTACGAACCTCGCCTCCCATCGGGCCTTCCCACGTCATCGTGATCTTGTTGCCTTCACGAGTGCCCTTGCCTTGCGAGATGTCGCGAAAACTCCCGAACCAATAACCGATATACTCTTTGGTTTCAGGGTTCATCGTCATGACGCCCTTGCCTTTGTATGGCGTTTGCAGTTGCTCTTTGGTCATGCCCGTGGCTTTGGCCATCGCCTCCAGCTTCGCCGGATCGGTTTCGGCATTTTTGCTTTTGTAGCGAAAGCCGATGAACTGATGCTCCAAATCCCAATCGACTTCCATTTCGTCATTGCTCTTGCCCATCGGGCTCTCGGTCGTTCCCTCCCATTCACCGACCATCCACTTCAAAAAATCATCATCGAGCGGCCCAGGTGGGGCTTGCGCCAAAACTGGCAGCGCCAAGCTCATGAACAGAAACGCGACGACGACGGCTAATGTCCTTTTCATAGTTCCTCCGTAAGATTGGTTAATAAGAAATAAAATATCGACAGATTAAAATATAATAGAATTTATTCTGAAAAACAAGCGAGGAAAAATTTCTTACTTCATCACGAAAGCGCGCTTGGCTAAACACGGCAACACTCGCACAAATGCCGCAACCATCAAGACCGGTCCGAAAATCAAATTCAACAGTTTGTCCCGCCAACTGTTTTCGTATTTGCGCAAGTAACGCCAAAACGACAGATGCGAACTCCAGATGGCGGAAACTTGGACCTGCCGCACGCTGACGCCCTGCTCGTGAATAATCTGCACCGACGGCTCGAAGCGAATTTTCCAGCCTTTTTCCCAAACCCGCCGGCACCAATCGACGTCACTGAAAAAAATCGGAAAGCGCTCATCCCACAGGCCGGCTTGTTTCACCACCTCCGGCCGCGCCAACAAACAGGCGCCTTGCGGCTGATCGACTTCCGTTGCCTGGCGATGATCGAAATCGCCCATTTTCCAGCGATTGAATCTGGGTGAACGAGAAAAGATTCGCGACAGCCCGAACAATTCGCAAAACAAATCCCCATGCGTTGGAAAACGGCGGCAGGAGTGCTGAATTCGCCCATCTTGATGAACAAGCTGCGGCGCCATGACGCCGGCTTCGGGAAAAGTATATAATTTTTCCAAAAGCGCCGCGAGGCTGCCAGCGGGCAAAATCGTGTCGGGATTTAAAAACAACACCGGCGCGTGTTCGTGGCCGGCCATCGCAAAATAGTTTTCCAAGCCTTGATTGACGGCGCGGGTGAATCCGGCATTTTCATCATTTAAAATTAATTTAACAAAAACCCGCGATGCCGGCAGGTTGTGAAGCTTAGCCGCGATGATTTGCCGTGTGGCATCCGTCGAGGCATTGTCAATTAAAAACAACCGAACGCGGTGTTCCGGCGCCGCTTCGCAAAGCGAGTAAAGGCATGCGGCGATTTCGCCGGCGTTTTGAAAGGTAGCGATGATGATGGCAATCGTGCCGGGCAGAGGCGCTGCCGGCGCAACCGACGAGGAGGGCATTTGAGCTGGGAATGACAAATGGAAAATTGTAAATTGCAAATTTACAATTTTAAATTTTCAATAATTTTTTAAATTATTCTTCAACAACAAACAACTCCCGCGAGATCGGCGTCAACACTTCGTTGCCGGCGGCGGTGATGAGCAAGTCATCTTCGATACGCACGCCGCCGAGATCGGGAAAATACAACCCGGGCTCGATGGTGACGACGGCGTTCGCCGGAATGATATCTTTGCTCTCCGGCCCGAGGCGCGGCAGAGAATGCACATCGAGGCCGAGGCCGTGGCCGAGCGAGTGATTGAATTCGTCTTTGAAGCCGCAGGAGGCCAAATGTTTTCGCGCGACTTCGTCGAGTTGGATGCCTTCCATCCCCGGCCGCGCCGCTTCACAGGCCAAGCGGCAGGCTTCTTTGACGGCGGCATGGGCCTCGCGAAGCTTTGCCGGCGGCTCGCCAATCGCGATCATGCGCGTCACATCGGAGGCGTATCCCTCGACGACACAGCCGTAATCAAGCATCACCACTTCGCCGGATTGCAAGCGGCGATTCGTGCTGCGGCCGTGCGGCAGCGCGGAACGCGGGCCGCTGGCGACGATCGGATCGAAGGCTTCACCTTCGGAGCCGAACTTGCGGCTGCGATAAATAATTTCCGCGGCAATATCGGATTCGGTGACGCCTCGGCGAATGAACGGCAGAATCTGATCCCACACGGCGCACGCCATCATGGCGGCTCGGCGAAGGCTGGCGATTTCATCCGGCGATTTGGAAACGGCGATTTTCTCAATGAGGTGATCGGTGGAAAAAAATTTGACCTTTTCAAAATTTTTTTGCAACTGCGAAAAAAAACGAAAACTCAAATGCTGCGCTTCAAAGCCGAGACGGCTGCCTTCCGGCAAAATCTGCTTCTCTTTGAGCGCGGCCAGAAGATCGCGGCGCACGATGAGAATTTCCGCGTTGCGCACCTCGGCCTGCGCCTGATCGCGATAACGCCAATCGGTTACAAAAAAGCAAAGGTCTGAGGTGATCAGACCCAAGGCATTCGAACCGGTAAAGCCAAAAAGATAGCGCAGATGATGGAGCGAGCTGACCAAAAAAGCCGTCATCTCGGCCTGCCGCATCTGCGCGCGCACCCGGTCGATTCTATCCTGCATTTTGCGTCTCTTGCAAGCGCTTCTTCAGATAATCGATTTTCTCGCGATAAAGCTTATTGTTCGGTTCTTTTCTGCTCAACAATTCGAAGACGCCGATGGCTTTGGCGTATTGGCCTTGCGCGGCGTAAATTTCACCGAGCGTCGGGGTGACAATTTTTTCGCGCTCACCGGGGGCGGCGGGCGACGCTTCGTCATAACCTTGTTCTTCAAGAGTTTTTGGCCGCCGCGCCGGCAATCTCGAGGGCCGCGCCGGCGCTCTATTCGCTGGCGGTTTGGCAGGCTCAAAATCGAAACCGGATGATTTTTCCGAATCCGTTAACGCCAAATCATCGAAATCCACTTCAAAATCAACCGGCCGCGTCGGCAGGCGCGAAGCCGGCTGCTCCTCGCCGTCAGAATTCTCTCCAAACACGCGATCGGCCTCATCATGGCGGAACGCCAGATGGTCGGCCTGGCTGGCGGTTGAATCCGGTTCAACAAATGCCCGCGACTCGCGAGGGCTGAACTCATCATCGCGCCGCGTTTCCAAGCGAGCAGGCGGCAACAGGCTTTTGTTCGCCGGCGGCGCTGCGGCCGGTTTGTCGTCAAAAACTTCGTCTTGAAAAATATCATCAAGGATATAAGAGTAGCGCTCTTCATCGGCATCCGGCGGCTGCGTTAAAGCAGCTTCTTCCGGAGGCGAGAACGACGGCGCCTCAAAGTCGGGCGACGGCGCGCCATCGGCAGTTGCCGGCTGATAACGCAGCAAATCACTTTCGTCCACGCCGGTTGAGGAAAAATCATCTTGCGGTTGAATCGGCGCAAACGGCTC
>Ga0247727_10005243_pt1 | contig 26555 bp, 28 predicted proteins | sample WisWelCaveWW1625_FD_202498 | JGI IMG/M metagenome (GOLD analysis project Ga0247727, IMG submission 202498) | Biofilm microbial communities from Wishing Well Cave, Virginia, United States - WW16-25 | ecosystem: Environmental > Aquatic > Deep subsurface > Groundwater > Cave microbial mat | place...
GATTTGGTGGAGCTGGCCGGGATTGAACCGGCGACCTCGTGAATGCCATTCACGCGCGCTCCCAACTGCGCTACAGCCCCACGTCGGTTGACTTGGAAATACGCGAAAAGCCTTGTGAAACAGCGGTGATGCTAACATGGCCCTCCCGCGGCAGTCAAGAAAACGGGACTGGCCATCACGGTTCTTGACAAACTACAGAGTCGCTCCTACCATGGCCCCTCGGCTCTGGCTCTCGGTCCAGCCAGGGCTCTTTTTTTGGGAGCATGTCAGGCGATGGGAAATCTCGTTGTGATCGGAGCGCAGTGGGGCGACGAAGGCAAGGGCAAGATCGTGGATATCTTAGCCAGCGATGTCGATGCAGTGGTTCGCTACCAGGGAGGGTCCAACGCGGGGCACACCGTGATCAATGAACGGGGCACCTTCGTGTTTCACCTCATCCCCTCAGGCATCCTCTATCGCGGGACGCTCTGTGTGATCGGGAACGGGGTCGTTGTGGACCCAGCCTCGTTGATCGAGGAGCTGGACCATCTCCAGACTCAGGGCGTGAAGATCGGAAAGAATTTTGTCGTGAGTCAGCGCGCCCATCTTATCCTGCCGTATCACAAGGCCATCGACAAAGCGTCTGAACAATCGAAGGGCTCTCGCCGAATTGGAACGACGGGGCGAGGGATTGGCCCGTCCTATGCCGATAAGATGTCGCGGATCGGTATCCGAATGGGGGATCTGCTCAATCCGAAGGCGTTTCGAACCAAACTCGAAGAGAACGTGGTCGAGATCAATTGGTTTCTCGAGCAACTGTACAAGCTGGAACGTTTCGATGTCGACAAAGTGTTCCGGCAGTATATGAGCTATGCCGATCGCCTGAAGAGCCATATCGTCGATACCGCCATGCTCGTCAATAAGATGATCGAGGGAGGGAAGACCGTGTTGTTCGAAGGGGCGCAAGGGACACACTTGGATGTGGACTTCGGCACCTATCCCTACGTCACATCCTCCAGTTCAACGGCCGGTGGCGCCTCAACGGGAACGGGCGTGGGACCGACGAAGATCGACGCGGTGCTCGGGGTCGCCAAAGCCTACACCACGCGCGTCGGCAGCGGGCCGTTCCCCACGGAATTGACCGATGCGGTGGGAGACGGGCTCCAAGCACGAGGGAAAGAATTCGGATCGACGACGGGACGTGCGCGCCGCTGCGGCTGGTTCGACGGCGTCGTTGTGCGATACGCCACCAAAGTGAACGGACTCGCGTCACTGGCCGTCACGAAACTGGATGTGCTCGACGGCTGTAAGGAACTCAAAGTCTGCACCGGCTATCGGTATCAGGGAAAGCTCTATCGAGACATGCCGGCCGATCTCCAAGCGCTGACCGACTGTGAGCCGATGTACAAGACGTTCAAGGGATGGTCCGGCTCTACCACCGGCGCGACCACGTATAAACAGCTTCCCGTAGAAGCCAAACGCTATCTCCAGTACCTTGAGGATCTCTCCGAGTGTCCCATCGATATGATCTCAACCGGCTCGAAGCGCAGTGAAACCATTATGCTTCGCAACCCACTCAAGATACGTTCCCGTCGTTCGTGAAAAGTGAGCGAGACTGGCAGGACGTGCGCGACAAGCGCGGTCCGAAGGCCGGGGTTCGAAGTTTAGAACACTTCAGTCTTCATCCTTGAGACTGCCTCACCCGTCGCGCTTTTCTCGCAAGTCCCGCAAATCTCGCGATGTACGGGCTAGGCACAGGTCGAGCGTCGGTGGTAGAATCCGCGCGCTTCGCAGGGTGAGCCGGTAGCTCAGTTGGTAGAGCATCGCCCTTTTAAGGCGAGGGCCCTGGGTTCGAGTCCCAGCCGGCTCACCACATACAATCCATCACTTCCGAGAGTTGTTGCTCTCACACGACCGCTCGCACCAGTTTCACTGTCACTCCCGCTGCTTATCCCTCTCCGGCACGCCGGCAACGGCCTCTGCCGAGCCCGGACTATTCATGAATACCTGCTACGTCGTCCGATCCTCTCGCCCGGCGAGGCTTTTCTCGTTCGGCCTCCTCGACGGACTGACAGTACGCCTGCGTCGGCCTTACGTGCGAGAAGCCCCGGCAGGCTTCGGTCTCGAACGCCTCGCGGCGGCATTCATGAATAATCCTGGCTAGTGTTTCCTCCCTGAACTGTGCGTTGGCTCTCCTCTTCCTGTGAGAGAGCCAACTTCAATTCAACAAAGAAGTAAACACAAACCCGCGAACCAGCTGCGTTGCGGCAACATCAAAGCGACGATCTGGCAGAATGTCAGCGAAAAGGGTCCGTTCTTCGCAACGACTTTCTCTCGGCCGCTCAAGGATCAGTCCGAGGCATGGCGCAATGGAACTTCATTCGGTCTCAATGACCTCGACGCCCTTGTCACCGTCGCGCACGAGGCCAAGGAGTGGATCTCCGCTCACGTCTTGAAGCGCTGAGCCGCTTCACGGGGAAGCCTCCAGCCTTCGGGGGCTTCCCCGTGCTTCTTGCTGCTTCGTTACCATTCGTGTTCAGCTGCGTGACCATGACCGACAAGTCTGTGCCGACGCAGGACTCTGCCGTTGTGTCTCCAGATCGAATATGCTAGAGTTTAACCAGGTTTAACTCTTGAGGTGACCAATGGGCAGAAAGACTGCGGTCTTGGGCTTTTCGGTGAACCCGGAGATCGCCGCAGAGTATGAACAGCTCACGGCTCGCCAGAAGACGACCAAAAGCGAGCTCTTTCGCCGCATGGTGGAATCCTACAAAGACCGTCTCGCCGAGGACGAGTTCTTCGCTTTGCAGCGCAAGATGGCCCGGCGAGCTCGACGGCGAGGCCCCTTGACCGAGGAAGATGTCGCCCGCATCGTGTTCGAAAACCGCTGATGAAGGTGGTCTTCGACACCAACGTCTATGTCTCGGCCTTCCTAATCTCAGGTAGCCTCGCCGAAGACGCCTTCTTCCGCGCTCAACGCAAGCACGCAACTCTCTTTGCGTCCATTCCGATCCTGACCGAGACCGCTCGCGTCTTCCGAACCAAGTTTCATCAGGGTGAAGAAGACGTCACGGCCGCCCTCAAGCTCATCGGACGCGCGGCGACAATCGTGAAACCTTCTGTCAGGATCATGGTCCTTGAGGACATTCCGGATAACCGCATCCTGGAATGTGCGCTTGAGGCCGCCGCCGACCTCATCGTCACCGGCGACCGCCACTTGCTTCGACTCAAGACATTCCAAGATGTGGCGATCATTCAGGTAACGGATTTTCTCCGTCTCTTCCCGGAGGATCCCAACTCACCATCTATGGTCAGAAAGAGGAAAGGCGGGAGACAACGAAAATCATCAATGCAACCACGCCGGTGAACCGTTTCGATTTTTCGAATCAACACTCTTCTGTCGTGGTGGAAGCCGTGGCAGCATCAAAGAATCCAGGCTCAGTCAATAGTGGCTGCATACGAGGGAGAGACCGAGTCGGAGCATCCAGGGCAGCTTGAAACTCAGACCATTTCGCTTTACTCAGCACGAAGGTACGACTATCTGTCAGCACTTCATCTGCACGGGACAGAGCACTTTCCCTCACAAAGTCACTCAGTGAACGACGAGAAACAGAGGCAGCAGCTTCCAGTGTCCGTTTATCTGAGAAGCTCAGCCGAAGATCCAGTTTTTCACTACGAACGGCACGCGCTGGCATATCGCCACCCCTCGTTGTTTGTAACAATAGGTCAATAATTACAGATACGCCAAACTAAATAGAAACCCCACGTGTTCCCGGCGTGTTCTCTTTTCGGCAAAAAACCACCTAAATCTGACTCAATTGACCTGAACAGAACCGACCTCAGAAAACTGAGGAAGGCCGCTCCCTGAGCGATGTTTCGCTGTGTCGACATAGGCTTGTTCTGGAATATCCGAAAGGCTTAGAAGGCCAATACAAGCGCCTCCCTGTGTTGCTCAATGTGCTTCCTGACCTTACCCGACAAAGCCCGTTCGGCTAGGCGCAGCTCATAGGTCTTCTGCAGGTTCATCCAGAATTCAGCTGTGGTATTGAAAAACGTCGCCAGACGCACAGCTGTATCGCCTGTGATGCCGCGCTGTCCTTTGATGATCGCCGTTATCCGGTTCGCAGGAACGTCAATGGCCTTCGCGAGCATATTGGCGTTGATCTGCGGGTCTGACGGCTTCATGAACTCCTCGAACAGGATTTCTCCTGGATGGACCGGCCGCATTCCGTTCTTAATCATGGCGTATCCTCCTTCAATGATAATCCGTGATTTCGATTTCATAGGGTCCGTCGGCCTTCCAGACAAAACAGATTCGCCACTGATCGTTGATTCGGATGCTGTGCTGTCCAGATCGATCTCCTCTCAGCTTCTCCAGCCGGTTTCCCGCTGGTGCCATGAGATCTTTCAGATCCGACACATTATCGAGCATGGTGAGTTTCCGCTCCGCCACCTTCCTGAAGCTGGAGAACTCCTTCACCATTGCGCCTGCAAAGAACTGTTCAGTCTTCTTGTCCCGAAAACTTCGGATCACGGTCCTCAGAATACCATAATTTTACGCGTTACGTAAGGCGTATGCGCTAAATTTGTGCTAAAAATCTGCAAAATAGATCGAGTTCTACAGAATCAATAGAATAGATAGAATCGTCTCAAGTCCTTGTTAGCAAGGAAAAACGGGGAAACCTTCGTAAAATCAAGCCATTGATATTATTGGCCTTTTCGAGCTTTTAAGGCGAGGGTCCTGGGTTCGAGTCCCAGCCGGCTCACCACATCTTTCAACAACCTCTGCGTCTCTTTTCTGTGTTCTTTGGATTTGTTCTTTTTGAGGTGGGGGAAAATTTTGCCGTGATGAGCGTGTGAGGTCTGCTCGGTGATGTTACGAGTTCTGCATCATCGGGTTGGTAAACAGTGTTACGCTTCCTTCTATTCTCTTTTGTTGAGGCGCGCTATCATTAAACGCAAACCAATTACGACTGCCAGCAAGCCCACGATTCCAACCAGTATCCATCCGAGCACACAGGAATAATCCTCATTGCAGAAGTTAAAAATAATCTGCCAAAACCCCAGCATCTCGGTCCTGGCCATGCCCTTGACAAACATCGTGTCCGTTCCTTGGCTCTTCTATTGGGCGTTAGTATAGCACCTCCGCCGGTGCACTTGACAGCCTCCCAGGAATTAGTGAATAATGCCGCGCTGTAACTGAGTCGTTGCAGCTAAAGAAACGCGCCGGAAACTCCACGCGCATCGCGTGATGAGATTGCCCGTTGCGGAGAAAGCGGGCGATTATTTGTGATGCGCGGTCCTGTTCTTCGAATCTTGGTTGGGGGTCTGTGCCCGCTACTGCAACAGCTATCCCTGTCTGATTCATCGGCTCACGCATCACCGCACCAATCACGAAAACCCTCACATAAACCGCCACAACGAAGAAGGCACGACTTCGATCCTGTCGAACGGTGGCAGTCAGGTAACGAGGCCGGTCTCACGTCGGTCCAAGCCGGGCGCGGTCCTCCCTGCCGCTCCCGGTTCCACGTTGTCAGGGAGAGTTCATTCATATCATTCATTCAAATAAATGGAGGTTTAGTTAAGCCATGATGAATTATAGAAATGTCACACTCGCAGTCGTTGGGCTCTTCTTGTCCGTGTCGTTCCTTGCCGCCCCTGCGATGGCCGTCGAGAAGGATGGCATCATGATGAAGGATGGCAAGATTTGGAGGCTGCAGGACGGGAAGGAGATTGGCCGGATGGATCGCGAGACGACCACATCCAACGGCACGAGGGTCATGATGAACGGCAAGATGATGATGAAGGACGGGAAAGAGATGCAGCTGCAGGAAGGCCAAATCATGATGCTGGATGGGAAGTTGATGGAGGGTGGCAAGGGCAAGTAGCTTAACACAGTAGTTGGATCTGACGATGCCCGACGTCCTGGCGGCTAGCGGAGCTCACTGTGGCTTCGCCCCGCCAGTTCGCCAGGCTCCTTGGTCTTCCTCTGAGGTCAAGAACGAGAGGATGATGGTGCAATCAACATTCTAACCACTCAACCGGAGGCAATTCATCCGCGTCTCCGCAGCACTCGGTCTGCTGGCGGGCCTGCAAGGCAACAGAAATTGCCCGTATTGCCGAGCCTGCTGATCACCAATTAAGAGAGTCCTGGGTTCGAGTCCTGGCCGGCGAACCAGTTTTCGACACCCCTCTTCCATTTTCATTTCTCCCCAAGCTCTGTAAGAGCATTCACATTTCGTCGACAGATGTCCATGCGTTGGACAGTCTGTCTGCTCACAATCCTCCTCAGTGGTTGCCATGGTGCATCGCTATTTGAGCGACCAACGGCAGAGGCTCCGCCATCCATCATGCCGTTGTGGGAGCGCTATCAGCAGTGTCTCGTCGCCACCGATCACACGGAGTTGGTCCTGATCATTGACCAGTTCGAACGCGTGATGCCCGCGGGAGTTGAACTCCCGTTCTGGATGAGGACGTGGGGAGACCACGTGACGAACCAACCGCTCCGTACGGCAGTCGATCCCCAAGCGCTTGGAGCCGCCTGCACCCTCAGGGCTGCTGCGGTGATGGTCGAGGCTGAGCATCTGACGGAAGCGAGGGCGCTGTACCAGCGCGTGCTCGCGCGATATCCGGGCCTCGACTGGGCCTACTACGTCGATCAGGCCAAAAAGGCGCTGGCTGGCCTTCAAGATTCTGCTCCTGCTGTCGTCGCGCTCCGTCCTAGTTCTACTCCGTCTCGCTAATCGCTACCCAATTCTCAGTTCACATCAACGCGCGGTGCCTTCACGCTGTAAGACGGGGTCGAGTTGCACGACCAATGCTCAAGATTGTGAGGTGACCAATGAAGACGACGATCTACTGGACCATGCAACACAGCCGCCACGCCGTGCAAAAATTCCGCTTCCGTGCCACCTGTTGGTGGCTCAGTCAGCAAGTGGAGTTCCTGGAATGGTGGATGCGTCAGGAATCCGTGATGCCATCCGTGCAATCCAATCCTTTGCCGACGTCGGTCGGACAAGGAGGTCAGTATGCCGTGCACTCGATGTAATGGAACGTGCGTGAACGATCAGTTTATGACGAGGTCAAGGGCCTTAAAAGGTAAGACGTGAAAGGTGAAACGTAGGACTGCCGAATGCTCTTGCTCCGAAACCTTTCACGTTTAACGATTCACGTCACACGGGTCGCAGGGCGGACTTTTTCAGCATCCTGCCGACCTACGACCCGACGACCATGAAGGAGGGCGCCATGCATTGTCCAGCATGTCATCGTGCGATGTTGAGTACCAGTAGCCAAGTGTTCGAGGATGAGAAGGATGCCATGACGATTACTCGATGGCGCTGCCGGCCCTGCCATGAAACGGCTGAAGAGATCTGGTTGAGCCCCGGTTATCGCGGGCCCGATCCAACACGGATTCGCTATGCAGTCGCATCGCACCCGACATCTCAAGTCACGGCACCGGCGCGTGCGGGTGCTAAGAGGGAAACCCACGTCTATGCGGGCGCCATCTGACATCGTGCGAGAACATTGGCCTGAATATCTGATGGAGGCGGCCGGCCTCGGCCTCTTCATGATCTCCGCCGCCGCCGTGACCTCGCTGCTCGAATATCCCCATTCGCCGCTCTATCAACTGCTGCCCGATCCGGTCATCCGACGAGTGCTGACCGGAATTGCTATGGGACTCACGGCAATCGGGATTATCTATTCTCCGTGGGGAAAACGATCCGGGGCACATCTCAATCCTGCCGTCACCGTGACGTTCTTCCGGCTTGGAAAGATTCAAGGCCTGGACGCGCTCTTCTACGTGCTCGCGCAATTCCTCGGCGGTTTGATCGGGCTGCTAGTAGCCGCGATGGCTATTGGAATGGCGATCGAACATCCGACCGTCAATTACGTCGTCACAGTGCCGGGTCTCGACGGAGCAGCCATTGCGTTTGCCGCAGAAGCGTGCATCTCGTTTTGGCTCATGCTCGTTGTGCTGATTGCATCGAATCAGACGAAGCTGAACGCCTGGACCGGTGTCTTCGCGGGCGCGCTTGTGGCTACCTACATTGCGGTTGAAGCCCCGCTTTCCGGCATGAGCATGAATCCGGCGCGCAGCTTCGCCTCCGCGCTCCCCGCGCATCTCTGGACCGATTTCTGGGTATACCTCACCGCGCCGCTTCTCGGGATGTTGCTCGCGGCGGAATGTTATGTGCGATTCCCCGGCGCCCGTCGCGTCCTCTGCGCGAAGCTCCACCACCACAACGACAAACGTTGCATCTTCTGCTGCAGCTACATGCCGTAATCCTGTCCGTTCGATCATCTCCTCCGCGCATGTTCCTGTAAGAAGCGTTGTCCCTCTCCGACGAACGAGCAAGCGCGGAATAATCCGCGGCGAAGTTCACTACTATCTATAAGGAGGGCGTTATGAGTGCAAAGAGTGTGTTCAAGATGGGGTTCCTGTCCATGATTGCAGCGACAGGATTGTTCGTCGCGTCGAACGGTTTTGCGGCCGATGCCCACACGACGTCTAAGTTCGAAGGCGTCAAGGCCAACAGCGGCACAGCGACCCATGCGCGATCGGGCAACAACGATACGTTGACCTGGTCCGATGATTTCAAGATTCCGGAAACGCCGGCGCCGCACTGGCAAGTCGTGGACACGAAAGGCAACGTCTATCTGCTGAATCGCTTGGCGATCAAGGGCGACAAGCAGAACCGCACGATCACGCTGCCCGCGTACGTCCAGGACGTCGCGAAGGTGCAAATCTGGTGTGCATTCGCCGAAGTGCTCTTGGGTGAGGCGTCATACTCGAAGCCCATCATGACAGCCTCTGGAGAGCGCATGCAATCGGACAGCATGGCGATGAGCCGCTGATCCATCTGGGAGCCTGATTGAGGAGGGTAAAGCCATGTCCCTCCTCAGTCCTCCCTCGGGCGGCGCAGTACAAGGAGACCATCATGATGAAATATCTCGCGTTCGTGGCAGTGGCACTCGGCACGTTGGCAGGACCGGTTCTCGCTCAAGCGCAGCTGGTCGAGAAGACCGCGCTCACGTTGGACGGGGCTAAGAAAATCGCTGCTGTGGCTGAAGCCAAGGCAAAGGATGAAGGCGCACGAGTGGTCATTGCAGTGGTCGACGAAGGCGGATCGCTGCTGCTCTTGGAGCGGTTGGACGACACGCAAGTGGCCAGCGTGAACGTCGGCATCGACAAGGCGAGAACCGCAGCGATCTATCGGCGCCCCAGCAAAGTGTTCGAAGACCAAGTGAAGAACGGCCGCGTATCCGCCCTGGCCCTGCACGGAGCGGTGGCCTTACAAGGTGGCGTGCCGATCTTTGTCAACGGCAAGGTCATCGGCGCCATCGGCGTCAGTGGAGAAACGCCGGCTCAGGATGAGGACATCGCCATAGCCGGAGCAGCCGTCGCCGCGTCATTCACAAAACCGTAGCCGTCAGTGCTCACGTTTATCTGGTTGATCTGGTTTGTTTGGTTTCTCTGGTTTGAGCCAGGCAAACCCAATAACCCAGATAAACGAGACAAACCACATGAACTATTGAGCTGATAGGTCAATGCCCGGGAAAAGGAGAACAGTCATGAAACAAATCACGGCAATAGTCACAGGAGTGGTCATCGCGATGCTGACTTCCATCAGCTACGCCGAATCAGTGGCCGACAAGCGCGGCCTTACGCTGGAGGGCGCCAAGAAAGTCATTGCGGCGACAGTGGCTGAAGCGAAACGCATCAACTCGCCCGGAAGTTCGATCGCGGTCGTCGATGACGGCGGCAACCTACTGGCGCTGGAACGTCTGGACCAGACCTTTGCTGCCAGTGCGAACATTGCCATCGGAAAAGCGCGCACCTCAGCGTTATTCAAGAAGCCGACCAAGCTGTTTGAGGATGTGATCAAGGGTGGGCGCACCTCAATGGTCACCCTCGGAGGCGACCTCCAGAATTTTACCCCGTTGCAAGGCGGTATCCCGCTCGAATGGGAGGGCAAGGTCGTGGGGGCGATCGGTGTTAGCGGTGCAGCCAGTGCACAGCAAGATGAGGAGCTTGCTGTCGTGGGTGCAAAATCCCTCGACTCCATGGAGATGGCTGAGATGACCAACGGGCATGCGCCGCTTCCTGTCACCTACATCGAAAGCCAGAAAGTGTCGGCCTCCTTTGCGAAGGGCGCGGTGCTGGTCGGTGAAGACGAAACCATGATGCATGCAGCTAGGAATTATATGGTACACGCCAGCCATCGCGACAAAGCGGGTGTCGTCGAGATTCACGAATTCGACACGGACATTGTCTATGTCCTAAAGGGTTCGGCACAGTTGATCACCGGCGGCATGCCGGTCGGCACCAAGACCATTGCACCGCACGAGTTCCGCGCGCCAACGGTCACCGGCGGCGAGACGAGAAAGCTCGTACCGGGCGACGTGGTGATCATTCCGAACGGGGTGCCGCATTGGTTCAAAGAAGTGGAGGCGCCGTTTGATTACTACGTGGTCAAAGTGCGGTGAGGGTTTGAGGAGGGGTGGCCTCCTCGCTCGCAGAACGCGCACGATCAGAATGTGCTCGTTCGATGCGCGCGGTAGAGGCCAACCCCTCTTCAAACCCCGAATGAAGCAGATGGAAGGGTGATCAAACGGCTGGGAAATGGAGTTGGAAGATGAAGAGTTGGAGTGTCTTCGTCATGACCGCATTCGTTGTGTCCGTACAACCATCCTGGGCGCAGGTGACGGGGGATGCGCCGGGGGTGAGGCCGGATGCGATCGTCGATCTCAAGACCGACGAAGGTATCGGCTTGCTCAAAGGTCAGTGGCGCTACAGCAACGTAAAGGTCATCGACGTCGATCATCATAGCCCTGGCACAGATCTCGCCCCGTCAGGTTCGCCGAATCGGACGCAAGATATCGATGTGCATGCTGGGGCTGCGGATTTCGATGATTCGAGATGGGAGCAGATCACACCGGCTCAATTAGAAGAGCGGCGATCTACTGGACGCCTCTGTTTCAATTGGTATCGAACCAGCGTCACGATTCCGGAGAAGATCGGGTCGTTTGATCCAACCGGCTCAATCGTCGTCTTTGAAGTTGCGATCGACGATTACGCCGAAGTCTGGGTCGATGGGAAGTTACCGCTGGTGCTGGGCCAGCCGGGCGGGCAGTTGATCAAGGGTTTCAATGCTCCGAACCGTGTGGTGCTCACCAGGAACGCGCGGCCTGGTCAGAAGATTCAGTTGGCCGTGTTCGGGATCAACGGTCCGTTGTCCAATCCGCCAGGCAATTTCATCTGGGTACGCTCGGCGACACTCGACTTCTACAAGACAACCCAGCTTGGCCCGACGCAGTTTGTGAACACCGAGATTGTCAGAGTCGATCCGGCCCTGAATGCAATTGTTTCCTCAGATACCAAACTTGAAAAACTCGCTGGCGGCTTTCTCTTCACCGAGGGACCGGTGTGGGTCCCGGCGACCGCCACAACATCGGGATACCTCCTCTTCAGCGATCCCAACAACAATACGATCTATCGTTGGTCAGCTGACGGGCAGGTATCCGTCTTTCGGACCAAGAGCGGCTACAGCGGCTTCAACGTCGGTGAGTATCATCAGCCAGGCTCGAACGGGCTCACCCTCGACAGCAAGGGCCGTCTCACGATCAATCAACATGGCAACCGGCGTGTGATCCGCGTCGAACCGCGCGGCAATATCACCGTCATGGCGGATCGCCATGACGGTAGGCGGTTGAACAGCCCCAACGATCTCGTCTATCGCTCCGACGGGGCGCTCTATTTTACCGATCCACCCTTCGGCTTACCAAAAGTCTTCGACGATCCGCGGAAAGAACTGCCCTACAGCGGCGTTTATTGCGTGAAAGACGGGCAGGTAAAGCTCGTGAGCACGGATCTCGATGCCCCCAACGGACTCGCCTTCTCACCGGACGAGAAGTTTCTGTATGTGAACAATTGGAACGACAAGAAGAAGGTCATCCTGCGTTACGACGTGAAGCCGGATTGTACGCTCACAAACAGCACGCTGTTCTTCGATATGACCAACGCGCCAGGGAACGATGCGTTAGATGGATTGAAAGTCGATCAACAGGGCAATGTGTATTCGACCGGGCCTGGTGGGCTCTGGATCATCTCGCCGGGAGGCAAGCAGCTCGGCCTCATTAAGGGACCGGAAGATCCGCACAACATGGCCTGGGGTGACGACGACGGCAAGACGTTGTATATCACGGCACTGACGGGGATTTATCGGATCAGGATGAACGTTGCTGGGATCCGGCCATGAACAATCTCTATTGTAGACTCTTGGCGGCCGCGCTGCTTAGTACGCTCTTTCAGAGCGCAACGGTATCGGCTGAACCTGTTTCTGTGACCATCACCAGCCTCGATCCTCGATTCGATCAACTCGTCTCGCACGATGCAAAGTTGGAAACGATTGCCGATGGGTTCACCTGGGTCGAGGGGCCGATTTGGCACAAGCAAGGCGGCTATTTGCTCTTCTCGGACATTCCCGCCAACGCCGTCTACAAATGGAAGGCGGGGGAGGGGACGAGCCTCTATCTCAAGTCGAGCGGCTATAGCGGTGCGACACCGTTCGCGGGCAAGGAGCCAGGCTCTAATGGCCTCACGTTCGACGCACAGGGACGTTTGGTCCTCTGTCGCCACGGCGATCGACAAATTGGGCGGCTCGAATCAGATGGAAAGATCACAGCCCTTGCCGACCATTACGATGGGCACAAGATCAACAGCCCGAACGATCTGGTGTTCAAATCCAACGGCGATTTGTACTTCACCGATCCGCCGTTTGGACTCCCTAAAGCCTTCGATGATTTGAGCAAAGCTCCGGTGCAAGGAGTCTATCGTCTGTCCAAAGATGGCACAGTGACTTTGCTCGTCAGCGACATCAAGGCTCCGAACGGCATTACCTTCTCGCCGGACGAGAAGACGCTCTACGTGTCCGACGTCGATCCGAAGCGGGCGGCCTGGCTGGCCTATGATGTAAAGCCTGACGGCACGGTGACAAACGGTCACGTGTTCTTCGATGCCACCCGATGGCGCAAAGATCCATTCTTCGGACCGGATGGGTTCAAAGTGGACCAGCACGGCAACATCTTTGGCGCACGGCCCGGCGGGCTGAGCGTGATCGCTTCAGACGGTACGCTCCTGGGCACGATCGAAACCGGACGACCAACCTCCAACGTCGCATGGGGAGAGGACGGGCAGACCCTGTTCATCACGGGTGGCTCATCGGTCTATCGCCTCCGCTTGACTACAGGTGCTGATCGGTACTAGCCTGCTGTAAGACTTTCTGCAGCCGGACGACTCTAGCTTTGTACCGTTTCGACCGAAGGAGTCGTATGCTCTCTCATCGTCAGACCGCTTCCGCTTCTCATCCACCGATCCTGGCAGAACAGCAGCGCCTTGAAGAGGACGCGCAGCGTCAGCGCCATTGGAAACGTTGGGGGCCCTATCTGAGCGAACGGGCTTGGGGAACTGTGCGCGAGGACTACAGCCCTCACGGTACAGCCTGGGAAGCGTTTCCCCATGATCATGCCAGATCCCGCGCCTATCGCTGGAACGAGGACGGCCTCGCCGGCATCTGCGATCGCCACCAGCTGATCTGCTTCGCCGTGGCCTTGTGGAATGGGCGCGACCCGATTTTGAAAGAACGAGTCTTCGGGCTCACCGGCAATGAAGGCAATCACGGCGAGGACGTGAAGGAGTGCTACTTCTATCTCGATTCGACGCCGACGCATTCCTACATGAAATACCTCTACAAGTATCCGCAAGCGGCATTCCCCTATAGCCGGCTGGTCGAGGAGAATCGCCGTCGAGGGCGCCACGATCCCGAGTTTGAATTGATCGACAGTGGAGTGTTCGACGAGAACCGCTACTTCGACGTGTTTGTAGAGTATGCCAAGGCGACGCCGGAAGATCTGTGTATCCGTATCCAGGTCGTGAATCGTGGTCCCGAGGAGGCTGAACTCACATTGCTGCCGACTCTCTGGTATCGCAACACATGGTCCTGGGGATCGGACATCCGACGCCCCCGTTTCAAGCAAGGGGAGCCGATGAACCATATGAGCGTCATCGAGACGCAGCACGAGTACTATGGCCTGCGCCGGCTACTCTGCGAGGGCGAGCCCACCCTGCTCTTCACAGAAAATGAAACCAACACCCGCCGTCTTTATGGCGATCAAGAAGGCGCCCGGTACGTGAAGGATAGCTTTCACGATTATGTTGTGGAGGGCGAGAAGGAAGCAGTCAATCCGGATCATCTGGGCACCAAAGCCGCGGCCCAGTACGTGCTCACGCTCGCGCCCGGCGCGACGAAGATCATCTGCTTGCGATTGACTAACGACGAGCAGAGCCCAGGTTTCGCAAAGCAGGATTTCGACACCGTCTTTACAACACGCCTCAAGGAAGCGAATGAGTTCTATGACAGTCTTGCGCCGAGCAATCTGTCGGAAGATGCGCGCCGCGTGCAGCGGCAAGCCTTTGCCGGACTGCTCTGGAGCAAACAGTTTTATCACTACGATGTAAATCGATGGCTCAAAGGCGATCCGAGCATGCCGGAACCGCCGCGTGAACGCCTCCACGGCCGCAACTCGGACTGGACGCACCTCTATAACGCCGATGTCATCTCGATGCCGGACAAGTGGGAGTACCCCTGGTACGCGGCTTGGGATCTCGCGTTTCACTGCGTCCCGCTCGCGCTCGTCGACCCGACGTTTGCCAAGGATCAGCTCGTGCTGATGCTGCGCGAATGGTACATGCATCCCAACGGACAGATTCCGGCCTATGAATGGGCGTTCGGCGACGTGAACCCGCCGGTCCATGCCTGGGCGGCCTGGCGCATCTATAAGATCGACAAGAAACGTAACGGCGTCGGCGATCGCCGGTTTTTGGAGCGCGTTTTCCACAAGCTGCTGTTGAACTTTACCTGGTGGGTGAATCGCAAAGACGCCGAAGGAAAGAACATCTTCCAGGGCGGTTTTCTCGGCCTCGACAACATCGGGGTCTTCGACCGCAGTGCGCCGCTGCCGACCGGCGGCCACATTGAACAATCGGATGCCACTAGTTGGATGGGCATGTACTGCCTCAACATGCTGACGATCGCGCTGGAGCTCGCCCGAGACAATCGGGCCTACGAAGACGTGGCCAGCAAATTCTTCGAACACTTCGTGTACATTTGCCACGCCATGAATAACATCGGAGGCGAGAAGATCGAGTTATGGGATCGCGAGGACGGCTTCTTCTACGACGTGCTGCACCTGCCGAACGGGGAAACCACACACATGAAGGTCCGCTCGATGGTCGGCCTGATTCCTCTGTTTGCGGTCGAGACGCTCGATTCCGAACTGGTGGACAGCCTGCCTCGATTCAAGCACCGGATGCAGTGGTTCATCGAAAACCGGCCGGACTTTTCACAGCATCTGGAAACGCAGTCCTCCGGCGGAGGTGTGCGGCGGTTTCTCTCGCTCGTGAGTCGTGATCGGCTGAAATCCGTGTTGCGGTATATGCTGGACGAAGAAGAATTCCTGTCTCCCTATGGCATCCGTGCCCTCTCGCGCTATCACAAAGATCATCCCTACGTGGTCTCGGTCATGGGCCATGAGCATCGCGTGGACTACGAACCGGCGGAATCCAGTACAGGCTTGTTCGGGGGTAATTCGAATTGGCGCGGACCGATCTGGTTCCCGGTCAACTATCTCCTGATCGAGTCGCTGCAGAAGTTCCACTACTATCTCGGCGACCACTATAAGGTGGAGTATCCGACCGGATCGGGCCGTCAATCCACGCTCTGGCAAGTGGCGGCCGAGATCTCACGCCGTTTGACGCACATCTTTCTCCGAAATGCCGAGGGGAAACGTCCGGTGTTCGGCGGAACGAACCAATTTCAGGACGATCCGCATTGGCGCAACAACGTATTGTTCTACGAATACTTTCACGGGGACAACGGGGCAGGCATCGGCGCGAGTCACCAAACGGGCTGGACGGGACTGGTGGCGAAGCTGATTCAACAGTCAGGGGAGTAGGGCGGCACAAATTGGGCGGGTCTTCTTGCTCGCGCAGTGAAAGACCGCCCAATCCGCACCGCCGGGGAAGGAGGGTAACAATGAAGGTTGATAAAGAAGACTGTAGGAACCTCGATCGGGCGCTGAGTCTTGAATGGCTCGAGACGAACGGTAGAGGGGGATTTGCCTCCGGCACGATCGCGGGCGCAAATACACGCCGCTACCATGCGTTGCTGCTGACGGCCCGCAAACCGCCGAGCGAACGGTTCGTTCTGGTCAACCATCTGGAAGAATGGCTCGACTTCGACGGCCAGGCGATTCCACTGTCAACGAATCTGTATCCGGGCGCCGTCCATCCGGCTGGTTATGAGCACTGTATAGAATTTTCAACAGACCCCTGGCCGACCTGGACCTTCGACTGCAACGGAATAACGGTCCAGCGGGAGATCCTGTCGATCCACGGCCGCGATATCGTGATCGTGCGATGGAAGCTGGTCGGCGAGAAACAATCGCGAGCCGTGCTGCGGGTGAGACCGAAGCTCACCGGGCGCGACTATCATGGGACGCATCACGAGAATGGGGGCCTCTCCACAGAAGCCATGATCGGGGAAGGAACAGTGGGATGGCAGGTCTATCCCGACGTGCCTCCAGTGCTGGCCTTCCACTCAGGGGGGTATCGCCATGAACCAAATTGGTATCGGTACATACAACTCCCTATCGAACAGCAGCGCGGACTCGATGCCGAAGAGGACTGGTGGTCGCCCGGAGAGTTCACGTTCGACCTTGAGACCGGATCCACCCGGGCCCTGGCCCTCACCAGCGAGGCCATCGACCGGCTCGATGTCGTTGCCCTTGCGGAGCGCGAGAAGTCTCGCCGAGACACAGCCCGACAAGCCGCCCCAGCCGCTGATTCTTTGGCTGGCGAACTCTGGTGCGCTGCGGAAATGTACCTCTCCGAGCGAGGGGCGCAGCAAACGGTAATCGCCGGGTATCCCTGGTTTACCGATTGGGGCCGCGACACGTTCATCTCGTTGCCCGGCCTCTGTCTGGACACCGGTCAATTGGATGTGGGCTGGCAGGTCATCGCCTCCTTCGCCGCGCACGTGTCTGAAGGCATGGTGCCGAACCGTTTCCCCGATGCAGGCGAGCAGCCGGAATACAACACGATCGACGCCTCGCTCTGGTTTATCCACGCGATCGATCGCTACCTCGCAGTGTCACGAGATGAGGTCCGCGTGCGCGAGACCGCTTGGCCTGCAGTGAAACAGATTCTCGACGGCTACCGCCGAAGCACACGGTACGGGATTAGGATGGACGAGGATGGTTTGATTACGGGCGGAGTTCCTGGCGCGCAATTGACCTGGATGGACGCGAAGATCGGTGATTGGGACGTCACGCCGCGCCACGGAAAACCGGTGGAGATCCAAGCGCTCTGGGTTCGAGCGCTGGAAGTCGGCGAAATTCTTGCGCGACGGTTCTGCGAAACGGACTATGCCGATCGGTGCCGGAATGATCGCAGCAACGCGATTGCATCATTCCGCAATCGATTCTGGTACGAACAAGGCGGCTATCTCTACGATGTGATCGATGGACCAGAAGGGAATGATGCGTCGCTCCGTCCCAATCAACTCTATGCCATCTCGCTGGTTGACGAACTGGTCCCGCGCGACCGCGCGCAGCAGATTCTTCGCCTCGTCGAAAAGCAACTCCTGACACCGGTCGGACTCCGCACGTTGTCGCCCCACGATCCTCGCTATCGCGGCAGGTACGAAGGCAGCGTGATGGAACGCGACAGCGCCTACCACCAAGGCACGGTCTGGCCCTTCTTGTTGGGCCCGTTTGTGACAGCCTGGATCAAGGTTCATGGAAAGAAAGCCTCCACGCTCAAGCAGGCGCGCGCGTTCCTGAATGGGATCGGCGCGCATTTGAAAGAAGCTTGCCTCGGCCAGGTTTCAGAGATTTTCGACGCCGAAGCGCCCCACAAGCCGCGAGGCTGTTGCGCGCAAGCTTGGTCGGTGGCAGAACCCTTGCGGGCGCTCATCGAAGATCTAGGCGTCCAGACCGATACGCAGAAAATCACAGTAAAACAGGTGGTTATACGGCAGCGTAAGGAAACGCTTCCTCAATCGACCCAGCAGAAGAAGGACAAGACGGTGCGGGGAGGACGAGGGAAAGACGCCACGCTCAATCCTTGATGTCCTATTGATGGGAGCGATAAGAACCGAACTGTTCAGCACCACATGATCGCCACATTACTGGCTCGTATCACGCCACCCTGCAAAGATGTCACCCACTTGGCGTCGCAAGCCATGGATCGACCGCTGCCCTGGTCGACGCGGCTCAATCTCCAACTCCATTATTGGATCTGCGAAGCCTGCGCGCGGTACCGATACCAATTGCGTACCGTACGCCAAGTCCTGCGCCGCTCACCTGAGCAGGATCATACGAATGAGACGTCGTCACCCTCTCCTGCAACCAAAGCTCGTCTGACAGAAGCCTTCCGCGCCAAGCACGAATAGCCGCTCCGCTTCTCCATTTTCACGGCTGTGTGCGTAAGAATTTACTTTCGCTGCAAATATCCGGAACTCGTGAGGTCGGGCGGGAAAGAAGAGGGGGCGACCTTCATGGGGCAAGTTCCGACGGTAAGTTTCCTTCTGCCAAGGAGAACGGAGGTATCAGCCCCAAGCCGCGCACGATGTGGGGCATGGTCAAGGGAGTTCGTGAACCGGCCGAAACCATTGTCAAGTTGTTGGCGGGATCGAGCCTCGCCCCGCTGGCGAAGAAATAACCGCCGTGCGCCGCATGGCGCTTCAAGGAAGCTGCAGGCCGATCGGGAACACCGCCGCATAGCCGTCGGCCGTTGCCGTCGGAGCCAGCATGAGTTGATCACCACCACGGCGGAAGATCCAATCATGCTGGTTTCGCGCTGTGCGCGGTCCCTGCGCGGCATATGGCGGGTCAGCATGGACGCGATCCGTCAGCACATCGTCGAAGTACACTTGCGACGTGAACTCGAAGCTCCGCTGGGCCACGGGCGCGGTGCGAATCTTGAAGTGAATATGTACTGTCCGGCCCGGATACCAGCCAGGGTACACAGTGACAAACCGAGCCTCGCCGCGCGCGTCGGTGATCTGGTATCCGCGCAGAAACTTCTGGCCGATGGTGTTGAAACCAGGATCTTGCACATCCGAATAAACGCCCAGCGCATCGCAATGCCAGATGTCCACCTGCGCGCCCGGCAGCGGCTGACAGCCTCCGGCGTTGAGGCGCGAGACCAGTAGCGTCAGAGCCAGTGGAGTACCGGGTCTGACTCGCCCGTCGGTCGGATCCGAGCGAATGTCGGAGCGATTCAAGCGTTCGTCGACGAAATACGGACCTTCAGTTTGCTTTGGTCGGACCACACATGAGGGTCCAAGCGTGCCTGCAACAGCCCGCCTAGGAAACAGACTTCCACCCGCCAGCCAGACCGCACCCGTGGCGCCCAGAAATGCCACAACTTCACGGCGGGAAAGAAGACACCCCGCAGGCCGGTCTTCATCCGTCATTGCTGATCTCCTCCTTTCGAGCGTGCCGGCGTATTGAGCAAGCCGGCTTCGCTCCCTGGGCGTGAGCATCGCAGACGTTGTATCACTCCATCAGCAGCATCGATATTCCATCATACAGCCGGAGCCAGTCGAGACACTATCCGATCGGAGACACAAAGTTGGAACGCTACGCGCCGCGAAACGGGGGCTCTTGCTTCACCCAGGTATACCGCACCAGCGCCATTCCGAATCCGAAAGAGAATCCATACAAGAAGGTATCGAGGAGAGTGGGTTCCTGGTCTCGGTTACGCCACCACGCTCAGACCTTCGCCTCGTCAAGTTGAAAGTATGTTCGGATCGGTGCGAGATCGTACTGGGCAGGGGAGAAAAGACCGCGAGAATCGATGAACGATTGTGGAGTGCGGGCTGAGGAATGTAGTCCAGAGGCAGTTACTGTCCTGAACGTATCCAAGAACTCCGGTCCGCTCATTGTCGAACTCCCCACGTGCGATACCGGAGATCCGATATCTGCCGGCTCGTGTGTTACACGGTGGCCGCTTCAACTTCTTTCGTGGCTTTGGCGGTGAGGCTATTTCTCCGATTATTGGAGATCGTCCGATCGATGATTGCTCCGCAGTTGATGCATTTCCAGGCATAGAAGACCAGGAAAGAGTCCGAGAATCGTTCCAACATCATCAATCCTTTGCACTTCGGGCAACCCATAATTATTTCCTCCTTCGTGATGTAAATGAACTTGCACGAAGGATAAGCAATTTACGGTCCAGTATGACAGCATCGCATTATCAATGATTTAGCACTATGGGGACTACTTATACGTACAACTCTGTACGTTCTGTTGTATCTATATTTTCAATTTTGTGGCATTCCGATTTTGGCGAGAACGAGCACGGGATGGCATCGAAAACGTGAATACGGATACGTTGAGGAGTAATCCCCGCGCCTCATAGCGTGAGGCCAGCCTCTTGAGAACAGATTTCCCAGAGTCCGCGCACTGCGTAATGCGGACCGATGCGAATGGTTCAGGTCTTTCGTCGGAGTCGAGCGGTCAGTTCTTCATACATATCGCGGCGATGGCCGACGGCCATGAGACGAATCACGCGGGATCTGCGATCGACAGCATAAACGATTCGAAAGCGTCGGACACGATACTTCCTCAACCCGTCGAGTTCACGCTGAAGAGGCTCCCCACATTCAGGGTTGTTCGCAAGGGCATGAACCGCAGCTTTGATGGAGCGTTTGAGATCAGGGTGGAGAGACCGAATGACCGCCGCCACATGCGGAGGGATGTCCGGACGGAAGGGAATCACGCAGTGCGACGCTTCTTGACCGATGTAAACGGCTGACCAAACACGTCCTCGAACGTGAGCCCCTTCTTGCCGGATCGATAGAACGCTTTGCTCCGACTGACTTGTTTCATCAAGTCCGGATCGCTCAGGACATCCAGCGTCTCTTTCAGGCGTGCATACTCATCGACGTTGATGAGCACGGCGGCGGGACGGCCGTTCTTCGTGACTACGACCTCCTCCTCACGCTCCTGCACGCCGGTCACCAGCTCAGGCAACCGCGTCTTCACTTCGGACAACGATAACGTTCTTGCCACGGCCCACCTCACAATTCATCATGACCACAATTCTGGTCATCAGAATACCTCGCGTGGCGGTAGCCCGTCAACCAGCGGCGGGAAACAAAGCCGCTACGCGTCGCGAAACGGAGACCGAAACCTTCTCCTAAACACGCAGAATGAATGTACCAATGACAACCAAAATTAACAGCAGACCGCCGATGACAACAGCAACCTTGTTCCAGGCAGTGAACCGCTCGTTCCGGTCATGTCCCGGGACCAATAATTCGTTGACGCGGTTGGCAGCCTGTTGAACTGGGATGAGGAAGAGAATGGACAACAAAGCTATCAGCCCGTATGGATCCGGAAGTATCAAGAGCGTCGACAACAGAACCCATCCAGATGCCAGAATTTGTACAGAGATGGAATGACCCACCTTGAGTGAATCAGCGCTGCTCCGAACCTTCTCAAACAATGCATAGCAGTAAATGAACGTAAAAAACGTTCTCCAGTATGGGCTCGCTTCCGACTGTTCACGTTCCAGAATTAACTTCCAATTCTCGTAAAACCAATAAAATTGATACAGCCCCACAGTGCAGAAATGCATGACCACAAATTTGGTCAAGGAAACTGGAAAGTAAATCGGCTTCGATTCACTCGCAGAAGAGACTACAGCGGTGTCTGCCGAATGAGTGTCTAAACTCTCTTGATTATTCTCGTCGTTCAAAGCCGGCACCCCGCGACCTTGGAAACAGACTACTTTCCATTAAAAAGGGTGTCAACGGAGCATTCAGTGAACGGCCGGTATTTCAAGAGGTGGAACGCCGCGCGCCGCGAAATGGGGCATTTCTGTTTGTCCCCTACCATGATAGATTTACCAGACCATGAAAGCATTCGCCGAAGAGATTTATCGTGCCGTTCGAAGCGGCAAGCTACAAGAACCATTCGATGCTGATATGGTCCGGAGGGCTTGTCCAGGGTGGGCAGACCGAACCTACAATGCTTTCTTACCCAAGCACGAGGTGGATAATCCTGGCGGTAACTCCAAACTTTTCAAGCGAACCTCCCCTGGTTTCTATAAAACCATCACCGCGCTTCACAAGACGATCTAGCAAGATTAGAAACACACGCCGCGCGCCGGGAAACTGGGGCTTGATATCATTTGCGTTGCATTGATTCCATCTTACTCTGAACGTACACGAGCATCCTGAATCACGATAACGGGAGAAGCACGATCACCCCCAGAAGGGTGAGTTGCAGCAAGCTTCAACTTTGCGATAATAACCTTACCATCCACGTCGTCCGATTCGAACAAGACAGCCTTTGCACCACTGGCCATGGTGTTTAAATACTGTCCGTTAGGAGGCTCAACATAAAGGCGAACAAAGACGGTGTCATTGGGGTCGAGGCCTGCCTCTCTCGCACGTTCAGCATCAGCAACGTCTACAGAACCAACTCTGAAAATACCCTCTAAGATATTCCCAATATGAGCCGTTGGCCTCAGTATCCAGCCTCGAAGTGATGATTGGCTGCTTACTGTGGAGCCGAGTGGGAGCTGCTCGATTGAGATAGGGGTTGGGTCTGGAAGCGATCCCGATGTGCTTATCGCTTGAGCCAGCTTGTGAAGTTGCTGAGCCTCGCTCTCCGCATTAATGTCAACAGCCTGAAGTCTTCTAATAGGCTCCGGGAGGGCTGATGGTGTCATCCCTTTATGGCAAATAGGTATCACCTTTGTCTTTTTAGCGAACCATGCTGCACCAGCTTCGAATTGAATCCAAGGTCTGTTAACAGAATCTCCGCTGCACAAGACCAACATGATGTCGGCCTTTTCAATAGCATCGGATATGCACGCGAACCAATCCTCCCCTGGCTGGATAGACGTCCAACTGGATGCCACGAAGACCTCGACCTTATCCTTGAACACTTGCTCAAGGTACTGCTTCGCCTTGTTTGCTTCTACTTGCTCGTCTGTAACATGGCTAATAAAGATTGAGAATCTCGGTCCCATCCTGTTCTCCTATGGAGGAACTACCCGGGAATGAATATATAACTTGCACAATCAACGATGTAGTCTCGTAGATTGGGTAGGCTACATTCCGGAAAGGAGAGTGTCAAACAGCAGATTCTTGAGATGCCCGCGACGCAGAAGAAAGGTCGACGCGCGCCGCGAAACGGGGCTAAGAATCTGTCGAAGTCTCCGCCCGGAACGATCTACAAAAATAGGCTCTCGTCCAGCGAGCAAATTTCGTCATACGTCACCGCGACAGGTGTCCACTTAGGCCAAGGTCCATCTTCACCAGGATAACCGATGACCATGCCCACGAGACTAAGATGGTTGTTTAACACGGGCGCTCCGCTCATACCTGAACCTAAGTGTGTAGACATTTCAAAAAGCTTTTGCCCCATGATGTAGTTCTGTTTCACTGACACGATAGAGAGTTCATAAATGGATGGAGATGGTTCCATGCCAGGAATATTAGGATATCCAATCGCGACGCATCCCATGCCAAGGTCTCGTGGCATGGTTAATCTAAATCGTACCCTGATCGGAGACTCTCTAATCTCTCGATCAAGCCTCAATACCGCAATATCGCGCTTGAGGTCGTAGTAACTAAGGCTCGATTCACACCTGGTAGTTCCGAACTCGATTGCTTGAACTGTCCATTTCATTTTTTCGACAACGTGTGCGGCGGTTATCAGACAATCGCGTTTCCGATAAATAAATCCCGTCGCGAATCGCTCCTCACCTGTCTCATCATTCTTAACCAAGATGCGACCAGTCGAAGGCGCATAGCGCGTTATCAGCCTAGAGAAATTGCCTTTGTAGATGTAGGGACGAGGAATATGCTCTTCAATGGTGTTCTGCAGCCGAGCCACCTCTTCATCAGTTAGGTCTCGCAACTGGTGTGTGAATGTAATTTGTCCGTCTCGTGTAAAGAGGCTCGCCTCCTGTGGGCTTCCGAAAATGGTAAATCCCAAGGCATCTTCGATGTCTAATGCAAGTTGATCGGCATCAAAAGCGCTTCGTTTGAAGATATACTCTCGAGCCATTAGCGCCATTCTACTTTTTAAAGTCTACTTGGTCGATACCCTCTTTCAGATGTAAGACCCCACCCCTTCCCCAGACTACATCCCAACAGGTTGTTCAAAAAGTCCTCGGTTGGCACCCGCCCAACCGTAGGCACGCGAGCCACGCCCTTTACAAGCTCGCTCGTTTCTCTTTAAGAGGGAGTAGGCAGACTGTCCTTCACTGCGCGCATCGACCGAGCACCGCTCTTCTATCTTCTCCCTTGAGGGCGGGCTAGAGGGTCTCCCACTGCGCGTGTCCAACGAGGGTCTTCCGAGACCGCGCGTTGCACGAGCACAGGAGACCCTCTAGTCTACCCTCTCATGCCTCTTCCAAGCTCGCTTGCTTCTCTCTCTTGGAATGGCACCCGTGTTGGTCCCCCTGCGGCCGTCGAGCGAGCACATTCTGATCGTGCGCGCTCCGGGAGCAAGGGATCAGCACGGGTGTCATTCCACCCCTTTTATCGTGGGGGCTCTGCGAGCAAGAAGGGCACCTGGCCGCTCCCTTTCCCCCTGTAAGATCGCGCCCCTTCCCCCGACTATCTCCCATGTCTACGACTACGCACTACGATGTAATCATCATTGGCACCGGTCCCGGCGGCGGCACCCTCGCCTACAAACTCGCCCCGTCGGGGAAGAAGATTCTCCTCTTAGAGCGTGGCGGCTATTTGCCACGCGAGAAGGACAACTGGAGTTCCAAGACCGTCTTCATCGAAAACAAGTACAAGGCCAAGGAAATCTGGAAGGACAAGGACGGGGGCACGTTTTACCCCGGCATTCACTACAACGTCGGCGGCAATTCAAAAGTTTACGGCGCGGCACTGCTGCGCATGCGCCATCAAGACTTCGGCGAGGTGAAGCATCACGGCGGCATCTCCCCGGAATGGCCGATCCGTTATGACGACATCGAATCTTATTACACCCAGGCTGAACACCTGTACCACGTGCACGGCACTCGCGGGGAAGATCCGACGGAACCGAAGGCCAGTGCGCCCTACAAATATCCCGCCCTCACGCACGAACCACGCATTCAAGAACTGCACGATGACTGGCAGCGGTGCGGCCACAAGCCCTTTCACCTGCCGGTCGGCGTGATGCTGAACGAGGAACAAAAAGAAAAGAGCGCCTGCATCCGCTGCAGTACGTGTGATGGTTTCCCTTGTCTGGTAAATGCGAAGGCCGACTCGCAAGTGATTTGCGTCGATCCGGCACTCAAGTACTCCAATGTGTCATTGGTCACTGGTGCATTAGTCACTCGATTAGAAACTAACGCGTCGGGACGAGAGATTACCGCCGTTCACGTGGAGCGAAACGGGCAAAAAGAAATCTACAATGGCAGTATCGTCGTCGTCTCAGCCGGCGCGATCAACTCGGCGGCGCTGTTACTGAAGTCGGCGAACGACCGACATCCGACCGGCTTGGCGAATTCCTCCGACATGGTGGGCCGCCACTACATGTGCCACAACAATTCGGCGATGCTCGCGATCTCCAAACGGCCGAACCCGACCGTGTTTCAAAAGACGATTGGCTTGAACGATTTCTATTTTCCCTCGGCAGACTGGGACTATCCGATGGGCCACATTTCGATGATCGGCAAACAGGATTTAGAATCGCTGCGGGCAGGCGCATCGGCCTTTGCGCCGGGGCGCGCCCTCGAAGCGATGGCCAAACATTCGCTCGATTTCTGGATGACCTCGGAAGATCTGCCTGACCCCAATAACCGCGTGCTTGTCGGCAAAGACGGCACGATCACGCTGGCCTATACAGAAAACAATCTGGACGCCCATCGCCGCTTAGCCGCCAAGCTCAAGAGCATGCTGAATCACATCGGCTGCGAAGACCATTTGCTGCCGACGCATCTCTATCTTGGCAAGAAGATTCCAATCGCCGGAACTGCCCACCAGTGCGGCACGGTGCGGTTCGGTCGCGATCCAAAGAGTTCCGTCCTGGACGTGAACTGCAAGGCACACGATCTGGACAATCTCTACGTGGTCGACGCGAGCTTTTTTGTCTCCAGCAGCGCAGTGAATCCCTCGCTGACGATCATCGCCAACGCCCTGCGAGTGGGCGACCATCTCTTGCAACGGTTTGGGGGCTAATCGGAAAGGCTGGCAATGTCTAACGGGAAGCCACGAGTTTTGATTCTGGGCGGCGGGTTCGGCGGCATGTATGCCGCGCTGGAATTCGAACGAGCGCTTGCGCAGGGAGCAGACTTGGACGTCACCCTCGTCAACCGCGACAACTTTTTTCTCTTCACCCCGATGCTGCACGAAGTAGCGGCGAGCGACCTCGATATCACCAATATCGTCAGTCCGGTCCGCAAGCTGTTGCGTCGCGTGACGTTCTTCCACGGAGACATCGAATCCATCGACCTCGCGAATAAACGAGTCGGCCTGTCGCATGGTCACGAG
>Ga0247727_10005244_pt1 | contig 26555 bp, 16 predicted proteins | sample WisWelCaveWW1625_FD_202498 | JGI IMG/M metagenome (GOLD analysis project Ga0247727, IMG submission 202498) | Biofilm microbial communities from Wishing Well Cave, Virginia, United States - WW16-25 | ecosystem: Environmental > Aquatic > Deep subsurface > Groundwater > Cave microbial mat | place...
CGCTCTTTCCTCCGGAGCATAGTCCATCCCCAAGAGACGAAGACCGTCCTCGATGCAGGTAGGGGCCGAGATGATGGCGTGTAGAACGGAGAGGGCGTCGGTCGACGCTCGGTCGCGGCTCGCGTGCCGACTCGCCTCCAGCATCAAGCCCTCCGCGGGAGGCCACGGACGATGCCACCACTTGTAGACCCCACCACCCGTGATGTCAATACTGATTTGGGGTTCGAGTCGACCCCGGAAGCACCACGCTCCGCCGCCACCGAAGCGCGGCACTGCGTTGGTACGAAACCCGATGAGTTGCAACAGACGAGCCTCGTACTGTGAGCCGGTACTCGGCATGCTCCGGCGGGCGAACATCGCGAAAGAGGGTGATCACGCGGCGCGCGATCTGCAGGGACATTGGCGAGTTGCCGTCGACCTCGAGGTTACGCCGGCGCGCCTCGGACGATCTCGAAGTATGCTTTGAACGTGGACGCGGCATGCACGCACGTCGTTCCGCCCCGGCGCGATTGATCGCCGAGCGGGAATGGGCCGCCTGCTCAGGCTCGGCTGCCTCGCCCTCATCGCCTCGGGCGTGATCGCGGCCCTACTCGTAGGCGTCGCGTTCGTCCAGGACCGGATGGCTCGGCGGGGCCCACGAGCGTGCCGGGCCGGGTGATCCTGGATGTCCGGGCCGGCGAGTTGCGCCTCGAGCCGGTCGCTCCCGGCGAGCCGCTGGGGCTCGAGGCGACCTACGACCCCGGAACCTTCGAGCTCGAGGAGCACTACGACAGCGGCGGTGACTCCGGATGGGAGTACCGGGTCGTGTTCCGCCACAGTCGTTTTTGGCGCTGGGACGCGCTGCGCGCGGCTCTCGGCGGACGCTCTCCATTGCTGCGCCTGCGCCTGCCACGCGGCGTGCCTCTCGTGCTCGAGGGGCGGATCCTCACCGTCGAGTCCGCGCTCGAGCTCGGCGGGCTGTGGGTCACCTCGACCGACCTCGAAGTCGGCCGGGGCTACAACCACTTCCGCTTCGGCGAGCCTCTTCCCGCGCCGATGGAGCGGTTCGTCGTTCGCGGCGTGAACGGCGCTCTACGCATCTCCTCGCTCGGCAACGCGAGCCCGCGCGTCGCGGAGGTCGGACAGAGCCGGGGGCGGATGACCCTGGACCTGCACGGGGCATGGACCTGCGACGCCGACGTGCGCGCGAGCTGTCGGATCGGCGCGTGCACGCTGCTGGTATCGGAGAACGTGCGCGTCGAAAGTGCGCAGGGTCTCAATCTCCCCGGCCCGCCCGCGGAGGTCGAGCTGCCGACCGTGAGGCTGTCGGTCGAGAGCAGCCTGGCCCGGCTGCGTATCGAGCGGAACGGCGCGCGGTGAAGTCTTGCCGTGGGAGGCCGCGCGCCGCTCCACTCGACGCGCGGCCGGGACGTTGGACTGAGGAGCCAGGCGGCGCGTATCCGTAGTCGTAGGAGGAGACGAGGTTCGAAGCGGCGCGAAAACAGGGCGCGTGCCGAGGAAACCGGGCGGTTTGCGGTGAGACCGGTGTAGACTCTCCGGCAGGAACAGGGGTGGCCGGCAGGGGGGGTGCGAGAGGCGACCGCGGCCGTGATGGCAGTCGGCCGTATCGCCGTCGGGACCTGGCCCATGAGAATCGGGGCGGCGCGATCCGACGCGAAGGCCGTGGCCCTGCGGCGGCGCCGTGCTGCGCCACCCTTCGTCGTTGCGCTCCTCGCCGTCTTGGCCGTCGTCTTCGGCTCCACCGCTCGAGCCCAGCCGGCACCTGGCTGCTGTGCGGCGATGCTCTCCGACCGGATCGCCTTCCGCCTGGCCGACGCCGGCGGCTACGAGGTCGAGGCACGTCTCGAGTTCTGCAACGCCTGCCTGCAGGTCGGTCCCTCTAGCTTCCGGCTCGCCGGACGCATGACCGTCCGCTTCGGTCCTTACACGGCCTGCAACGCGGCGGAGGGGGACGTGTTCTTCACGGTTCCCTTGGCCAGCCCGGCGGTCTTCAGCCAGGCCACGGCACCACCGATCGTGAAATACGTTCCGGCGGATGTGGGCCGCGTGTTCCCCCGCGATGCGGCGCCCTTCACGCCGCTGCGCACGAGCTGCACGGACGCGGCCGACCTCGACTACGTCATCGCGAATCTGGGCCTCAATGCGGCCGGCGGCGCCGTGACGCCGTTCGACCCCGTGGTCCTCACGCTGCCGACGAGCGTCCGCGCGCGGAACGATGCCGGCGCCCTGGCCGGCCAGATCGCGCTGCCGCCGATGGCGTTGCGCCAGAACCTGACCTTCGAGACGACGGTCAATCACGCCGCGCCGTTCCGACTCTGGCCCGACGGCCTTCCGTTCCGCCTCGCACCCGATCAGGTGACCTACGAGGAGAACCAAGCGTTGCTCGTCAGCCCGATCGTCTACGAGACGGCGCCGCCCTCCTCCTCGAACATCCCCTACGACGCCGGCAACCCGGCGTTGCCCGGCGTCGTCCACTGCGGCGGGACGGACTGCGCGACCGACTTCATCTATAACGGCGCGTACTTCCACACCGGCTGGCAGCCCTCGGGCGCCGTCCGCCTCGACGCTCTGGGCCTCGACGTGCTGTTGAGCCTGCCGGGGACGGCCACGGCGGTCTACGAGCCCGCGTTCCCGCGCGGGGTGAAGCTCCTGCTCGACGGCCCCGCCTCGATCCAGATCACCGACGGTGCCATCCAGAGCGGCAGCTTCGGTGGTGGCGACGTGCGATTGCAGTACGTCGAGCGCCTGACGGGAACCTGCGACAGGACGATCGACCGCCTGCTGCCCCTCGAGAGCGCGCTCCCGCCCCAGGTACGGCCGAACGGCGCGATCCTCGCCGGCGTCTCGGACTTGACACCCGCCGGCAATCCGTTCGAGTGGGCGTACAGCTCCGCAGCGAGCTTGGGCTGCGGCAGTCTCTTCGTCCCGCCGGTGCTCGCCGACCGCGGGCCAGCGGGCGCGCCGGGCGCACCGCAGATCGAGTGGTTGACCAGCGCGCTCACGCCCGTCGAAGGACGCGGGCTCTACGCGGGGATCAATTACAACCGCCACCGCGTCTGCGTGGACGACCCATCCGAGATCTGCACGACGGGCGCGGACTGCGCGGGTGGAGTTTGTCAGGCCGACCCCTACTCGCCGAGATGCCCGGGGCTCGGCGGGCTGCGTCCGACCTGGTCTGTGAGCCTCGAGAACTCGGAGGACGAGGGCGGGCCGGTCGCGTTCGAGATCGTGCCCGGCGAGCACGCCGCCCGCGAGATGGCCTTCGTCGCGCGCGGGTCGGGCGTCACGGGCGTGTTCGACGGCGGGCCGGGGAACGTGTCGATCGGAGAGCCGTTCGATCCGATCGACCCGACCTTCGACGTGGACTTCAACCGATTCGGGCTGGCCTTCCTGCGCTCGAGCAACGACGGCCAGGATAGCCTCCTGCGGGGCCAGCTCAACTTGCCCTGGCCGTCGGCGACGGACCTGCCCTTCGACGGGCTGTCGCTCTGCGACTGCGGGAGTCTCGGCTCGGCGCAGGTCCCGGAGGCTGTGGCCGAGCGCAAGCTCGCCTACTGGGACGAGACGTTCCGCCCCTACGGTCTCGACTTCACGGGCGAGGTCGGATCGCCCTGTACCGAGGTGGCCTCGGGTGGGTGCTGCGACCCCGCCCTCGACCCAGAATGCAGCGACGACCTATCCCGCCGGGTCTGCGTGACCGCACAGACGCCGATCCCCCACTACACGCCGGAACCGGACTCGGTCTTCGGCGTCGACCCGCCGGGCCTTCCCGATGCGATCACCCCGGTGTCGATCTCGGACCTGACGTTCGACCGCAAGGTCGGCGCACCGGCGCTTGCGGGTTACGCCCATCACGTCGAGCGCGTGGTGTTCGGCGACTGGACCGCCGACGGCTCGCCAGGTCCGAACCCACTAGGGAGCACCGACTGCGATCCGTGCGGGTACATGGACGTCGAGGGAGAACTCTCCATGCCGCTGTTCGGGCTCAGTCCCGCGGCGATCAAGGTTCAGAAGAAGCAGTACAACGGCGGAGGTGGCTTTCACCTGGCCGACCTGCACGAGATCGGTTTCCCCGCAGACCCGCTGCGCTCGACGATCACGGTGTCGCGCCCGATGGCGGCCGATACGCTCGAGCTGTCGTTCAAGCTCGACTACTTCCCGCCGTCGTCGACCGCCGATCCGCTCGACGGCACCGACCTCGACGGCCGCGGAAGCCTGCTGGGCTTCAGCTTCGACCCGGACGTGGATGCGCTCGAGACGGAGCTGCGGAACAAGCTCAACCTCGGCGCGATACCGGTGGGCGCCACTGTCCTGCTCCGGCCTGAGGAGATCCTCGCCGACCTCGGCCCGGCGGGAGCGCTGCGGCTGTGGGCCGCGACCGCCGATACGGGCGCGCTCTCGCGCTCGGGCCGCGAGATGCTCGATGGCATTCTCCCGGCCGACCGCCTGGCCGACTGGGCGGACCGGTATGACGACGCGCTCTCCGTGCTCGGCGGCCAGCTCGACGGCACGCCGGACGACCTCGCACCCGACGCTCTGGCGGACCTGCTGCGTGGCAACGGCTTGCTCGAGAGTTTCCGTGAGGGCCTGGGCGGCCTGCCGCACCCCGACTTCGCGAGCATCAACAACGTCGCTGGCGCTGTGGGCGTGCCCTCGCCCGACACCATCACCGATGCGATCACGGGGTATCTCGACCTGAACGGCGCGGCGGCAGGCGTGGTCGGCGACCTCTCGACCGAGGTGCCCGAGCTGGCGCGAGCCGTGGGGAACATCCGAAGCCTCGACGCTCTGGGCCGCGAGTTCTTCGCCTTCGACGCCGCCCAGCTCGACGTTCTGCGCCAGGTGCGCGACCTGGGCGCCGGGATCGAAGAGCAGGCGATCACGGCCCTCTCGCGGGTCGTGCCACCGATCGGCCCGGGCAGCATGGGGCTTCCCGGCAAGCAAGCGATCGACTTCCCGGCCAGCATCCCGGGCCTCTCCTGGGACTTCGACTACACGCAGACGCCGGGCCCGCCCTTCTTCCGTTTCAACAGCCTCACCGGAAACCTCGACCTCACGCAGGGAGGTCTGTCCGGCCTGGGCTTCGACGAGCTGGGAGCCACGCTCAAGTTCTACGCGGACGGCGACTGGTACTTCGAGGCCAATGCCGAGATCGATTTCGGCTCGGTCGGAGCCGAGGGCGACCTGCTGCTCGGCAACACGAAGGACCTGGCGCCGCTCCGCGCGCTCGACCCGGACGTCGTGGACTTTCTCGGAGAGATCCCGAAGTTCGATGGAGCCTACGCCCGCGTCGGCGTTCGTCGGGACTGGGTCGACTTCGGCTGCTTGCTCAACGTCACGGCCCGGGTGCGCGTCGGTGGCTGGTACATCGGCAGCCTCGACAGCTACGGCGGTCTCGTCGTCGGCCGCGTGAGCGGCGAGGGCGCCTGCGTCGTGTCGGTCGCCGGAGAGCTGACCATGATCGGCGGTCAGGTGGGCGACCTCTTCCGCTTGCGCGGAGATTTCTGGGTCGCGGGTGGGATGGGCTGGGACTGCGACCGCGGGAGCTGGGATCGACCGGCCGACGTGCTCGGCGACGGCGGCTGCTTCGCCTGCGTCATCGACACGGCCTGCGAGTTCACGCACCCGGGCTCGCGCCTCGACTGCAACGCTCCACGTCACCGCTGCCGGTGAGAGGACCCATGCGACGCCTGTCCCCACTCTGCGCTCTCCTGCTCGCCGCGGCGAGCCCGGTGGGAGCGGCCCCGCCCGCGGAGCGGCTGGTGATGACCGCGGTGGCCGATGCCGACGACGCGCGGATCCTCGTGCGCTGGCGCGTGGAGGAGGGTACGCCGCGCTATGCGCTCTTCGACCTCTTGCGGCGCGAGGCCAGCGAGATCGAGTTCGCCCTGCTGAACACGGACCCGATCGCGCCGCGGACGAGCGTGGCCGAGATCCAGGCGGTCTTCACGGCTCCGGGCCGCGCGGACGCCCTGGCCGAGATCCAGGCCGTGCTCGGACCCGACTACGCGAGCCACCTCGCGCGTCTCGGCGCTCTCGATCCAGCGCCAGAGGCGGAGATGCAGCGCCGGCTCCTCCCGGAATGGAACTACGGCGCTGCGCTCGTTCTGGGGCAGGGCTGGCTCGACGAGGCCGTGATCTCGGGGACGACCTACGTCTACGAGCTGTGGGGGCTCGATGCGCTCGGCTTCCGCCTCGAGCGCCTGGGGCGCGCCACGGCGACCGCGGGCGGTTTCGTGCCGCTCCCGGCTCCGGCGCTGGTGCGCTGCGTCGACCGCAGCGGCATCGAGGGGCACCTCACCGCCGACCTGAGTTGGCCCGAGGTGAAACCCACGCAGCCCTTCCTCGGCTACGACGTGCTGCGGGCGCCGCGCGCCCCCGACCTGAGCTGTCCGCTCAGCGGCGCCGTGCGCGCCAACCGGCTACCCGTTCTCGGTGATGCGCCGGGTCGCGTGGCCGAGGGTGGAGCGCTGTTCGTCGCGCAGTGCGCGGCCTGCCACGCCGGTGGGCGCGACGCGGCCCCGGTTGCCGCAAGCCGCCTCGAGGACTTCCGCCGCAAGCAGTACCCCGCCCCGGCCAGTTGCCCCGCGATCGCGACGCCGCACGACACGGTTGCGCTCAATGGGCTGACCTCCGAAGAGCTACAAGCGATCTACGACTACATCCACGAGGCGCAGTTCTCGGATGACGGCTCGGGAGCTGCGCTCGCGGCAGGTTCCGATTACTGCTACTGGGTCGCCGCACGCGATCTTCTGGGACAGCCCGGCGTGCTCGCCGGACCCGAGGTGTGCACGGTCAAGGACCGAGACACCCCGCCGGTTCCGCTCCGACTCGAGGCCAGGCCCATCCTTTCCAGCCGGGGGAATTGGCAGACCTGCGAGGTCTCGTGGCGCCGGAACGCCGACGGCGACACCGCCGCGTACACGGTCCACCGCGTCACGGCGGTCCCGCGGTGCCCGGAGCCTGTGCCGCCCGCCTTCGGCACCGTGATCGAGCCCGGCGCCGGCGAACGGGTCGTGTTCCCCGACGACGCGGCCGCGACCGGCCTCGACGATACCGACGAGGGCCGCGCCTTCTACTACGCCGTGCGCGCGCTCGATGCCGCGGGCAACGCGAGCGGATCCTCGGCCTGGGTGCCCTGCACGCCGCGAGACATCCGGGCGCCCGGTCAGACCGTGGTCACGATCGGCTCGTGTCCGAGTCCGACGAGCTGCCAGCCTGCGTGCCCTCCCAGCTCGCTCTGCCGGGATCGGCGTGCCAGCGCCGAATGGATCGCGGCAGGCGGCGACCCGGAGTTCATCGTGACGGACCCGTCGGTTCCCGCGTGCTGCCAGGTCGGAATCCGCTCGACGCGTCCCGACGACACGCGGTTCGTGCGCACCTACCGTTGCATGGATCCGACCCGGTGCGTGGCGGGACCCGACCAGCATGTCGACCCGTTCCTCGAGACGCTAGCGCCCGCCCTGGATACGAAGGTCTGGGTCGGGACGCGGGCCTTCGACGCGAGCGGCAACGTGGGTCTCCTTTCGAGCCTGCGCTCGCTCGTCATCGCCGGCACCGAGAGCATCCCCGCACCGCGCATCCTCTCGGCCCGGCTCATCGACGCGGCCACGAACCAGTACCGCATCCGCTTCCGCGCGATCGAGCCGCAGGCGCTCCTCGGCTTTGCGCTCTACGCCTCGACCCAGGAGCCCGGCGTCGAGATCGCGCCCGAAGCGCGAGGCTTCCACGTCGTCAGCCTCCCGGCGGCCAACCTCGGTGGCTCGCTATCCGAAGGCGACGCTGTCTTCTGGACCGTGCGGCCGGGGGCACAGAGCCTGGAGGGGCTGCCGAACGCGCCCCCGCCCGGTGATCCTTATTTGATCCGGACCGGCGACCGCGTCTACGAAATGGTGGCGCGGATCGAGGCGCTCGGCGTCGCGTTCAGCCAGCCCGTGCGGTTCTACCTTGCAGGTGTGGGCTCGAGCGGCCGAGAAGGTCTCGCCGTGCCGTTCGTCCCGGGCGTCATCGAGCGGGCCGATGGGATGCTCGATTGGCCGCTCCATCCCGACCGCAACCCGGCGCTGCCCGTGCCCGCGGCAGGAGGCCCCGACCTGAGCGTCCAACTCACCGCGGTCGGCGGGGCCTCTCCCTACATGCGCGTCGTGTGGGAGCCGGATCCCCAGTGCTTCTCGGATCCCGGCTTCCAGAACGCTCCGTTCGTGCTGCTCCGCCGGCGCGACACGGCGGCGCGCTGGGAGCAGATGGCGCCGCTCTTCGTGTGCTGGAGCCACGCTCCGATCGACGAGCTGCACTACGACGACGCGGACGTGCAGGAGGGGCACTGGTACAGCTACACCGTCGTGCGGCTCGACGGGCAGGGAGAGTTCCATCGCCAGCACGGGCCATCGACCTTCACCTGCTTCGACACGCCGGAAGACCCCCGCACGTGCACGACACCCGCCCCCCCGGAGTGAGGCCATGAAGCGCTGCGTCCCCATCGTGCTCCTCGGGCTGGCCAGCGGGACGGCGGCCCTGGCGCTCCATGGGAACCTCGAGGTCGCCCTGTCGAACGCGGACGGCTCGTTCCGACCCGCGTCGCGCTGGTCGCTCGGCGACCACGCGCGGGCCGTCGCCGTGGGCACGATCGATGCCGGCCTCACGCCCGATCTCCTCGTGGGCTACGAGACGTTGAACGCGGAAGGACTGGTGCAGAACCATCTCGTTGCCCTCATCGGGGACGGAGCGGGCAACTTCTCCGTCGGGACGCCGTTCGCCGTGGGTGCGCCGGGCGAGCTTCTCGTCGGTCTCGCCTTGACTCTCCTCCCGCCGCCCGACGGCGTGCGCGACGTCGAGGTCTATCTCTCGCGCGATCCCCTGGACACCGTGGCGACGATTCTCCGCTTCCTCGGAAACGGCGACGGCACGTTCGGCTTCCTCGACAGTCAGAGCGGCGTCGGCTCGCCCGGGCTGCCGATCTATCCCATCCTGGTCCAGCTCGACGGGCTCCACGGTCTCGACCGCGTCTTCGTGAACCGGTGGAGCGAGCTGCGCTCCGATCTCCCGCTCGTCGACGCTGCCGTGCCGGACGACTTGACCGTGCCCGACGCGTTCGCCGTCCCGAGCGGAGGGACATTCACACGCACGACGCCGATCCTGCTCACGCCGACCTGTCCCGATCCGTGCGTCGCGGTGTTCCCGCCCCTGCCGCCTTGCCTCGACGTTCTCTACTCCGTCAGCTGGACGGCGCCGCCACCGGGGGCCGCGCAGAGCGGGGTGATCGGCCATCCCTTCACGGAGCGACTCTACGCATGGAAGGGCATGAGCCTCACCTGGCACGCACGACGCGCGGACACGGCCGAGGACGGCCCGAGCCGTCAGGCGATCTTCGTGATCGAGCAGCCAGCCTCGACGGACAGCGACGCGGACGGCATCCCCGACAACTACGAGATCCTGGACAACGGCAAAGCCCGGCCCGGCTTCGACCCGCTCGAGCCCAGCGGCGACAGCGACGGCGACGGCCTGTCGGACCTGACGGAGCTGCTGCAGCAGACGAACCCGTTCTCGGTTCGCCTGTGCGAGGGCGGGCCGAGCAGCGGCGCCTCTTGCACGGACGGGCTCGACTGCCCGGGCGGGAGCTGTCTCGCGACCTGCCTCGGCGGCATCGGAGCCGGCCTGACCTGCGCGGACGACGTCGCGTGCCCGGCGAGCTACTGCGGCGACGGTCCCGCTGTACCGGCGGGAGGCCATCTCCTTGCCGGGACGACGAGCACCGGGAATCCACCGACGCCCGCGGCCGAGAACTCCGAAGTGCGCACGGTTTCTCCGGCCGGTCGGTCGCTCTCACCAGTAACGGCATTCGCACCCGTCGATGCCCTGGGGAGCTGGCAGGGACTCGCCACGCCGAGCGACACGGACACGCTCGTGTCCACGTTCGACCGCGGTGAGCCCGATCGGGACATCTTGCTCACGCGCTTCCTGGCCCGATTCGAGCTGCCGGGCACACCGCCGCCCGTCGACTGGGACTGCGGCGCCGACCCTCCCGGCGGAGACTGCAACGACTGGCTGGGCCAGGCCCGGGCGGCGCACGTGCTCGCGCGGGTGCTGTCGGGGATCGCGCTCGATCCCGCGGCAAGCGCGATGACGGCGGTAGCTGGCCACGAGGCGGTCGAGCGGCTCATCGAGCAGGGGCTCGCGCCGGGAGCGAACGCCGGTCGGCTCGGCCGGCCGGGAGCCGGCCTCTCGGATTCCGAGCAAGGGGTGCTGCGTGAAACGACCGACCTCGGGACGCACGCGTTCCTGTTGAACACCGCCGCCCTGGATCCGGCGCTCGCATTGTTCGACGAGTACACCTCGTTCGCCGCGGACCTGTTCGAGGAGATCGCAGGGATGGGCGCGGGGAGCGAGACACCGAGCGACGCGGCGCTGCTCCAGCACCTCGGTAATGGGAGCCTGCCCTCGGCCCTCGTCTCTGGAATGGAGGCGCGCGGCTGGGACGCCCTGGGCGCGCTGCCGTTGCTCGCGAGCCGGACACGCGCCGAGTCCGGAGCGCTGTCGGGCGCAGTGATGGGTGCGGTCGCTCTCGATCGTGCCGATCCTCCGCGTGCCGGAGGACCCGTGGGTCGGCTCGCCGCAGTGCGGCAGCGCGCCGACCTCGCCCTGGCCGTCGCCGACCAGGCGATGGGGAACATCGTCGAGCTCGGCCGCGTCGAAGCGGCGGGCCAGGCCCTGGCCGAAGCCTGCCGACAGGCGCTCCTGCAAGAAGGTGGCGCGCCGGGCTTCGCGGCCATGGCGATCGGGGCGGCCTCCGAAGTGACGTGCGGAGCCAGTGTCCTGTACGCGGCCCTTCAGGCAGCCGATTCCAACTCCGCGGCGGTGAGCACGCTCACCGCACGCATGGACGACCTCGTCTTCGACATCGTCGCGGCCGCCTGTGATCCCACGGCGCTCGCGCTCCTCGCGGCGAGCATCGCCGACTACCTCGAGGCGGACGCGACGGCACCGATCACCACGGCCACGCCCGCGAGCGGTCTCTTCGGCGCCGCCGGCGTCAACGTCACGCTCGCGGCCGACGAGCCGGCCACGCTCTACGTCCGCACGGACGGGCACGATCCGGTCGTTGGCGAGCCCGAGACCGCGGAGCTTCCGGGTAGTGCGACGTTCTCACTGGCCTCGGACACCGAGCTGCGCTTCTTTTCCGTGGACCTCGACGGGAACATGGAGGCCGTAAAGTCTGAAACCTGGCGTCTCGACCGCGACCTGGACGGCGTCGCCGATGCCGCGGACAACTGCGTGCACGTGGCCAACTCGGGCCAGCAAGACTCGGACGTGGACGGCCGTGGCGATCCGTGCGACCCCGCGCATTGCGGGAACGGCCTGATCGAACGGGGCGAGCCGTGCGACGACGGCAACCTCATCGACGGCGACGGCTGCTCGTCCGCCTGCCAGCCGCAGCGGAGGACGGACCTGGCAACACAGGGAGCCGATCTGACGCTCTTCGATCTCGTCGAGGGTACGGGCCTGGGCGGGGCCGTGGCCGTCGGGGATCTTTCGGGAGACGGCACGCCCGACATCGCGCTCCGCTCGGCGCCTGCGGGAATCCCACCGGGCGTGCGCATCGTCTCTGCGCGCCGGCTCGCCTCCGGTCCCACCCGCGATCTCGGCATCGATCCGGCCGAGGCGGTCCTCGAGGACGCGTCGGGCGGAGACTGCGGCGCCTCGATCACGGTCGCGGACGTGGACCGCGACGGACAGGTGGATCTCGTCGTCGGGTGCCCGGACTGGAGTCCCTCAGGTCGTGCCCTCGCCGGGGCGGTGCTGCTCTATCTGGGGCCCGTCGGCGCTGGGACGACGACGCTCGGGCCGACCACGGCTGACCTCGCGATCCTCGGTGCCAACGCGGGCGACCGTCTGGGCTCCGCAGTCGCCGTCGGGGACTGGGACGGCGACGGGGACCTCGACCTCCTCGCGGGCGCACCCGAGGCCGACGTGTCCGGGCGGACCGACTCGGGACGCGCGCTTCTCGTCACGGTCGATCCCGCTCTCTTCCCGCAGACGGTCGATCTGGGAGCGGGTGGCTCCGCTGCGCTCGACCTCTTCGCGGCGAGCGGCGAACGCGCCGGAACCGCGGTGGCCCTCGGCGACACGGACGGCGACGGGCGCGCCGAAGCAGTCGTCGGGGCGCCGGGAGCCTCGCCGCTCGGGCGCGCGAGCGCCGGCGCCGTGTATGTCCACCCGGACTCCGACTCCGGGTCCGCAGGTGTCGTGGATGTCATGGTCGATCCCACCCGCGTGGCGATCCTTCGCGGTGTCGCGGCTGGCGACGACGCGGGCCGGGCTGTGACCGCCGCGGACGTGGACGACGACGCGCGCGCCGACATCGCCATCGGCGCGCCGCTCGCAGATGGTCTCGCCGGCGGAGGGGCTGCGGACCGGGGCAGGGTCTACCTCGACCGGAGCGCGCGCTTGCTCGTCCCGGGGACCGCCGTCGACCTCTCGAACGCGGCGATTCCACTCACCGTCGTCGGAGCGGTAGACGGCGGGCGCTTGGGCTCGAGCCTGATCGCGGCAGACCTGAACGGGGATCGGCAGCGGGAGATCATCGCCGGCGCCCCGGGGAGCTCGAACGGTGCCGAGGTCGAAGCCGGCCGTGTCGTCGTGCTCGCCGCCATATGGCCGGCCACTCTCGTCGATCTCGCGCTCGACGAGCCACGGGCCGACGTCGTCGTCCTGGGTCGCGCAGCCTTCGACCATCTCGGAGCGGCGGTCGCTGCGGGCGATCTCGACGGCGACGGGCTCGCCGATCTCGTCGCCTCGTCTCCGGCCGCCGATCCGTCGGGCATCGATCTCGCGGGGGAGACCTACGCCTTCCGCATGCTCGCAGGAGACGCGGACCTCGACGGCGTGGGAAACCTCGTCGACCCCTGCCCGCTCGATCCGCTCTGGACCGACTCGACCGCATGGCAAACTCCGGATCTCGACGGCGACGGACGGGGAGACGCCTGCGACAACTGTCCCCTGCACCCGAACTCGGACCAGCTCGATCGTGACGGCGACGGCGCGGGCGAGCCGTGCGATCCCGATCCGCGCTCCGCGCCGAGCCGGCCTTGCGACGGATCGTTCGACGTACGCGACGGCCATGCCGACAGCGACGGCGATGGCTGGGGCGACGCCTGCGACTGCGACCCCGCCGTCGCCACGGCACATCCCGGGGCCCCCGAGGTCTGCGACGGTGTGGACAGCGATTGCGACGGCGCGCTGCTCTTCATCGAGGCCGATGTCGACGCCGATGGCCATGCGGTCTGCATGGGCGACTGCGACGACGGGAACCCCGCGCGCCGGCCGGGCGCCCCGGAGCTGTGCAACCGGATCGACGACGACTGCAACGGTCAGCTCCCGACGGCCGAGCAGGATGTCGACCAGGACAGCTTCGCGCCGTGCGAGGGAGACTGCCTCGACACGAACTCCGCGGTTCACCCGGGGGCCATCGAGCTGTGCCGGAGCACGCTCGACGACGACTGCAACGGCCAGACCGACGGACAGGAGTCCGTGTGCGCGTCGGTCACCTGTGTCGTCGTCACGCTCGGCGCGCCGGCGAGCGACCCGTTTCTGACGGTGGTTCCGCCGCAGACCTGTCCCACCGCAACTCTCCTCGAACGCCCCGCCGACGTCGTCTGGGGGAACCTCGTCAACGCGCGGATCGAGACGGGCGAGGTGCGCCTGGGTGCCGTAGCGCCTATCGCCTGCACGGAGTTTGCCGAAGGGCAACTCTTCGACAACCTGAGGCCTCATCCGGGCCAGGTCGACTTCTACCTCGCTCGCGAGACGGGTCAAGCCGGCTACGGCGCGAGCTCGTCCGACCAGCCACGGGTGCCGGAATCGGGGGATTGTCCGTGACCTATCGCTTCAACCTCGCGGTCCAGTCGAGAACGACGGTCAGGGGAGGCGAGACCGCTTCGCCGACATCCGTGTCCACGAGGAAGCGCTGGCCGTCGGCGGAAACGTCGTAGCTGTACAGATCTCTCGAGGACACGTGCTCCCGGCGACGCGTGTGAAAGAGCGGGATCGCGACGCCCGCGTCGAACGTCGGGCCGGGCTTCACATCGATCGCCATCAATTTTCCGTCCGGCGCGAGATAGAACAGCTCTCTTCCATCACGCCGCCAGCGCGGCTCGAAGCCTCCTGCGCTCGAGACCTTCCAGTTCCCACCCGGCCCGCGAGAGCTGCGAGATCGTCTTCGCGGGCCTTTCGCGCGAACTCAGTCAGGAAGCGATTCTAGGCCCGATCCGGACCCGTCAACCCCGATTCCTGGGGGCTGCCCTTTTTCGATCGACTACCCGCAGGTGTAGGAGCAGGTCAGAGTGTTGCAGCCCGTCGCACACCAGTTCATGTTGCATCCGGGCAACCCAGGGCAATGAAAACCGCAGAAAAAGGGATTCTGCAACGTTCCGGGTCACACGCAGTTCTTTTGGGCGAAGTCGACGATGACTGGTCGTTCCTCAGCCTCGACCGGCGTTACCGGTGCCGACACCCCGAGGACGCTGGCCGCCAACAGGACCCCGACCAGGAACAGACGACTGGATCGACGCATGACGTCCTCCTCCTGCCTCCGTAGCGGAAGCTGGAGTTGTACGTACCGCGAGTGGGCCCGCGGTTGAACGGGAAGCGTCAAGTCGACGGTTGTGAATCCACAACCTTCGGAGCCATTGGCCCACGGCCGGAGGTGCGCGAACCGCCGCCCTATCCGGGCACCCGACGCCGAACCTCGTCGAACCAGTTGAGGACGATGTTCACGGGCGTGGACTGCTGGCGCTCGCCGAGGACGGCCACGAAGCGTTTCCCGTCGGGGTGGATGTCGTACGACAACAGCACGCCGCCGAGGCGTTCTTCATCGAACAGCTTGCGCGGGCGTCCGGCACGGACGTCCGGTCCGGTTTCCAGAGACGCCGCGTACACGATGCCTTTCCAGGAGTAGTACAGAGTGCTTCCATCGGGTGACCAGCGTGGATCGAGACCGCCGTCCACCGAGACCTGCCACCGGCCACGGCCGGATGGGGTGGCCATGACGTACACCTCGTTTCGTCCCGATGCGTCGGAGTGGTAAGCGATCCAGCGCCCGTCCGGTGAGAAGAAGGGCTCCCCTTCGACGAACGAAGTCTCGGTCAGACGCTGCACCTCGCTTCCGCGCTCGAACAGCCAGAGATCCGAGATGGGGTCGTTGCGTGTCAACGCGAGCCGCTGCCCGTCGGGAGACCAAGACCCCGCGGTCTGATCGTACGGGCTCGTGAACAGCGGCTCCTCGTCCCGACTGCCGTCGATCGGTTTCGAGAACAGGTCGTACGGTCCGAGGCGCAGCGTGCTGAAAACGACCGTCGTGCTATCCGCCATCCACACGGGCCCGCGGTTCGTGCCGTCGAGGGTGAAGCGCCGTGTCGAGCCGCGCTCGATGTCGTGGATCCAGATGTCCTCGTCGGTGCGCTGGCGAATGGCGAGGGCCAGGTAGCGCCCGTCGGGAGAGACACGAACCTTCCGGATGTCTCGAACCTCCGATGTCAAAGGGCCGACCCCGCCATCGAGAGCGATCCACGCCAGCGTGCCGCGGGAACCGAAACGATCGTCGGCCATGTAGGCCAGCGTGCCGTCCGCCGAGACGGACAGTGCCACGCCACCGTCGGCGGGGTCGATGAACACATCGTCGAGCACGGCCGTCGGACTGCCGGAGACCGTACCTCTGCGGACGTCGAAGGCCATCGCCATCACCGAATCCTCGCGCGCGAAGAGCAGGTGGCCCGTCCCGATGTAGATCGGGTGGCAGGCCCGGTCGAGGAGTTTTTCGTCCGCCTGCGCTCGCAGCGAATGCTTCCACACGCTGCAATCGTCGACCGTGGACTTCCACCGCGAGTACAGGATGTAGTCCGCCCCCGGCGGGACGTGCGGCCACCAGTGCCCGAAGTCACCCGCCTCGTGGTCGACGGTCGTCAGAGCCTCGGGTTCTCCACCGCTTTCCGGAATGCGTACAAGGCCCTCCGTGTAGATCGGCAGGTAGACGAGCGATCCGTCGCCGACCCAGGTCGGCCTCGAGTTTCGATGGGCCGGGCGCGCCAGCTCGAGCGGTGTCCCTCCGTCGGCCGGGATCTTCTTGATCGCAGTCCCGTCGGAGAAGGCGAGCCAGCGCCCGTCCGGGGAAAAGGAGGGATCGGAACCGCCCGCCGTTCCGTCCAGCGCTCGGGCCCCACTCTGGCCGAGCGGACGGACGAACAGCATCGACCGGCCGTCGGTCGTCCAGCCCGTGTAGACCAGGGACGATCCGTCGGGAGAGAACGTGGACCCGAACGGCTGCAAGGTGGAAGGGCGAAACGACGCATCGGCTGGCGTGCTCAGGGTGAGGCGCACCGTTCGCGACGTCGAGGCCGGCTTCGAGCGCCAGACGAACGGAAGCATCACGGCAGCGCCGACGAGCACACCCAGTACGACACCGGGCCATCCCAGGCCCCGCCTTCGCGGGGTCGCCCCGGGGGTCTCGTCGTCGCCCTCACCGGAGAGCGCGTCCTCGATGACGATCCGCGCATCGGCAAGATCGTGCAGCCGGCGGTCGCGGTTCTTCTCGAGGCACCGCCGCAACAGACGGCGGATCGAGGCCGGACAGTCCGCGGGCAGCGCCGTCCAGTGCGGCTCGCCTTTGAGCACCAAGGCGAGCGTGTCGGAAACGGTCTCGCGGAGAAACGCCGCCCTGCCGGTCAGCAACTCATAGAGGATGCAACCGAAGGCCCACACGTCGGCCCGCCGGTCGACGGGCTTGGCGCGCGCCTGTTCGGGGCTCATGTAGGCCGCAGTGCCCAGGATCACGCCCGCGACCGTACCCGCGGAGGTCAGTGTGGGCGACAGCGTCGGGCTCGCCGCGGACGCCGATCCGGAGACGGGATCCGGGTCGAAGGCTTTGGCCAGTCCGAAATCGAGCACCTTGACCTTGCCCTGAGAAGTGATCTTGGCGTTGGCCGGCTTGAGGTCGCGGTGCAGGACTCCGCTCGCGTGCGCGGCGGACACCGCCTCGGCGATCTGCCGGCACACGTCCAGCGCGTCGTCCACGGGCATCGGTCCGCGCTCGAGGCGATCGGCGAGCGTCTCGCCCGGCACGAGCTCCATGGCCAGGAAACGCACGCCGTCGGCTTCGTCCAGCCCGTAGACCGACGCGATTCCGGGGTGGCTCAACGACGCCAGCAGCTTGGCCTCGCGCTCGAAGCGTGCCAGGCGGTTCGCGTCGGCATAGAACGCCTCGGGCAGGACTTTGATCGCCGCGGGCCGTTCGAGGTTGGTGTCGACCGCCTCCCACACCACCCCCATCCCGCCCTGGCCGATCTTGTCGACGAGGCGGTACTGCAGCAGCGACTGACCCGGCCCGACTGGCAACGCGGAAACCTCCGCAAGATCCCGATTCTAGCCTGGAGCTGGTAGGCTTCGCGTTACCTGCCACCTCCTTTTCTTCTTCTTATTATCGAGGAAACTCGTGACCAGGTCCGGGAGGCGAAAATGAGAAGGCTTGTGGCCGGTGCATTCTTGATTCTCGCGGCCTGGGCACCCGCAGGGGCAGTGGAGTGCTTCACTCCGGCCCGGTGGCAGCCGAAGCTCGTGCAAACAGTGATGGACAAGAACGGAAACTTCATCCACGACAGTCTCGACGCCTTGGATCCGCTGGGACGCGGCGGCGGCAACTGCCCGGGATGCGTCGGCGTCGCCCCGGGAGCCGGCCTGGTCGACATCAAGGTGTTCGGACCCGAGCTGCCGATCTTGCCGGCGGTGCTCGGCGGCATGCAGGCCGTCATCCGCAACAAGCAGCAGCTCGAGATCGACGTGGTGAACATGAGCTACGCGAACTGCCTGGCCACCGACGGTACGGACACGTCTTCTCCGTGCTCGCGAACAAGATGGTGCAGCGGGGCATGGTCGCGGTGACGTCGGTGGGCAACACCGTCAACTGCGGGAACATCTCGACTCCCAACTCCAACGTGATTCCCGCCCCAGCCGGAGCGGACAACGTGATCGCGGTGGCCAACGCCTATGACATGGACACAGTGGGGCTGGCCGACGACATGATCTGGCATACGTCCCTGACCGGCCCACGAATCTCCGACGGCGACCTGGACACGCTGGACGAGCAGAAGCCCGCGCTGGCGGCGCCAGGTACGTTCATCCTGACCACACAGGCGGACTCCGCGGTCAACTACGGGTTGCACACGGGCACCTCGCAGTCTGCGCCGCACGTCGCCGGCTGCGCCGCGCTGGTGCTGCAGGCCCAGCCGGGTATGCCTCCGCTCGCCGTCAAGAAGCTGCTGATGGACGCAGCGCGCGATATGGGCGCGCCGGGCTGGGATGGTTTCTGGCGTCGACCGGATCGAACAGCAGGAGAAGGCGGATCTCCTGTTCGAGGTCTGGTACTGCAGACCCGGCAACCCGCCGGGCTGGACGACGCCGAACCTCTACGCGGCCGATCCGACGATCGAGGAAAACGAGCCCAACGTCGTCGTCGCCGAGGTGAGCAACGACGGCCCCGGAGCGGCTTCGAATTTCCTGGTCAAGCTGGGACTTCTCGAACAATCGGGCGCGACGCGTGTGCAGATCGGCCAGATCACGATCTCCCTGGCCTTCCCGACCGAGCTGGTCAACCCCACGATCTGGCAACAGCAGATCCGGCTCGACGTGGCGGCGTCCTGCTGCGTGGGTCCGGACACACCGGGGACCGACTGCGCCTGCTCGGGCTGGGAATTCCGTTCCAGTCTCCAGCAGATCGACATGGCACCGGACGACTGCTCCGTGCCCGTGATGCTCGAGCTCGAAGCCGTCGATCCCGACGCGCTGCGCGAGGCCCGATTCGATGTCACGTTCGTCGGAACAGATCCGGGCGGTGTGGAAACGATGCTCAACGGCGTGACCGTGGGAGCACGCCTCGATTGCGCACCGGGGCCGCTCCAGTGGGTGAGCAAGACGAGGCTCGGGTGGAGTGGCTCGGGCTTTCGCACCTGCGGCGACGTGTACGACTTGGCCCGCGGGCCGGTGCCGATTCTCGGTGGCGACCTTTCGACCGCAGACTGCCTCGCCTAAGACCAAGCAGAACCTGCGTGGCCCGCCGATGAGATTCCGGCACCGGGCACGGGTTTCTACTACCTGTTCCGGATGGGCGGCCCCGAGCCCGGCACGTGGAACGCCGGCGGCGAGGCCGAGGACCGCGACCCCAAGCTGCTGGCCTGTTCGTGACTTTTGACGCCGGGTCGGTGGTCCCGCGATGGGTTTTTCGGTATAGGAAACGGTCACTCCCCCGGAGGACCGTATGCTTCGCTTTCGCCCCCGGCGTCTGGCCGGTTGTCCAGCCGGTTTGTGCGTGCTCGGCGTGGCGGCGGTGCTTGCGGTCGTGAGCCGCGGCGCTGCGGGTCAGCCTCTCGACGAGTCTCCGGATTCTTCTCCGTCGGCGGTGTCCTGGCCCGGCGTGTCTCCCCTGCCTGTCGTCCGCGGGCAACTCTGGCGCTTCCTCAAGGGCCGCTCCGAGCCTCCGCCCGGCTGGAATACCATCGCATTCGGCGACTCCACATGGGCCTCAGGTCCAAGCGGTTTTGGCTATGGTGACGGCGACGACGCCACGCTCCTCGGCGACATGCAGAACGGCTACCTCTCCGTCTACACGCGCAAGCTCTTCCACGTGCCTGATCCCGCTGCGGTCGCCGCGCTCGAGATGACCGTGGACTGGGACGATGGCTTCGTGGCCTTCGTCAACGGGCAGGAGGTTGCCCGTCGCAACCTCGGCGGCGGCCCGGGTACCTTCGTGCCCCACACGGCGATCGCCACCGACCATGAGGCATCGGCCGGCGTCAACGGCGGCATTCCGGAGAAGATCGCCGTCCCGCGCGAGCTGCTCCTCAGCGGGATCAACGTGATCGCGGTGCAGGGACACAACTCGCGGATCGACAGCACCGACCTCTCGCTGCTCGTCGAGCTGCGGTCGGTGGTGCCCCCTCCAGCGCCCCCGACCAACGTCGCGCCGTCCGACCGCGCGATCAACGTACGGTGGAGTCCTCGGCTGTGCGTCAGCGTCGCCGAGCCCGCGCGAGCGGGCTTGCTGGTGACGTTCTACGGTCGCGAGGTCACCGCTCCCGAGTCACGCGACTTCACCGTGATCGCGCTTCCCGACACACAGTTCTACTCGGCCTCGTTGCCGGAGACCTACCTGGCGCAGACGCGCTGGATCGTCGAGAACCGAGCGGAGCGGAACATCGCCTTCGTCACGCAGCTCGGGGACTGCGTGGACGAGGCGCAAATCGAGAGCCAGTGGATCAACGCCGACTCCGCGTGGTCGCTCGTGGAGGACCCCGTGACCACCGGTCTGACCGAGGGCGTGCCCTTCGGAATCGCCGTCGGCAATCACGACCAGTATCCGGCCGGCGTGCCGGGCACGCTCGCGGAGCAGGGAGCGACGACGGTCGCGTACAACGAGTGGTTCGGCACCCCACGCTTCGCCGATCGCGAATACTACGGGGGCCACTTCGGCACCAACAACGACAACCACTTCCAGCTCTTCCGCGCGGGGGGGATGGATTTCCTCGTGATCCACATGGAGTTCATGGCGACCGACACGCCCTTGCGTCGAGCGGTGCTGGACTGGGCCGACGATCTGCTGAAGCTCCACAGAAACCGCCGGGCGATCATCAGCTCGCACTATCTGATGGAAGGCAACGGCAGCAACGCGTTCAGCAACCAGGGGGCGGCGACCTACGAGGCCCTCAAGGACAATCCCAACCTGTTCCTGATGCTCTGCGGCCACCTGGACATCGCGCAGCACAGGCTTGACGTCTTCGAGGGCAACGTGGTCCACACCCTGCGCTCCGATTACCAGCGGCAACCCAACGGGGGCAATGGGTGGCTGCGCATCCTGACCTTCCGGCCGGACGCGGACATCCTCGACGTCGAGACCTACTCGCCGACGCTCGGTCAGCACCTCGACGATCCGCTGAACCGCTTCACGCTCGCCTATGACATGCAGGGCGGGCAGCCCTTCTCGGCTCTGGGAGCGGCGACCCCCTCTGGCGGCGATCGAGTCTGCCTGTCTTGGCCGGGGCGCAGGTTGGGCCGGACCTACGAGTGGTACGCGGTAGTCTCGGACGGCGCAGCCAGCACCGCCGGACCGCGGTCGACCTTCACGGCGGGAGAGCGTCGTCGCCCGAACCGCCTCTTCCCGTTCGGACGATCCACAGGGGTGTCGGGTGTGGGTGCAGACTAGCGCTAGCCCCATGATGTTGCCGCCCGTGAATCGCAGTGACGGAATGAACAGAGTCTGCCGTCGGCTCCAACGGCTGTCAATCGGATCGAACGACGCTGGCGGTCCCGATAGCATTCGACTCGAAGGATGCGCGTCCGAACGAGCGGCCTATGGGCGCCTTCCTGGGAGGGAGACCGTCTCCGGGCCGTCAGCCAAGGGCTACTTCGCCGCAGGCGTTTCGAAGCGTCAAGATCACGACGCTGGGTCGTAGGCGAGCCATGAATGCCCCCACCCCCGCGTCCCAGATGATGTCGGGGTCCAGGGCGAAATACGCGTGAACGATAACGTCCCGCAGTCCGGCGATTTCTCGCCAGGCCACCCTCGGATGCCGTTCTCGCAGATCCAGTGGGAGCTTCTTGACGGCTTCGCCAATCACGTGGAGGTTGAGGAGCACCGCATCGATCCTCACGTCATCCTGGAACACGTCGTCCTTCGAGCGACCCTCGGTGTAACGCACCACCTTCGTGCAGCTCTTCTCGATGTCTTCGAGTAGCAGCAGGGGATCACGCGACACGGATGGCTTCCTTTTCGACGTACGGCCTCACGCGATCTCTCAGCCCGTTCTCGGTCACCAAGTCGACCTTCGCGCCCAGGAGGTCCTCCAGGAAGATCCGGAGCTTCATGAAGGAAGAGAACCCCGGGGTTCTCTCGAAACTGACCAGGAGATCCACGTCGCTTGTATCTGCCGCCTCGTCGCGTGCCACGGATCCGAAGAGGCGCAGAGACTTCACGCCGAACTTCCGAAGGTCGGCCGTGTGCGATTCCAGGACTCTCACTACTTCGTCGCGTCGCATCGCTGCCCCCAACAACCTCTGACGATCCCGTCCGGATCTTGATGCTCGCCGCACTGCATTGTAGCCCAGAGCGTCGACTCGCCCTTCGGATACGGGGACGTCGAATCCGCCTCCCGGCGGCGGGATTGGCCGTCGGTACTGCCGGACGGGCTTCTCGAGACCGTGGTAGGCTCGCCCCGTGACTCGGTCGATTCGCCGACGCAGGCGGGATGGCGCTCCGCCCGCACGCGGTCCGTTCTTGCGGCGTGTACGCGACTTGCTCGAGGGCACGTCGCATGAACAACTCGAGCGTCGCCTGCTCAGGCGAGCGGAATACCTTACTGCGGAGGAGCGTGCCGGATTCCTGCAGATGCTCGCGCAGGGCGAGCGGCCATCAAGGACGCCCCGGGATCTCGTAGCTGACGTCGAGGCGTTCACTACAGCGCTGCGATGGGGCGAGTTCGCGGACGACGCGTGGTCCGACGAGCCCGAATGGGTGGATCACATCGAGGCTCTCCTGTCTCGGGCCACGCAGGCGTTCATCGCCGGCGACCGAGCCGTTGCGGCCGAGTCCTACGGGCGATTGCTTCGAGTCTTTCAGTTGGACGGGGAGGTGGAGGCGTTCTGTGGGGAGGAGCCGGCCGAGTTCCGGGTCCGCTCGGACCTCGGCGAAGCTCTCGCAAACCACCTGCGCGCGCTCTATGAAACGACGCCGGTCGACCAGCGCGCGGCGAAGCTACTGGACGAGATCGAAACGCTCCACCGCCTCGTCGGTGGGAGGGTCGGACTTCAGGCCATCCTGAATTCCGATGCAGCGCCGCTCGTCGACCTGGACTGGTTTCTGCCCCAGTGGCTCGACGCCGTGGGCCGTTTGGAGGGGGAACGCGACGACAGGCGCAAGGCTCTCCGTGGCTTCCTCCTCCGTGAAGCGACCCTGCTTTCCGCTGGCGCCGATGGGCTCGGGGAACTCGCACGGCGCGAGGGGTCCGACGAGCCGCAGATCTACCACGAGTGGTTGGATGCGTTGCTGAGCGCCAGCCGACGAGACGACGCGGTGGCGGCTGCCCGCGAAGCCGTCGGCGCCGTGCAGGAGTCCTGGGCGAAAGCCCGGCTCGCCGACCGCCTTGCGACCCTGGCCGTCGAGCGAGGGGACGAAACGCTGGCTCTCGAGGCCGGCCGGACGGCCTGGCGATCGCATCCGTCGCTGCGACGGCTGAGATGGCTGTGCGGGGTCGGGTCGCCTGACAGCGGCATGCTGCGAGCCAGGCTGGCAACCGAACGAGAAGTAGCGGAGCAGGGCGCGGTGCGCGTCGGCGGTCGGCTCGCGGCGGTCCTGGACCTTCTGCTCGGTGATGTCGTTGCCGCGGTGAACCGGTTGTCGCGGGCCCCTTCTCTCGGCTGGAGCAGCTGCGGCCACCCCGGACCGATCGTGTTCCCCTATGCGCTCCTCGCCGCGGCCCGGCTTTCCCAGCCGCCCCTGGGCTCGGCCCTCGAGGAGCTTTGGGATGGAATGAACGAGGATTTCGACCTCGACTTCGACTGCTCCGAAGGGGAAGAGACGGACGAGCTGGTGCCCGAGGAACCCACCGCGGCTGCTCGCGGCCCAGCCGAAGCGCCCAGACTGAGCGACTTGCTCTCCGACTCACTCAACCGTCTCGATCTTGCGCCGCAGGACCGACGGCGCCTTGTCGACACCACGCGCCGAGTCGTCGAGAGGCGCGCCGAGGCGGTCGTCTCGAGCAAGCACCGACGGGCATACGCGCGCGTCGCTCTGTTGGCTGCTGCGTGGACCGACGGCGCGTTGCTGGCCGGCAGTGGCCATGGCGATGGGTTGTCGGACGCCCTGCTCTTGCGCTACCCGCGCCACCCAGCCTTCAAGCGCGAGATCAGCTCCGCGGCCCGGCGCCGGGTTTCTACCCGCCGCGGTCACCCCGACGGACCGTGACGCTCTACCCGACACCCTTGGGACTCGACGAACTCGACGAGATCCGGGTCGATGATCCGCGCCTCGTGCTCGCCAGCGAAGAACGTGGTGATTCGGACGTTCCCGATCGGCGTCCTGCATTTCACGAAGTGAGGACCGAACTTGGCCTCTGCGACCCATCGCCTCAACGTGAAACTCTGGTTCGCCGCGCGCCACAGCTCCGGCGCAAGTCCGACTCCTGCGATCTTTAGTCCGTTCGCTTCCGCAATCTCGTCGCTGACCCAGGTTTGATCCAGAATGTGAGACGTCTCGCATCGTTTCGCCCGGTCGTGGATCGAATTAAACGACACGACAGAATCCGACAGGACCTGCGCCTGAGTCGCTGCGTAGCGCTGCCAGGCTCCGCGTTGCTCACCGTCAAGACTCGCATGAACCATTCGTATGAACCGAAAGACACGCGACGTCTGAACGCCACGGTACAGTACGATCTCGCCCAACCGCAGCAACGGTTGGTCGTCGGCCGGGACAACCTGATAGCTTCCGTGCTGCATCAGCAGATAGGCCGCTCGATACCGGTAATCCCGGAAGGAGTAGACGGCCAGGGGCGCGACGACCCCGGAGGCGACGTCGACGTTCCCGAGTTCGCACGCCACGCGGATGGCCCGACCTGCCCTGGCCGTTTCCCAAAAGGACAACACCTCCGCTGCATCGTCCCTTACCGACGCCCCGAAGTAGAAATGTCGCCGCTTGTTCGTGGTCGGAGCGAAGATCCCGGGGAGAATCCAGCTGTACTGGAAGTAGTAGTTGCTGGAAGGCGGATTCTCGGGCGAGTACGAGAGTGGACCCGACGCCGCCAACCAGGGCACGATGCGTCCGTCCTCCGTGACAGTGCGTGTGGCGTGGTTACGCTGCGGCGACATTCGGCCTCTCCGTTCCGATCCGTTTGGCGCCTCACAGCATCGCCTTCGTCGAACTTGTTGCGTTGCGTAGAGTTCGGACCGGTGCTGGCCGCTGGGTGTGGAGGTGCCGGCCGCTACTCCGGGAACAACCCCTTCATACCCTCGACCAGAGCGTCGAGCGGTACGGCCTCGACCCGCTCCGCCAGGGGGAAGCGCTTTGCGCCCGGGTAAACCACCGCGATCCGCTCCAGCTTCAGATCATCCAGGGCAATTCGCATCGAGGGTGTCAGACGGGGCGCATCGACCCGTTTGCACTCCAGGCCGAGCATGTGCCCGTCCTTGATCAGGACCAGGTCGATCTCCGCCCCCTGGTGCGTGGCCCAAAAGAAGGCCTCCTCCGGCGCCACCGCCTTGAGCGACTCTTCGATCACGTACCCTTCCCATGACGCCCCGCACTTGGGATGGGTCCACAGTTCTTTCTCCGTGCGCACACCCAGGAGGTGGTGCAGCAAGCCCGTGTCGCGGAAGTAGACCTTGGGCGATTTCACCTGCCGCTTCTTGATATTGGCGTGCCATGGCTGGAGCTGGCGGAGCATGTACAGGTCGGTGAGGACGTCCAGGTATCGCCGAACGGACTTCTCGCCGATGTTCATGGCGCCGGCGATCTGGGCGTTGTTCCAGATCTGCCCATGGTAGTGCGCGGCCATGGTCCAGAAACGCAGCATCGTGGACGAGGGTATTGCGAAGCCCATCTGCCCCAGGTCTCGTTCGAGAAAGGTGCGGACGAAATCCGCTCGCCAAAGCGAGCTGCGAGCGTCGTCTTCTGCCAGATAGGACAAGGGGAAGCCCCCGCGCAGCCAGTGTCGAAGGTGGGCGGCCAGGCCCATCTCTTCCAAGCTGAAGCCGTTCATCTGCATGAGGGCGATGCGGCCCGCGAGCGATTCCGAGGACTGACGCAGCAGGGTCGGCGAGGCGCTGCCGAGAATCAAGTACTTGGCCGGTAGCGGCACACGATCCGCCAGCACCCGCAGCACGGGAAATAGTTCAGGCCGCCGCTGTACCTCGTCGATGACGACGAGGCCCTTCAACTCGCGCAGCGCGGTCATGGGCTCGTCCAGGCGCGCGCGGCTCGCGGGATCCTCGAGGTCGAAGTAGTTGGAAGAATCGGCCGCGAGCAGTTGGCCGCCCACGGTCGTCTTGCCGCACTGCCTGGGACCGAGCAATGCCACCACACGGCTGCGCGACAACGCCTGACGTACTGATTCGACGAGTCTGGTCCGAGCGATCACGGAGACAGGTTACCATGAAAATACATCCTCTCTGGGCAGACTTTCATGGTTCTGCCGGCCCGATACTCCTCACTACCGGCCTCAACGGGGCGCGAGTGTAGCCTTGCAGGCCCTTCTTGAGAGCCCAGGTCGATCCGGTCCAGCTCGGACTCCGCTGCCGCAGGGGCGATGGAGGGAGCGCGGGACGGCAGGCGGAAGCATGTGAGGATCGCGCGGGTCGCCGACCTTGTAAACCAAAGGGGACTGTTCCCTTTTCCTACTTGGCGAACTCCATGAGCCAGATGTCGGAGTCGAAGACTGGGTGCTGGATCAGGAGGGTGCGGCCGTCGCGGCTCAGACGACAGTCATCTGTCGGAAGGCTGTCCCCGAGCCGGCGCGACTTGCCGACGG